>Ga0208830_1000565_pt1 | contig 18201 bp, 14 predicted proteins | sample DeeseametaMP2634_FD_184169 | JGI IMG/M metagenome (GOLD analysis project Ga0208830, IMG submission 184169) | Marine microbial communities from the Deep Atlantic Ocean - MP2634 (SPAdes) | ecosystem: Environmental > Aquatic > Marine > Oceanic | place: Northeast of Antigua and Barbuda, North... | reverse complement strand
CTGATGTAGTTCGCCGGGAAACCACCACCCAGGTTGATCATCTTCAGGTTAATGCCGTCTTCTTCTTTCAGACGCTCAAAAATACCTTTAACCTTCGCAATCGCCGAATCCCACGCGCCGATATCGCGCTGCTGAGAGCCCACATGGAACGAAATGCCATAGGGCTCAAGGCCCAGGTCACGCGCCATGATGCACAGGTCCAGTGCCATATCGACATGACAGCCGAATTTACGGGACAGCGGCCAGTCAGCTGTCTGAGAGCCTTCGGTCAGAATACGGACAAACACGCGTGCACCCGGTGCTGCTTTTGCGATATTGCGCAGGTCAGCTTCTGAGTCCGTCGCGAACAGGTTCACCCCTTTCTCGAAAAAGTAGCGGATGTCCTTAGGCTTTTTAATGGTGTTGCCGTAACTGAAACGGCTACCAGGTACGCCCAGTTCCATCACCTTATCCAGCTCATACCGCGAAGCTACGTCGAAGTTACAACCACGATCACGCAGAATTTCCAGAACTTCAGGGCAAGGGTTTGCCTTCACTGCATAGTAGGTCTTCGCATACGGAAAGGATGCGATCAGATGATCCAACTGATCAGTAAAAGTTTTGGTATCCACAACCAGCAGTGGAGTGTCGTGTTGATCCGCTGCCGCTTTAATGCGGGCAAAGGTCTCAGCGTCGTAGTAGTCTTCTGGTTGAGTCAGCATCAGGCTCGCTACCTCCTTAATCTATTGGTAGAGCTCATTGAAAGTGGCGCAAAGATAGGCCGAATTTCATTTCAGTACAGTGATATTAATTTACCGTTACGATCACAAAAAGTGATTAACCAGAGATTGTTGTCTTTCTGGAACTCAATCTCCCGGTAAATCGCCGCCGCAACGACTTACAATGACAGGATAAGTCGGCTAAGGTTCGGTCACATCCTACCCCATAAGCACGCCGACCTCATGTTAAAGTTCTTCGAAAAACTGATCCGCCCTTTTCCAGCAGAGCATCCTCAGCAACCACCCGGGTCTCTTTACGCGTTCTGCCGTCACTACACCCGTGGGCTAGAAGGCTCACTGCTGGCGATGTCGTGCCTGACAGCTCTGTTGGCCATTCTCGAAGTCATGCTGTTCGGTTTTATGGGAGATCTCGTCGACTGGCTTTCCGCCAGCAACCCGGACACTTTCCTGCAGCAGGAAGGCACCAGACTGCTGGTGATGTCAGCAATTGTGCTGATCGCACTTCCGGTGGTGGTGTTTCTCCATGCTGCCTTCGTGCACCAGACCCTGCTGGGGAACTATCCGATGCGCATCCGCTGGCTGGCGCACCGCTACCTGCTGAAGCAGAGCCTGTCGTTCTACCAGAATGACTTTGCCGGACGTCTGGCCACCAAGGTGATGCAGACTGCGCTGGCGGTGCGTGAAACCGTCATGAAGCTGCTCGATGTTCTGGTCTATATCCTGGTGTACTTCACTTCGGCACTGGTGATTATCGCCACTCAGGACATACGCCTGATGCTGCCGATGCTGGTCTGGCTGGGGCTTTATATCCTGGTACAGATCTACTTCGTCCCCCGCCTTAAGCAGGTAGCGACAGAACAGGCCGATGCGCGCAGCCTGATGACCGGGCGTATCGTGGACAGCTATACCAACATCCAGACGGTTAAGCTCTTCTCTCACACCGAGCGTGAAACGAGCTATGCACGAGAGAGCATGGATGGTTTTCTGGACACCGTCTATCGACAGATGCGCCTAGCGACTGGCCTGAATTTCAGCGTTAACCTGATCAACTACCTGCTGGCGTTTACGATGGCAGCAGTCGCTATTGCCCTCTGGATGGAAGGCGCAGTCACGGTTGGCGCTATCGCTATTGCCGTCAGTCTGGCCCTGCGTATCAATGGCATGGCGCAGTGGATCATGTGGGAGGTCGGCGCCCTGTTTGAAAACATAGGGACCGTTGCCGATGGTATGAATACGCTCTCAACCCCTCAGGCCATCAAAGACGCAGAGGCTGCTCCCGCCCTTACAGCGGATCAGGGGAGCATCGAGCTGGAAAAAGTCACCTTCTCATACGAAGGCGCAGACAATGAGCGTCACACTGTTTTTGATGAGCTGAACCTGAATATCCGTGCCGGTGAGAAAATCGGTCTGGTAGGACGCTCAGGCGCAGGAAAATCTACCCTGGTGAACCTGTTACTGCGCTTTTACGACATCGACAGCGGCGAGATACGCATCGACGGTCAGAATATCCGCACAGTGACACAGGAAAGCCTGCGCCAGCAGATCGGCATGGTCACGCAGGATACGTCACTGCTGCACCGGAGCGTCCGCGACAATATTGCGTACGGTCACCCGGATGCCACCGACGACGAAGTGATCGCGGCAGCACGAAAAGCGGAGGCTCATGACTTTATTCAGGGGTTACATGATCCGGAAGGTAACCGGGGCTACGATGCTCAGGTCGGGGAACGCGGAGTCAAACTTTCCGGGGGGCAGCGCCAGCGGATTGCCATCGCCCGGGTACTGCTGAAAGACGCCCCGATTCTGATTCTGGATGAAGCAACGTCTGCACTCGACTCGGAAGTCGAAGCCGCTATTCAGGCGAGCCTGTATAAATTGATGGAAAACAAAACGGTGATTGCGATCGCCCACCGCCTGTCCACGATTGCCGCGATGGACCGCCTGATCGTTCTCGACGAAGGCAAAATCATCGAACAGGGAACGCATCAGGAGTTGCTGGAGCAGAAAGGAGTGTATGCTCAGTTGTGGGCACATCAGACAGGCGGCTTTATCGGGGAAGAGTAATAAAACCTTAATAATTTTAAGGTTTTATAGCGCCGCCCCGGAAGCGCGATGGCCTGATGATGAGGCGTTCAGAGCAGGACGCTCTGATCCGCTCCGGGGAACCAGTCAGCGGAAGCTGCTGCGATCAGCGAAAGGTTTGGGCTCCGTTCCTTTTGGTGCCAGACCGTTTTTCATCGCAATACGCTGATTCTTTCTGCCCAGCAGACGGGCCTGAACCCAACGTTCCCAACGAAGTGCTTTCCAGGTGTCTGCTTTCCAGCTTTTCTTGAACAGATACTTAGTCGCCGCAATTGCGTCAGGAGACTTGGTCGCAATGTCGCGCGCCAGTGCTTCTGCCTCGGCAAGAGGGTCGTCCGCCAGACGGGAAATCAGGCCGTATTCATAGCCTTCCTGCGCACTGAACTGACGGGCTGTCATCGTCAGCTCCTGAGCAATATCGACACGGGTCAGGCGTGACAGTGTCACCATGCCACTCATGTCAGGAATCAGACCCCACTTCATTTCCATGATGCAGAGGTTAGCGTCGGCGCGGGCAATACGGTAGTCAGACGCCAGAGCAATCTGCATCCCGCCGCCAAAGCAGTTACCGTGAATCGCGCAGATAACCGGCACTGGCAGATCGCGCCAGCAGTGAGCTATTTCCTGTGCCAGGTTCTGTTTGGTCCACGGCCACTTCAGAAACACCCGAGGGATCATTTTCGGGTTTTTACTGACCGCTTTGAAATCGAGACCAGCGCAGAAAGAGTCGCCATTACCAGACAGGATGACCGCTCTTACACTGCGGTTACGACGCAGGGTTCTGGCGGTTTTCACCATCTGCTCAAACATCGCCATATCCAGGCCGTTGAGTTTTTCTGGCCGGTTCAGGCGGACCCAGGCAATGTTGTCACGGATCTCACAGGTAATTCGCTGCTGTTCACTCATAGTGCTCTTCCTGATGGTTGCGCCCGCATCTTTGCATAAAGACCAGGCCCCTGCCATGACCATAACTGACGAATAAGCTACTCCGGTTAACTCCAGCCCTGTGCATTTTCACGCACCAGGGAGACCATCATATTGATATGGTCAGCGCTGTCGTTCAGGCACGGGATATAGTGGTATTCCTTGCCACCTGCCTCCATAAATACTTCCCGGTTCTCGACTTCCAGCTCTTCCAGTGTCTCCAGACAGTCGGCAGCAAATGCCGGACTGATCACATCGACACGCCCGACTCCGGCTTTCCCCCACTCCTCCAGCGTATGGTCGGTGTAGGGTTTGACCCACTCTTCGCGGCCAAAGCGCGACTGAAAGCTGCAGATCCATTCGTCGTCCGCCAGCTCCAGTGCCTGCGCGACGGCTGCAGCGGTTGCACGGCACTGGGATGGATACGGATCGCCTTTGGTTTCGTAACGTTTGGGGATACCGTGAAAAGACATCATCAGGCGGTCTGGCCTGCCGTGCTCATCCCAGTAACGACGAACAGAATCTGCAAGCGCACCAATGTACTGCGGATGCTGGTGATAATCGGTAATCCAGCGACTGGCCGGCACGTGAGGACACGGTGCCAGTGCCCGGGCATAGCGGTCATGCACGGCCGCGGTGGTTGATGAAGAATTCTGGGGATAGAGCGGCAGGACAACCAGGCGTTCTGCGCCTGCCTGGCGCAGTTCCCGGCCAGCGTCTTCCATCGAAGGACGGCCATAGGTCATTGCCAGAGCGACAGGAATATCACAGCCATATTCTTCGGCGAGCGCGGCTTTAAGCGCCCGCTGCTGCGCCCGGGAAATACTCATCAATGGTGAGCCTTCCTCCGTCCAGATACTGGCATATGCCTTTGCCACCCGTGGCGGACGGATACGCAGAATGACGCCATTCAGCACCGGCCACCAGAGCCATTTTGGAACATCAACCACACGACGGTCACTGAGAAACTCTTTCAGGTAAGCGCGGACTGCCGCAGAGGTTGGAGCTTCAGGGGTTCCCAGATTTACCAGCAGGACCCCAAAGGGAGGCTTATTCATAGTCGACCATAGCTTGTATCACTTTTGTCTAAGTTTAGCGAAACCCGACCGGGCGGTCATCTGTCTGCCGCGCCACCGCGAAAATTTTTTAGCCGGGATATCTTAATTTTCATATGGCTGGTATAAAATCGCCTAGAATCTGATCAACATCAGCCCTGCCTGTTATCACGCCCGGATACTCCCATGACTTACTGTGTCGCACTGAAACTGAAAGAAGGTGTTGTGCTTTGTTCTGACTCGCGTACCAACGCGGGTGTAGACCATATTGCCAGCTTCCGGAAGCTGCACGTTTTCGAGATTCCCGGCGACCGGGTTGTGTTCCTGCAGAGCGCTGGCAACCTTGCCAGTACCCAAAGTGTGATCAATCTGTTGCAGCACGCCATACTCCATGAAGAACGCCACGTACTGAATGTCAGCTCAATGTTCGAAGTCGCGGAGCTTATCGGCAGAATGATACGCCAGGTCATTAACCGCGATCAGGGTCAGAATCAGGGCGTCGATTTCAGCTGTAATATTCTGGTCAGCGGACAGATAAAAGGTGAAGAACATCGCCTGTTCCATGTGTACCCGCAAGGCAACTTTATCGAAGCAACCGAAGACACGCCCTATTTCCAGATAGGCGAGAGCAAATACGGCAAACCAATTCTGGATCGTATCGTTGATTACAACACCGGACTGAGCCGTGGCATGCAGTGTGCGCTGATTTCCATGGACTCTACCCTGCGCAGTAATCTGTCGGTAGGTATGCCGCTGGACACCATTATTTATCCGGCTGACTCCCTGAGCGACCCGGGTATCCGTCGCCTGGACGACACAAACGAATCACTGATGAAACTGCGCCTGGCGTGGTCAGAAGGTATCCGCGACCTGTTTAATGGTCTTCCCGAGTATTTCTGATGCCAGCCTCACAGCAGCTCATCTGTCACCATAAGCCCACGCAGCTGATCGGTCAGATGCTCTGCTGAATCGCGTTCGCGGATCTGTTCTGCGATGCGCACCTTTTTTCCACCACTGTGCACTTCAATATGAAAATATTCAGTGGTGGTATTTCCCGTTGTCACACTGCCACTGTCAGTCATTCTGATCTCGTCCGGGCTGTGTACGCGTATATTCCGGCGCCATAGTTGCCTGCCCATCCAGTAGCGCGTCGTGGTTATCCTGTCGCCGTGAATCCGTGCTTCGAGCGAGCGCCCCAGAGCAAAGATACCCATCAGGAAAATCGGCGTACCGATCAACGTGAACACGCTTCCCATCAGATAGAGCATAGCGCCTTCTTCGGCGGCAATAGAAAACAGGAAAATACCGGCTCCGGCAAAGATAAAACCCATCAGCAGAAACATCAGATTCATCCCGGTATTGCGGCCCGCTGCACTGTGAATAAGATATCCATCAGCATCCCTGCTCAGTCCCAGCTGCTGCGCCAGTGACGCATTTGCCATATCTGCCTGCTCCCGGGCGACAACCCCAGCGTGTTCTGCACTCACCGCTATATCAGACGTCCGCTCACCGGCAACGACCGGCAATACAAAGTGCCGGGTCAGAGCGACTGGCGTGTCTGGCCCCGTCAGGATAATCCTCCAGAACACCGCGGTCCGACCTTTCCGGTAACTCGCTGGCTGAGATGCATCCGGCTGAAATACAAAGCGCAGCCTGGTTGTTTCTGCGTCTTCTGTAACTTCGGGAACGGTTGAGCGTTGCCACAACACACTTTCACTACGCGTGCTGTTTTTACCGCTGCTGCGGGTTTCTCTGACACACTGCAGAACGACTTTCCATGACGACTCTAATCCCGCCCTGGCAATCGTAATTTCGCCACCAATATCCCCCTGCAACTGACCGGGAAACGGATTCATCCGTAAAGGCGTTTTCCCGTAGTAGTTCCAGTTTTTCCAGGAGCGACGGGCAGCATAAGCAAGTGCTACTGCCACCAGTGGAAACACCAGAACCATAAGAATGGCATGATTTCCCGACCGTATTTCCGCAGGAATACTGAACACGGCGGGCGAAGAGATCAGAAAAAACATCATCGCCATAAAACCGAAAATCCAGTGCTGATATTGCTGACCAGAATACACAACCGGACCTTCGGCTTTGGCAGACGCGCGCCACGTTAATGCAATCACTCCCACGCCCACGCCTCCGAACACCAGCACAAAAATCATCCCAAAGCCTATTTTTGACCAGCGCAGGTCGCGGATTAAGATACTCTCAGACGGAGAAGAAGGATTTACCCAGGCAGTGAGTTCGCCCCGGGCTGCAGCGACGGAAATGGCCGCCGACGTTGCCTGATGCCAGTTACCGATATTATCAGCACTGGTGTCATAACTGATCTGTGACCCTGAATAGCTACGCCCCTGATAACGGTAAGAATAACTGCCAGTGAGCGACATAGTGGTTGTCTCTCCGGAGTGATATTTCACGTCAATATCATTCAGCTGGGCAGGCACTTCGTCCCAGAAGCCAGTCATCAGATGTAAACGCAGGGTTTCCAGAGGGCCAGCGACCATAAAGATCAACGCGGGAATAAGAAAAAAACTTCCGAATATTGTCCCTGTGATCCGCCCCTTCCTTGTGCTGCCGGACATATCGACTCCTCAAAGTATTGTACTCAGAGTCTAACAAGCAGCGGCCGGTCTTCAAGCCCGGGGGGATATCAGTGTCAGAATAGCCTGCGCAATTTCATCGCCTTTATATTCCTCGATAAAATGCCCGACGCCGGGAAAGCGGTAAGTAGCACGCTTCATTTCTGGCATCGCATTGTGCCACTGATCAATCACTTCATCTTTTCCACAGGGGTCCCACTGACCAAAAAAACCTGCAGCAGGAATATCACGCCAGATCTTCGGCAGCTTTTCCTGCATCTGGCGATAAAACTCACGATTGCTCTGTTTACCGTAGACCGGATCACGATAGCTGTAGCCGTAGCCCCAGCGGGATGTCTGCATCACATTACGCATGGAGCTGCGCGCGTTGCGGACACTCCGTAACGACTGAGACCAGACATACTCAGGGGTGTTTCTGGGTAAGCGTCGCAGCAGATGAAGTGCGGTGTAACGCATTGCGCGACTGATCAACGAGAGAATGCTCTGAGGTTCACCATTGGTCACGGCAGTAGCCGCAATCCCACCCCAGGCAAACGCAGGATAGATACGGGGATACAGGCTCCAGGGCAGCACAGGATTGGGGTAATTCTGGTAGGTAAAGCCGCTGCGGGGCATAGGAAAGATGGTCGAGTTCAGCACCACCAGATTACGCAGGCGATACGGATCTTCGATAAAAGCACCGATGCCGATAGGACCACCCCAGTCGTGCACCACAAGCGTGACATTGATCAGATCAAGATGCCGGATCAACTGAATCAGATTGTCAGCGTGATGCATATCCACCATTTCAAAATCTGCCTGATCTGACAGACCGAAGCCGATATGGTCCATCGCAATCAGCCGCATAGACTGGTTACTGTCTATCAGAGCATCACGGATATGGCGGTAGGTGTACGAGGTTTCGGGATTTCCGTGAACAAAAACGATCGTGGCATCAGGCTCCTCATCACCCACAATATGATCCGAGTAAAACATTACCTTACCCGCATCTTTCCCTCCTGGAATCGTAAACCAGCGGTCACTGCCCGCAGGATAATAGTCGGGGGGAACAAGTGTCAGAGGTGAGTCAGTCGGTGGAGCGGATAGCGTCATGATGGCCTTCACTTTTTTCTTATATTTGTTCAAAAGGCATACAACCATCCTATGCCCGACGATACGCGCCGCACAGGTCAATAGCGGCCATTAATGTCCCGTATTGCCATTTCTTTTGGCGCGATAGTCCTGAGCCATATGTTTCAGACAAAGAAAAACCCCCGCCTGCGACAACAGACGGGGGTTCTGAATAAGTGGAGTCAGCCGATAAGCCGGGTTCTGTCTGAGACAGTCATTCGTCTAGGCCTGCAATCGCTCGCAGGCTCAAGCAACCTACCCGTTCCCAACGCGGGCCGCGCCATAGGGAACCTATTTGGTCTTGCTTCGGGTGGAGTTTACCGTGCCACGAACTGTTACCAGTCGCGCGGTGCGCTCTTACCGCACCCTTTCACCCTTACCTGATCCGCAAAGCGGCCATCGGCGGTTTGCTCTCTGCTGCACTTGTCGTGGGCTCGCGCCCCCCAGGCGTTACCTGGCACCCTGCCCTGTGAAGCCCGGACTTTCCTCCCCCTGCAGATGCAGGCAGCGACTGTCTGGCCGACTCCGGGGCGCGATTCTACACATTAAGCGCCCTTCTGTCGCGCCAGTAATGGCGTGAAGTATTTTTCCCACAACGACCGGTAACGGGCTTTATGCCAGCCGATATGACCGATCCGACGCTCGCCGATATCCTCCGGACGGATCACAGTGCGCTCGACCTGGCTGCCGGTAAAAAACGCGTGCAGACGCGAAATATTGTTCAGTGACATCATCTCATCATCACTGAATGCCAGCGATCGCACCGGCAGGCGGACGGCAGCAAAGCGTTGCTTCAGCCAATCTCCCTCTGCGCCAACGCAATAGTCATTGCGCAGACACCAGCGGCGCCACTGCATAATCACTCCTTTCGGCATATCACACATAATGCCAATGCGGTTCCCAGGCCAGTACCCCATCACAGGCACGATGACCGGCACTAATACATACCAGAGCAGCCAGGCAATACGTTTGGTCGGTGCTGAGTTGTACCACCAGGTGCCTGTTCCGGCTGCCACTGTTATCGCGTGATCAATCTGTTCGGTGGACGGCATCATCCCCAACATATGTCCGCCAACGCTGTGGCCTATCCAGGTCCGCTCCAGGTCAGGAAAGGTCTGAGTGACATAGTTCAGTACCGCTGGGCAGTCATGCTCGGCCCAGCTGAGTTTATCGCTGCGGGAGTGACGCACATGCCCATCTACCGACAACCCCATGCCATCGTAGTCAAACGTCAGGGCGTGATAGCCCTGCTCCGTCAGCCAATGGGCGAAATCATCGTACAGATACTGAGCAACCCCAGTTGCCGGCGCAATAATACAGATCCCCAGCGGGGACTGTTCTGTACGGAACAGACGCGCGGTCACGCTGTGTCCTGCCGTTGTCGGCAGACTTACTTTTTCAGACATGGAGATCTCCGGTCAGAATCGATCGATAATAAAATTCAGGAAGCGCAGTACGACGGTCATTTCTTCATCACTGAACTCGCTGCTGAATACCTCATTCATCTGCGCAATCAGAGGCATCAGCTGCGACATTTTTTCTAACCCCTCTGATGTTGCCTTCAGGCTGACAGCCCTTGCATCACCAACCACAGCGCAGCGCTCAAGCAGACCGTTCTTTTCCATACGGTTTACCAGTCCGGTGATCGCCGACTTATTCAGCTCCAGAGCCTCGGCCAGATCTTTCTGCTGCATCCCTGGCTGACGAGCAATCATCATCAGAGCCGCGAGCTGAGTTACCGAAGCGTCGAGCCTGTCTTCACAGACCGCATCGATGTTCCGGAACAGGCGCTTCTGGGCTTTGGTAAAAAGAAAGAACAGACGTCGGTCCATGCCGCCCTCCTGAGTTAATTTAGTTCACATATAAACAAAATATAGTTCACATGTAAACCATTCCAGGTATGGCCTAATAATAAAGAACCAGAATCAGTGTTCACCGATAAGAAATGTCTCTCTTTTCGCGCCACTGAGCGGTAAAGCCGGGAATCTGCTGCTTAACTGTTATATATTCAGGCCATATAGCGAGGTCATGGACGAGACATGCTGAAATTTATTCCTTCTGAGGTGTATGCCGCACTTTCCTTCCGGAAAGGAGGCAGGCCAGACCTCGAACGCTTCGAAACCTTCTTTCTGCCCCAGGCTGTGTTCATCAACAACAAAGGCAGCGAGCCGGTAATCAGTTCCCTGCAGGACTTCACGTCCATGATTGATTCGCTGATCAGTAATGAAGTCCTGTATTCACTGCGCGAAACTGAGATAGAGCAGACCTGCCAGGTGTTTGGAAAAGTCGCCCAGATCAATTCCGCCTATGAGCTTCTTGCTCATACAAAAGATGGGATTACTCCGCGCTACGGCGTCAACCTGTTCCAGTTTGTTCAGTCCGGTGACCGCTGGCTGATCAGCGCGATGTGCTGGGATGACAGACCAGATGGGACATTACTCAAGCAGCTTCCCTCCGGTGCACGCCTCCACCCGGAGTGATTGACCGGACGGACTGATCTGACCTGTTGGGTCCTTTTCCTGAATTCCTCACTGAGTCACATTGACGGTTGGACAACTCGATCAGGAAGACTCAATGAAACCCCTCGCCTTTTCTCTACTATCTCTGAGTGTCATCAGCCTCTCAGCCAACGCCTGGACCATACGTGGTGACGACTGGCCTGAATCCTCGCCAGAAGCCCACGGACTCAGCACTGAGCTGCTGGAACAGGCCGGTGACGACGTCAGAAACGTTCCGCTGCGCTACTGCCTTACCGTGATCAAAGACGGTGAACTGGTCTACGACCGCAACTACCTCGGCTATCAGAACGGCAGTTTCTACGCTTACTCAGTCACGAAAACATTAGGCGCCGTTCTGGTCGGTATCGCTGAACATCAGGGCTATCTGCAACTGGACGACAAAATCAGCGACTGGCTGGGTGAAGTACCTTCTTCAATGAACCCGGATGCCACGATCCGGCATGTACTGGGGCAGGTATCGCACAGCGACCCGTTGGGCAGTGATTTCAGCTACAACACAGGCGCCCGCATCAATACATTAAGCGCGGTACTCAAGGAAGCGACCGGGATGAATACACTGGAATACGCCCAGGATCAGATGCTCATTCCACTCAATATGAATTACACCTCATGGGCAACCGACTCGGACGATAACGTTACCATCGGCGCCGGAACCTCCTCGTCCTGCCGTGACCTGGCCCGGGTCGGTCAACTGATGATGAATGGAGGACGCTGGAACGGCCAGCAGCTGCTGTCACAGAGCTACATAGAAGACATGGTTCAGCCGTCTTACCCAGACGCAAACTCAAACTATGGATATCTGACCTGGCTTAATAAAAGCGAGGGCCCATGGCACCGACCACTGACCTCAGGAACGGGGATTATGGTCGAGGGGGCACCGCGTAATGCATGGTTCGCTACCGGATTTTTTGGCCAGCTGATTATTGGTATTCCGGATGAAAACATCGTGATCACGACGATGGGCACAAGTCTGCAGCTGGAGACGCTGAATACCCTGCAAAACGTCTGGGACGCAGTTGCCCCGGCCGTGATGCCGGAATAATCACAAGACAAAAAAATCCCGCGCACGGCGCGGGATTTTTTTATCAGTTCACCGTCGTGGTGAAGTTCACAACGGGACAGGACACTTCCCGTTTCAGCAGTGGCGTACGGGAACAGATCTCAACCTCGTGATCACCCGCCAACAGACGACGGATACGGATGGTGTCGCGCTGTTTCCAGATAGACCAGCTGCCACCATCAACACGATAGCGGTATTCCAGATTACCCAGTTCGGAGTTCGGGTTCAGACCATCAACATCAATCGTCACTTCACCGTTAGCAACCGATACGACGCCATCAACCATTTCACCAGTGTCGTCGTACGTGCTGATAGCAACATCCACTGAGCGCTTGCTGACTTCCTGAACCGTGGTAGCAGGAACACTGGCTGACGCTGTGACACTGACCGGAATCAGATCACCCGCCAGCGACAGGCTGTTGGTACCAGCCACCCAGAAATCACGCATGTACAGAGTGTGATTATAAATTCGTGGCAGCGGAACAACCTTCAGGCTTTTCGCCACTTCCGGCATGATCCAGGGCATAAAATAATCGATGGTCGAATTAATAAAGCCAGGCATCAGACGGATAATTCCACTCTCATCGACTTCGCTGACGTAAATCTCCGGTGCCTGTTCAACACCGATACTCAGGAAACCATCTTCGGTTGAGTTGATATCAAACGGCACTGCCAGATTGAAGGTGACGCCGAATACCGTGCGGAACTCATCCCATTCAGGCTTATAAAGATCAAATGCCAGATATACGTCGTACCAGCCAAGCTTACCGGCAACACCGGTTGCTGGCATAAACTTAACGAACGGCGCCGATGCAGGCTCGAGACGGACACGGATTTCATCCAGCTCGTCAATTTCATCTTCCGGTGCGCGGTAAACCGCAATACCGGCCGGTGTCGCGTTGCGGTTAAGCTCACGGGTCATTTCAACGGAATTCATTCCCGCCTCGAAGGCTGCCAGCAGCGCCTGATTTACTACGTTTGCTGACACAGACGCACCGAAGTGAAAATCTTCGCCCGCCGGAGTCTGAGCACCAAGGCTTGGAGTTTCACCCGCTTCAAACAATGAGCCAATCGCACCAGGTACATCTTCAGAAGGCACTGGTGCCCAGATGTGAGTCGACAGATCAACACTGACACCACGGTCCGCAGAATCCAGGAAGGTAGGCAGAGCACGGACACTCACCGTTTCGCCCGACTGAGGAGCCGTAACATCCAGCGTAATTGGAATGTCTTTAATAAAGTCAGACATCACGGGAACGATGATCTCTTCCAGTACATCAATAAACAGGCGCTCAAACATAGGAGCGAGAGCACCGACAATCGCGCTGGTCAGAGCATCAAGGATATTCAGTAATCCACTGGTGTTGGCAAAATCAATCACCGGGAACGAGTGATTGATCGTGGTATTACTAAGGCTGAGATCCAGATCGGAATCACGGATATCCATCAGCAGGTCAGTGCCCGATGCCAGCTGACTGAAGCGGATGGTGCCTGAGCTGTTGTAAGGAATAAAGAAGCCGATACGTCCGCTCAGCGTGAAGCCCAGCACCGTATTGGCAACCTGAATATCGGTATCAATACGCTCGTTATCCAGAACATTCAGATCGACATCGACATTGCTGAACGAGACGCTGTTGAATTTAATGCTCATGTCGAACAGTCCGAGCGTATTCAGCAAACGAACCGGATCCATTCCCGCAACGATGGGCGACAGGTCTGAACCATTAAGTTCGGTCTCAAGAACGTTAACCAGAAAATCGAAACCACCCTGGTTCAGGCGGGCAGAAATACCGGCGAATTCCTGATCACGACGCGCGTACTGGCTGCTGCTGGTGTGTCCGAAACTGTCTTCGGCTTCGAACGTGTGAAAGGCTTCGTCATAAAAAGACGCAGTGAACGCGTTATTTTCATCCAGGTCGACGGAAACACCATCAAGCATCAAAGACTCAACGCCACCCCGGTCAAATACATAGCCAGTCACAGTATGGCTGAGGTGATCGGTATCCAGAATATGAATCTCCGGCCCTTCAGTGTCGTAGTAGAACTCAATCTGATCGGTATCGCGGTAACCGGTGACTTTCAGAATATTCTTGCCGGGGAAGATATAGTCGGCCAGCTCGTAGGCACTTGCGGTAGCGCCTTCTTTGTTAACCACAAATGAGCTTGTCACATCCACCGAGTTCAGCTCGATCAACAGATCCTCAGGACCCAGATCGGAAGTAACGAATGCGGTACCGGTGAATTCGATCGCGACATCAAAGCTGGTGTCCGCGTGGACGCCTTCATCCATCGGCGAAACAATTTCAGGCTTACAGGCGGCGAGTACAATACCGGCGAGGATCACCAGTGACTGTTTGAGAATGTTCATGATTTCTGGCCCCGGAGAGGATCATTTTTATTATTCTGGCCACTTCGGACCAGTTATCACTATACATGAACAAACGTTTCTGGGAAGCGTTCCCAGTGGGCAGATGTGAACCGTTACTCAAACTTTACCCTGAATCTCCAGAGCCTGCTGATAGAGAGCTTTCTTGTTTTCTCCGGTCAGGTCAGAAACAATCGCCGCCGCCTTTTTCGGTGGCAATTCCGCCAGAAGTAACCGGAACAGATGAGCAGTATCAAACGCACTGGCCGTCGCCGGCTCAGGATTCCCTGCCACCATCACCACAAACTCTCCTTTGGTCTGATCATCATCAGCCTGCAATTGCAGGGCAATGTCCCCCAGCGAACCGTGATAGAAGGTCTCAAAGGTTTTCGTCAGCTCACGTGCCACACAGGCACCGCGCTCCGCACCGAACACTTCTGCCATGATGGCGAGTGTCTCGAGAATGCGATGTTTGGATTCGTAAAACACCATAGTGGCGGTTTCATTTGCGAGGGGGTGCAGACGGTCGCGTCGCCCTCCCGCTTTGTGTGGCAGAAAGCCCTCAAACAGAAAGCGGTCTGTTGGCAGCCCTGCGGCCGACAAGGCGGTAATCAGTGCGCTGGGGCCAGGAACGGGAACCACATTCAGCTGCTGCGCTCTTAAGGCCTGTACCAGAGGGTAGCCCGGATCAGAAATCAGAGGCGTGCCGGCATCAGACACCAGAGCGATACTGCGGCCTTCGCGCAGGTGGCCAGCAATCTGATCTATACGGTCACGCTCGTTATGATCATGCACCGACAGCAGTACTTTGCGCAGCCCCAGATGCTGGAGTAATTTCTGTGTATGTCTGGTATCCTCGCAGGCAACCAGATCGGCCTTCGTCAGCACCTGTACAGCACGCTCACTTAGGTCGGCAAGATTACCGATAGGCGTGGCAACGACGTAAAGTACGCCACCCTGAATCGAAGATGCAGTATTCGGAACAGAAGTCATGCGGGACAAATTACCTGAAAGTGGTTTATCAATTTACTGGCCTCGCCGGCTAGCCTGGTTAGCGGCCGTCGCGGTCGGTTCGCTGGGTCTTGCTGGTCTGTCCGGATGCGCGACCCAGAATGGCAGCAGCGCCGAAGAGTACAACTTTACGGTACCCGATAATGCACCTCAGCTGACTCAGGCCAGACAATGGCTGGATGCGGGCGAGTTTGGCAATGCTGGCCTGCAATTGCAACAGCTGGACCCAACCTTACTTCAGCCTGCAGCGCGCGCAGAATGGCACCTGCTGTCTGCAGAAGTGGCACTTGATGCCGGTGTACCTGACGCCGCTGAAGCCCATCTCGAGCACTACCAGCGCCTGATTAACTCAGTGACCACCGAACAGGAGCACCGCGGTGCTCTGCTCGGAGCACGTCTGCTGGAACTCCGGGGTAATTACCTCGAAGCCGCTCGCGAACGTGATTTTATTTCCGGCGTCCTGACCGACGAAAACCGCAGCGATAATGAGCGTCAGCTCTGGGAAGATCTGATGCAGATGCCTGAAGCTGAGCTGCAGGAATGGGCACAGAAAGTACCCGACTCACGCTTTGGTCAATGGCTGACGCTGGCTGCAGTCAGCCGTTCTTATCACCTGACGCTGGATGAGCAGTTACAGGGAGTACGCGACTGGCGGGCGTCTCACCCCGGTCACCCTGCCGCACAGAATCTTCCGGGCGCACTCAGCCTGCTTGAAAATATTGCCGCCAGCCGGCCCGACAGCGTCGCACTCCTGCTACCTCTGAGCGGACGCCTTGCGCGTACCGGTGAAGCAATCCGGGATGGTTTTATGGCCGCCTATTTTGAGTCCCTGCAAAAAGGCTATCCGGTACCCCGTATCACAGTGATGGACAACGCTATGCTGGACAGCATGGATCAGGCCTATGCTCAGGCAATCCAGGCCGGTAGTCAGTGGCTGGTCGGTCCTGTAAGCAAAAACGATGTGCAGACGCTGACTCAGGCCACCAGCCTGCCGCTGCCGACCCTTGCGCTCAATTATGGAGAGCGCACAGAAACAACTGAGCAGGCACCTCCGGAAGAACTCTTCCAGTTTGGTCTGGCCGCTGAAGACGAAGCTGCTCAGATTGCAGAAAAAGCCTGGCAGGATGGTCGCCGCCGGGCGCTCGTCATGGTGCCGGAAGGCAGCTGGGGCGAGCGGATCAACAGCGCATTTGCTGCCCGCTGGCTGGAGCTGGGAGGCGAAATCGAAGAAACCCGTTTCTACCCGCGCGCCAAAGACTACAACCCCCAGATCAAGGCCCTGCTGAATGTCGATGACAGTCAGAACCGGTACCGGACAATCCGCGGCCTGATGCGTCAGACCATGGAATTCGAACCACGGCGCCGCCAGGACGCCGACTGGATTTTCCTGGTCGCCTTACCCGACCAGGCCCGTCAGATAAAACCCACTCTGGCCTTCAACTTTGCCGGAGACCTGCCTGTATATGCCACGTCTCACGTCTATTCCGGTGAGCGCGACCCGTCACGTGACCGGGACCTGAACGGCATTATGTTCTGCGATGCGCCCTGGTTACTGCGCAGCTCTGAGCTGAAATCCGAAATCGATGCGGCGATCAGCGGTGGTGAAGGTGGCTATGCCCGCCTCTATGCCATGGGAGTAGATGCGTTCCGCCTGGTGGCACGGGTCAAGCAGCTGGAAGCATTCCCGGACAGCCGCATCTACGGCAGCACGGGGGCTCTGACTCTCGACAACCAGCGCCGGATTCACCGGGAAACCGAATGCACGCGCTTCCGCGCAGGGTCACCGGTGCAGCTGGCGGCCGACTAGAAACACTCACATGGCCATGGAGGGCATATGTGGTTTTCATCTTCTGACAATGCCCCGCGGGCGCGAGGCGAGGCCGTAGAAAAACAGGCCGAGAAATGGCTGAAGCGTCAGGGCCTGAAGGCCATTACCCGCAACTATCTTATCCGCGGCGGTGAGATAGATCTCATCATGCAGCATGGTAAAGTGCTGGTCTTTGTAGAAGTACGCTACCGCCGCTCAACAGAGCACGGCTCTGGTGCCGAAACCATCACGGCTGCCAAGCAACGTAAACTGCGACGGGCGGCACAGCATTACCTGATAACAAACTTCGGTAATCATGAACCCGACTGCCGCTTCGATGTTTTGTCAGGCTCGGGGGAACCTGTGGCCTTCGAATGGATTCAGAATGCTTTCTGAAACGCACTAATTTCTTTATGATGGCACTTCGCTGAACCGGGAGCTTATCTGTGCAAGACCGCATCATCGGCCATTTTGGCGCCAGTATTGAAACCAAAACCCTCGCAGCTGAAGAACTGCCTCCGTATATCGAACACGCTGCCCAGATGTTAGTGAACTGCCTCGTCAGCGGCGGCAAGATCCTTACCTGTGGCAATGGTGGCTCAGCAGGCGACGCTCAGCATTTCTCGTCTGAGCTGCTCAACCGCTTCGAGCGGGAACGTCCCAGTCTCCCGGCCATTGCACTGACAACCGACCCGTCGACCATCACGTCGATCGCCAACGACTACAGCTACAACGAAGTCTTCAGTAAACAGATCCGGGCGCTCGGTAATCCCGGCGATGTACTGCTGGCGATTTCTACCAGCGGTAACTCCAGTAACGTGGTTCAGGCCATTCAGGCAGCGCACGAACGCGACATGGTCGTGGTAGCACTGTCGGGTAAAGATGGTGGTCATATGGCGTCGCTGCTGACGGCAGACGACGTTGAAATACGGGTACCTTCCAA
>Ga0208830_1000551_pt1 | contig 18479 bp, 21 predicted proteins | sample DeeseametaMP2634_FD_184169 | JGI IMG/M metagenome (GOLD analysis project Ga0208830, IMG submission 184169) | Marine microbial communities from the Deep Atlantic Ocean - MP2634 (SPAdes) | ecosystem: Environmental > Aquatic > Marine > Oceanic | place: Northeast of Antigua and Barbuda, North... | reverse complement strand
AAGCTTGGCACCCTTCTCGCCAATAGGAGCACGGGTGATGCGGACCATGATCTCTTGCCCTTCAACAACCTTACCAACTTCTTTTGGTACGGTTTTCAGCGGCAAAAAGCCATCAAGGCTATGGCCAATATCAACAAATGCAGCGTCTAAACCTTTTGAGATTGAGCGCACACGCCCAAGCACAACAGCATCATCCAAAAACGGGCGCAGCACATCATCGTAGTGCACGCTTACAAGACGGCCCTCAGGGTCAAACAGCGCAACACGGCTGTGCCAAATACATGATTCATAGAGCATGTCATACATCATAGCCGCACCGCTTCAGTAAGTTAGTTGTTTCAAATAAAGGTAGACCAATCACACCCGAAACTGAGCCATTAACAGCTTTAACCATGGCACCACCGCCTGAGCTTTGTAGCGCATAACCACCAGCAACGCCTTGCCAGTGTTTTTCAGTTAGGATGTATTTTTGAATATCGCTTTCACGTAGAGGACGGAACTTCACAACGGTTGAGCTTAGCGCCTCAAGTACTTGCCCTTCAGGTGTTACCAAGGCAACGGCTGTAAGCACCTTATGACGGCGACCGTTTAATAGGCGCATCATCTCGGCAGCTTCTTGTGCATTTTCAGGCTTACCCAAAATACGGCGGCCTACGCATACGGCAGTATCAGCAGCTAGCACGTTTTTGCCTTTGTGGCGGTTTGCAACAGCTGCGGCTTTTTCGCGTGTAACACGGGCAACGTAGTCTGTTGGTAGCTCTTTTTTAAGAGGTGTTTCGTCAATGTCAGCAGGGTCAATCTCAAACGCAAGGCCAAGGTCGCCAAGCATTTGTTGGCGGCGTGGCGATGCTGAAGCCAAAACAAGTTCGGCTGCGGTGTTTGAGGGGTTACTTTGCTTCATAGACTAACTTCAACTTTGCTGCAAATTCAGCGGCAACTTGTTGCTCGCTCTTACGGGTAATTTTAGCACCTAGCGCATTTAGCTTTTCTTCAAGGCGGTAGTAACCACGATCAAGGTGGTACACACGACGTAGAATTGTACGGCCTTCAGCGACCAAGCCTGCCATCACAAGTGAGGCTGAGGCACGAAGGTCAGTTGCCATTACAGGTGCGCCAACAAGGTTGGTACCGCCTGTAATTTTGCATTCTTGGCCATCAATGTGCAGCTTTGCACCCATACGCACAAGCTCAGGCACGTGCATGAAGCGTTGCTCGTAGATGGTTTCTTTAATAGTGCTTTGGCCAGTGGTTTGCGTAAGGAACGCCATCATCTGGGCTTGCAAATCAGTTGGGAAGCCAGGGAAAGGTTCGGTTGTAACAAACGCCCCTTTGCTTAGCTTTTTAGCGGCTGGTACGTGTACGCTGCTTTCACCTACTTCAAGCTCAACCCCAAGGTTTTGCAAAATATCAATCAAGGCTTGGTTATGCTCAGGCACCACGTTTTCAATGGTAACCCCCTCGCCTGTACCTGCCATGGCGGCAGTCAGAATAAACGTACCCGCTTCAATACGGTCAGAAAGTGGTGTGTAAGTAACGCCCCAAAGCTTTGAGCAGCCTTCAATGGTAATCGTATCTGTGCCTGCGCCTTTAACTTCGGCACCCATGTTGTTAAGCATGGTGGCAAGGTCAACAATTTCAGGCTCGCGCGCGGCATTGCGGATGGTTGTTGTGCCTTCAGCAAATACGGCAGCCATCATTAGGTTTTCGGTACCGGTTACAGCTGGCTTAGGTAGCGTCATATCGGCGCCTTTAAGGCCTTTGTGGGCTGTGGCGTGAATGTAGCCGTCGATAAGTTCAATCTTCGCGCCTAGGGCTTCTAGGCCGTTTAGAAGAACATCAACAGGGCGTGCACCAATAGCGCAACCACCTGGTAGCGATACAATCGCCTGACCAAAGCGTGCAAGCAGTGGCCCTAGCACCAAGATTGAGGCACGCATTTGCGAAACCAACTCGTATGGTGCGGTAAACTTTTTAATACGCTTAGCGTTCAATAGAAGTGTGCTGCCGTCTTGGCCCCATTCGTAGGTTAGGCCTAGGCCTTCCATAAGTTTAAGAAGGGTTTTAACGTCAGTGAGTTGTGGTACGTTTTTAAGTACTACAGGCTCTTTGGTTAGAAGAGCTGCACACATGAGTGGAAGTGAGGCGTTTTTAGCGCTACTCACGGTGATGGTGCCCTCTAGCTTGTGGCCACCTTCGATAACCAGTACGTCCATAAACGGATTCTCCTGCAATTTGCTATTGGGCTGCTGAGCCCCTATACTATTTATAGCGGCTCACATATTGGCTTATAGAACGAAAATTTGCAAAGGCATTTTAGAAATAGATGAAAGAACGTGCACAACAAGCATCAAACCAATCATCAAAAACTGAGGCTTTTACAGGGGAAGACGTCTTCCAAAAGCAAGCAGATTTATGGTGGCAGCCCGACGGCCCCTTTTGGCCCCTACACAAGATGAACAAGCTGCGCCAGCAATACATTATTGATCACATCATCAACACCAACGGTACGGCCAACAACTTAAAGCCCCTGCAAGGTTTGAGGGTTCTTGATATTGGCTGCGGCGGGGGCTTACTTTCAGAAACGCTGCACAAAAATGGCGCCATGGTTGTAGGCATTGATGCGGTTGAAAAGAACATCAACATTGCCCAACAGCACGCCCAACAAATGGGCTACGGTATTGACTACCGCCATACGACAGCAGTAAAAATGGCGGCCCAGCGTGATAAGTACGATGTTGTCATTGCGATGGAAGTGATTGAACACGTTGATGACCAAAAGCAATTTGTGGCCGACCTTGCTAAACTTACAAACCGAGGTGGTTTGGTTTTTACCTCAACCATTAACCGCACGGCAATGTCGCTCGTTTGTGCAAAGTTTGCGGCTGAGTATATTTTAAACCTACTGCCCAAAGGTACGCACAGCTGGCGCCAGTTTGTAAAACCTGAAGAACAGCAGCGCTACTTTGAAAACAATGGCTGTAAGGTTTTGAACGTTCAGGGTATTCACCTCAACATTTTCAAAAAGCAGTTTAGCTATACAAAAAGCCTTGCAATGAACTACATCGTCACAGCAAGAAAGGGGCTATAAAGCCCCCTTCTCGACATTCTTTAAGCTTTGCTTACTTGGTGTTTGTGTTCACAAACTCAAGAAAGTCATTATCGGTCATCCCGACAGGTAGCTCAAAAATTGCTGGCGTATCAGCAGTGTGCAAACGGCGGATTTCTTTCATCACATCAGCCACATTTGTTTTTGTGGTTTTTGCAATCATCGCAACCTCGTTCCCGTTATGGAATTCATTCTGCCAACGGTAGATTGAAATCATCTGCGGGAAGATATTCACACATGCTGCCAAGTTATTGGCCACAAGATCCTCGCCAATACGGCGCGCTTCTTCTTCGGTATCGAAGGTTGAGTATACGGTCGTCATACGGTCTAGCATTTGTGGCCTCTATTTATTTGTTAGTCTTTAAGTACAGCGGCTAGCTTTTCAGCTACGGCCTTTGCATCACCAAACACAAGGTAGGTGTTATCCGCAAAGAACAAGCTGTTTTCAACGCCAGCGTAACCTGTGTTCATTGAACGTTTGTTCACGAATACAGTTTGCGCTTTGTAGGCATTCAAAATTGGCATGCCGAATAGCGGGCTTGAAGGGTCATTCTTCGCGTCAGGGTTCACAACGTCGTTGGCACCCACAACGTAAACAACATCAGTGGTTGAAAAGTCGTTGTTAATGTCTTCAAGCTCGACTACGGCATCGTATGGTACGTCAGCTTCAGCCAAAAGCACGTTCATGTGCCCAGGCATACGGCCCGCAACAGGGTGAATCGCAAACTTAACGTCCACGCCCTTTTCGGTTAGGAACTCGTACACTTCTTTAATAGCGTGCTGAGCTTGTGCAACAGCCATACCGTAACCCGGTACAATAATCACACGGCCAGCGCCGCCCATCATAAAGCCAGCATCTTCAGCAGCAGCTTCTTTAATACCTTTTTGTGCAGCGGCTGCACGGTCAGACTGTGCTTCGCCTTCGGCACCAAAGCCACCCAAGATAACGCTGATGAACGAGCGGTTCATCGCTTTACACATGATGTACGACAAGATTGCACCTGATGAACCTACAAGCGCACCTGTGATAATAAGCAAAATGTTGTTAAGGGTAAAACCAGTGGCCGCAGCTGCCCAGCCTGAGTAGCTGTTTAGCATTGAAACCACAACTGGCATATCGGCGCCACCGATTGGGATAATCAGTGTAATACCAAGAACAAACGCAATACCCACCATGATGAGGAATGAGTTCATGTCAAAGGTCATTACAAAGTGCACGCCAAAGCCAACCATTACAAAGAACAGCGCTAGGTTTAGCAAGTGTTGGCCTTTAAATGATACTGGCGCTGAACGGAATACACCTTGCAGCTTACCCCATGCGATAACTGAACCTGTAAAGGTAATCGCACCGATAAAGGCACCCACAAAAACTTCAACCAGCAATACGGTGTTATGGTCGCCATTTGTAAGGTGCAGCAAGCCTAGGCCTGCAGCAACCAATACGGCCGACATACCAACAAAGCTGTGCAAAATAGCAACCAGCTGCGGCATTGACGTCATGCTCACTTTAAGCGCCATCGGGATACCAATAAGAGCACCTAGACCCATAGCAGCGTAAACCCAAGTAAAGTTTGCCATTACAGGGTTAAGCAATGTGGCGGTAATAGCAATGGCCATACCAATCATGGCGCGTTTGTTACCACGGCGCGCAGTTTCAGGGTGTGACAAACCTTTTAGGCCAAGCGTAAACAATACACCTGCTAGTAGGTAAATAAGGGCAAAAGCATCTGGTGTTAGATGGTTTTGAATATCGTGATAAAAACCAGTAAGCATTATTTGGCCCCCTGTTTAGTGTTTTTATTATCTTTACGGCGGAACATCGCCAACATACGGCGGGTTACAACAAAACCACCAAAGATGTTAATTGATGCCAACACAACACCCACAAAGCCAGCAACATGGGCATAAAAGCCAGGTTGATGCAGTAGTGGGATGCCAGGATGCACTTCAGCCATGCCGGTTACCAAAATGGCACCAACAATAACAATGCCTGAAATAGCATTTGTTACAGCCATAAGCGGTGTGTGCAGCGCAGGTGTTACGCCCCAAATAACGTGGTAGCCAATAAAACAGGCCAACACAAATACGATAATTGAAATTGTTACAGGTTCTAGCATTTTAAGCTCTCCTAATTGGCTAGTTCTTACGTGCTTTACCGTCAGCAAGGAGTACGGCAGCATTTAGAATATCATCTTCGTAGTTTAGGTTAAGTTTATCCTCTACTACCATGATTTTTAATAGGTTAAATAGGTTACGACCAAAGAATGCGCTTGCATCCGCAGGCAAGAAACCTGGGTAATTTGTGTGACCAACAAGAATAACATCGTGCTTAACGGTTACTTTATCAGCAACGGTCAGCGGGCAGTTGCCACCAGTTGCGGCTGCAAGGTCAACAATAACGCTGCCTGGACGCATGTTTTTAACAGTAGCCTCAGTCACCAGTACAGGTGCCGGACGGCCAGGGATTTGTGCTGTTGTGATAACAATATCGAACGTAGCAAGTTTATCTTGCAGGGCTTGCTGTTGCTTTTTCTTACCTTCGGCTGAAAGTTCTTTTGCGTAGCCGCCTTCACCAGCGCCCTCTTCTTCGATGCCAAGGTCCATGAACTTTGCACCTAGTGACTGAATCTGCTCAGCAACTTCAGGGCGAACGTCATAAGCTTCAACCACAGCGCCTAGGCGTTTAGCTGTTGCAATCGCCTGAAGGCCTGCAACACCTGCACCCAGTACGGCAACACGGGCAGGTTTAGCACTACCTGCAGCAGTCATCATCAGTGGCATAAAACGGCCGTAGTGCTGCGTAGCTTCAAGTACGGCACGGTAGCCTGCAATGTTAGCTTGTGATGAAAGAACGTCCATAGCTTGTGCACGTGAGGTACGTGGAATACGCTCAAGCGACAAAATGCCAGCGCCTTGTTTTTCAACAGCCTTAAATACTTTATCGGCGTTTGCGCCTTGAGTTAGGCTAATAACAATGGCACCCTTTTTAAGGTTTGCCACTTCTTTAGCTTCAGGCGTGTTAATTTTAAGAACAACGTCAGCGGCCCATGCCTGCTTTGTTGTTGAAAGCTTTGCGCCTGCATCAGCGTACATTTTATCTGTAAACTGAGCGCCTTTACCTGCACCTTTTTCAACAAGGATTTGAACATCCTTCGCCAAACCCGCAAAGCGGCTAAGGTCTTGAGGGGCAACGGCAACGCGTGTTTCGTTTTTTGCAGTTTCTGCAACAATACCGATAGTGAGTGATGTTTTGCTCATAGGGACCGTTCTTTTTGTTTAATTATTCGCCAACATTGTAACCATGAGATGGCCCAATGTCATGCCTTAAAAGGTTGGGTAATAAAACATATAGAGCAATATTAGGCAATAAAGAAAGCCACCCCAGAGGGGTGGCTTTCCGTTTTTCGCGATGTGTTAGCTGCCTGACGTCATGTTAGCACCTTTCAGCCTTGAGCGACTTCGCATCGTAAGTCAGCTTATAGACAGCTTCGCTGCCATCTTCGCCGACCAGGATGAGTTTCGCCGCTTCACCGAGGCGCACACGTACCAGCTGAACCTGGCCGAAAACTTCACCGTATTTCTCGGTGTAGCCTTCTTCCAGAACCGCACCGCCTTCAACACGAAGACGATTATGCTGGCCGATGACCATGACATACGCTTCCGTCGGCAGGGTATCCAGCCATGCGGCAGGATCCGTGTTTTCGGGAGCGCGACGATGCCAGTTTTCCGAGACGCCGAAGAACTTACGTCCTTCACGCATTTCGATGAACTGTGCTTCGAGCATGAGCGAGACCTCGCGGTCTTCACGATCGCCACTCGCCGACGCCTTCGACCGGGTACCGGTTTCGAGCGCATTGGTAAGACCATCAGCCAGACGAAGCTGACGACGGCTACCATTGGTGAGCTGACTCTTGCCGCCGACATAGACGAACTTAGCCACACCACCAGAGGCGAAGCGATAATCGAAGACCTCGATGCCGTCGTACTGACGCACGTCAGATTCGTCGGCGGTCGGGCCATGCTTTACAGTCAGGGTGAAGCAGTTTGCGATTTGGTTGGACATAGAGAATACTCCTGTAGAAGGGATGCCACCCAATGTGACACCTTAATCTACCGCCCTCGGCATAACGCCAAGACAAACCCATATGGAGAACCCATAGGATCAGAGATCAAGTGGAAAAGGAATGTAAGATCTAACAGTAGCTTAATAAAGGTAAGCATCATCATAGTGATTACAAGCGTGAAACCGCAAGAAAATTGAGATTTTTTAAGACCCGCCCTACCCTAAACCATTGCGTTTTGATATTGCATTTAGAATGGGCGACCGTATAATGCTTCTCATTAAATTGTCGGGGCGTAGCGCAGCCTGGTAGCGCACCACGCTGGGGGTGTGGGGGTCGGAGGTTCAAATCCTCTCGCTCCGACCATTTAAGAAAACCGCCCATCGGGCGGTTTTTCTATCAAGTCTCATCAAACTAGTCGTCAGAGCCACCCTGTGGCAATTTGCGATATAACGTAGCACGGCCAATGCCAAGCTTTTTAGCAGCCTGAGTTAGGTTGCCCTTACACAAATCAAGCACGTGCTCAATGTAGCGACGCTCAATAACTTCGAGCGGAAGGATTTCTTCGTCAGGGTCATCTTCAATCTGGAAGGTCATATCAGGTGAAAGGAAGGCAAAGTCTGTGGCTTCAAGTGTTTTAGTTTCAGCATGCACAATGGCGCGGTATACAGCATTTTCAAGCTGGCGCACGTTGCCTGGCCAAGGGTAACCCGTAAGGAATGAAATAGCACCCTTACTTAGGGTTTTAGGGTCTTGGTTGTTTTGCACAGCAGCACGGCGGATAAAATACTCAGCCAATAGCTGAATATCATCTTCACGCTGGCGCAAGGCTGGCACATGAATTGGCAAAACGTTTACACGGTAGAACAAGTCTTCACGGAAGCTACCATCTTTGACCATTTTACTAAGGTCTTTGTTGGTCGCGCAGATAATACGCACATTCACAGGCACAGTACCTGTTGCGCCTACAGGCTCAATTTCACCTTCTTGTAGCGCACGTAGCAGCTTAACCTGAGCGTTGGCAGGTAGTTCACCCAGTTCATCAAGGAAAAGCGTACCGCCATCAGCAGCTTTAAACTTACCCTCAGCCTTACGGTCAGCCCCTGTAAAGGCGCCCTTTTCATGGCCGAACAGAATACTTTCAATCAAATTTTCAGGAATAGCACCACAGTTTACAACAACCATTGGGCCTTCTGAACGGTTAGAGGCTTGGTGAATGGCTTTTGCCACAAGCTCTTTACCCACGCCAGACTCACCATTTAGTAGAACCGGCATATCAGTTGGGGCAGCCTTCAACATGGTTTTGAACAATGCTTGCATTTTTTCTGACTGGCCAATGATGTCAGAAAATTCGGCGCGGTTCTCTGACTCACGCATGGCAAGGGCAATTTCTTTCTTGAGGCTTTGGCGCTCAAGCATGTTTTCAACAGTAACCTGAAAACGTTCAAACCCAAGAGGCTTGGTCATAAAGTCCCAAGCACCTTTGCGCATGGCTTTAACAGCCTCAGTTGTACTATCAGATACTGTAAGAACGAGAATAGGAATAGAGTCGCCAAATTGTTTGCGGCAAGACTGGATGAAGGTAATCCCATCCATTTCAGGCATGTAAAGATCTGTAATAATACCATCTGGCAAGGTTGTACCCTTTGCCAAATCCTCGAGGCAGTCAGCTGCTCGAGTAAATGTTTTGACTTCAAAACCTGACTTCTTTGCATAGACTGTTAGTAGGTCTAGCTGTTCAGGCTGGTCATCAATCAAGTATAGTAGTTTTGACATCTCATCACTTCCTCACTCTATTATGGTGTCTCACAATAGAGATTGCATTTTACGGATGGCATTCTAACAAAGGTTGTAAATAAAACACATGTATAAATTGCATGATTATACGATGTTATTTGTTTTTACCAACTAACAGATAGTGTTGGAACGTCTTTAGGGTTTGTAAAGGCGTAATGTTTAATATTAACAGGTTGGCCATCTACACCAAGGGCTGAAGACGGCGCTAAGCCTACATAATTAAAGCCAACTTTTTTAATTACCGCCCCACTCGCCTTATTGGCATCGTCGTGCATAATAAATACACGGTTAGCGTTTAATGCTTTAAAGGCATAATGCGCTAAAGCAGTAGCAATTTCAGTAGCATAGCCCTTGCCTGTTTCGCTTGAGCGGACCCAATAGCCAATTTCAAAACTCCGAAGTTCCCAATCAAAGCGGTGAATACCAGTGCTTGCTACAAGTTTATCGCCAACAAAGGCAAATAGCATAAGGTCTTCACGCAGAATATATGCGGCCTGCTTTTCACGGCACGTGGCTTCATCGGCTTCAACACTATGGGGTTTATGAGCCCATGGCATCCACTTTTTAAGGTCTTCCAAGCTTTCCATCTTCGCTTCGTGCAAAGCTGCACCATCACCCTGTTGCGGTGGGCGCAAAACAAGACGTGGTGTTTTGATAGGCATAGGCACATCAATCAGCACCTTATGCTCTGGTGTTTGTTTAGCCACGTTTAACAACACTCCCTTGTGCGGTATCTTCAATCACAAAACCGAGGGCTGTAATTTCATCACGCAGTTTGTCAGCCTTTGCAAAGTCACGGTCCTTACGGGCAGCGTTACGGGCTTCAAGCATTGCTTGAACTTCAGCAGGTACATCAGCCTTAGGTGGTGCGTAAGATAGAATATCAATACGGAAGATGCTATCAACCAAGCTGGCAAGTTTGGCTTTTTCAAGGTCTGACACATCATCAGCATCAAGCATTGTAAACAAGTGGCCCAGCGCCTTTGCTGTGTTGAGGTCATCAAACAAGGCTTCATCAATTTTGGCTTTATGCGCAAGGGCAGCTTCTGAAAGTTCGACACTATCAAGGCTCTGGCCATCAGCTAGTTTTTGCACACGCTCGCACAAACGGCGGTGGCCTGTAGCGGCAGCTTTTAATGAGTCCCAGTCAAAGTCCATCCCCATACGGTAATGGGTGGTAAGGCATAGGTAACGGTATGCAAGCGGGCTAATGCCTTCATCTTCAAAAGCATCAACAGTTAAAAACTTGCCCGATGATTTACTCATCTTGGCGCCGTCTTTAAGGTTAAGGAAGGCCACGTGCATCCAGTAGTTCACAAACTTTTTGCCATGGGCGCACTCGCTTTGGGCAATCTCGTTTGTATGGTGTACCGGAATGTGATCAATACCACCGGTGTGGATATCAAAATGTTCGCCTAAGTAACGGGCCGACATTGCTGAACACTCAATGTGCCAACCAGGGAAACCCACACCCCACGGAGAGTCCCACTCCATATCGCGCTGCGCATCTTTTGGTGAAAACTTCCAAAGGGCAAAGTCAGTTAGGTTTTTCTTTTCACCCATATCAACACGTTCGCCCGCTTGCAGGCCGTCAATATCAAGGCGGGCAAGGTAGCCGTAGTCATCAATTTTTGAAGTATCAAAGTAAACACCGTCAGATGTTTTGTAGGTAAAGCCCTTCTCTTCTAGCTTTTGAACCATATCGATTTGTTCTTTAATATGGTCAGTGGCGCATGGCACGTGGTCAGGCTTACGGATGTTAAGCTTTGCTGCATGCTCAAAGAAGACTTCAGTGTACTTCTTCGCAATATCCCATGCGTTAAGGCCTTCGCGGCGCATAGCAACAAGCATTTTATCTTCACCAAGGTCACCATCGTCAGTTAGGTGGCCCACATCGGTAATGTTCATCACGTGGTTTACCTTGTAGCCAGCGTAATCAAATGTACGACGAAGAACATCAGCAAAGATAAATGCACGCATATTACCAATGTGCGCATTGTGGTAAACCGTAGGCCCACAGGTGTAAATACCAACTTCACCTTCGGTAATTGGTTTAAAGGCCTCAGCCTTGCGGGTCCAGGTATTGAATAGCTTAATTGTAGGCATATGGGTATTTGGCATTGTTTGAATACTGTCTAGCTTGCTTTTGTTATGACATCGTAATTGGTCATTTTATGCCCAATTTGTTGGTAAATATAGCCCATTCGCACATAAATGTGTTAATAATATAGGCAAAATAATATCAAAAAGAGGGTTTTCCCGTGCGTTACGTGTTTCTGTTTATTCTTATCTTGTTCATTGGCGGTATTGGCGCCGTGCTTGCAGCCCCCAACTACGTTGACTGGAATAACCACAAACCCCTTATTGAAGAAAAACTTGCCGACGCCATGAGCGTTCCTGCGGTTGAACTGCATGGCGATATTGACTTTAAGCTCTTCCCTGCGCCTGAAATTTACGCAGCTGGCCTTACCGTAAAACCATACGTAGGTGAAACAAATATTGCTGAGATTGAGCAATTCACCGCCAAATTTGGATGGGACAGTATTGCGGCTCTACGCATCCACGCTAAAACCATTAACGCTGATGCCATTAACGTAAACATTATTAAGCTAGCTGACGGCAAGGCAAACTACTTGTCTGAGCGTCGCAGCCGTCGTTCAAGCCAGCCCCGCTCGCTATACCCACTTTCAGGTATTGATAACCTAACGGTAAACCAACTGACCGTTACTTACGCAGATCAGCCAAACGAGTACACGCAAAAGCTTTCTATCCCGAACCTACAGCTTATTGCCCCAAGCTTTGACCAAGCAGCACTTACAGCTGAAGGTACACTTAACGAAACCCCTATTTCCCTTACTGGTACATTTGACCTAGAAACACTTCGCCAGATTGAAGCGACGATAACCCTTACCGTAGACGAAAACACTGCTGGCTTTGAAGGCAGCATTTTTGATGCTTTCTCTGAGCCTATGTACAAAGGCCTAGTCACGGCAAACCTTGTAACCTTTGACGACCTATTCAAAAAGCTAAATATGCCACTGCCTGCAGCGCTTGTGCGCTACAAAGACCTTGAGGGCATTACCTTCCGTGGGGATATCATGTTTAACGACACAACAATGACTGTTGAAAATGCAAACCTTGCCCTACCGCAAGGTACAATCGAAGGCCGCATTAGTACCAAGCAAAAAGGCTCAAACGGCCGCCCAATGCATGATGTTGCACTAACGACTGAATCATTTGACCTTTCAAGCTTCCTTGAAGCTACAAAAGGCACCGCAGCGCCAGCAGCGAATGATAGTTCTGACTGGTCAGACACACCGTTTGATTTGTCATTCCTTGCCGCAAACGACTTTAAGATTTCATTGAAAGCAAACCAGCTTAAAGCCCGTGGGCATGAGTTTGACGCCCTAAGCATTATGCTAAACAACGAAAACAAATTGCTAATGATTGAAGAAGCTTTGCTTGGCCTGCAACAAGGTACAGCTCGTCTTAACGGCCAGTTTAAATACAGCAATACCCCTAACCTGCAAACAAACATCCGCCTGAATCGTTTGCCAATGCGTACATTCTTTGGCAGTGGTGAAAACATTATTTCAGGTGCGCTAACAGGCTCGTCTGAGCTTACTGCCAAGGGTGACTCTGTTCAGGAAATGATGGATAACCTAAACGGCGAAGGTGAGCTTAACATCACCGAAGGCACTCTGAACAAGATTGACCTTAAAGACATGGTGACTGCGATGCGCCAAATCTTTAAAAAGCAATCAAGCAAAACCGACACACCATTTTCTGACATGAAGCTGACCTTCACCATTGAAAACGGTACCCTACGTAATGACGATTTTTACCTACATACCGAAAAAGCAGCTATTAAAGCCTCAGGTAAAATTGATCTTGCGAGCAAAACACTTAACCTAACCGTTAACCCACAAACTGATGCTGGTCTTACAGATATTCTGATTCCAGTTAAAGTGATTGGCCCTATGGATAGCCCTAACATTGTACCTGTTGTGACATCATCAGTAGGTAAAGGTGCAGCTATTGGTGCCATGGTTGGCGGCCCAATTGGTGCAGCAGCCGGCGCGCTTATTGGCTCTCAAATCTCGAAAGACAATAAAAAGCCTGACGCCCCAACCGAAGCTGAAGCACAAAACAACAATGCACAAAACCAGGCGCAGGACATTCTTGAACAAAAAGAAGAGCAAGAAGCCCTACCGTTTGACCTTGAGAACGCCACACCTGAAGAAGTGCGTAAATACTTTGAAGGGAATCAGTAATGACAACACCCAAACTCAAAGCCGAAGTTAAAGCCCAAGGCGATGCCTTTGCCGTTACGGTAAATGGTAAGCCCCTTAAAACACCTAATAAAAAAGACTGGGTTTGCACAAGCGAAAACCTAGCCAAGGCTGCTGCTGAAGAAGTTGAAAAACACGGCACCAAAGGTGCGTTTTACAAGTTGCAATCATTTGTGGTTGATACCCCAGCCGAAACCACACAAACCGAAATGCTTGACCATTTTGATACTGACCTTGTGTTTTACGAAGCTGATGAACCTGTTGACCTTGTGGCCTTCCAAAAACAACACTGGGAGCCTGTGCGCACATGGCTGTGCGATGCTTTAGGCGGCGTACCATTTAAGATTAGCCACCACACCACCCTTAATGAGCAACCAAAGACCACACACGAGGCCCTAGAAGCCTATTTAAAGAGCTTGAGCACCGAACAACGTGCCGTTGCTTACTTTGCGGGTCGTTTGGCTTCTAGCGTTGCAATTGGCCTTGCCTTTGCTGCTAAGGAACTTGATGCAGAAGATGCCCACAAAGCGGGCCATGCAGATGAATACTACCAAGAAAGCCGCTATAAGCCCGATGATTTGCTGACCGAACGCTTTGATGAAAACATCAAACAGTTTGCTCAATTGCAAATTTTTCGAGATTTCAGCTATTGAGGTATTGACTAACGCGCTTTCATGGCGTATCAATCTTCCTACGAACTTTCGGGGAGTAGCGCAGCCTGGTAGCGCACCTGGTTTGGGACCAGGGGGTCGGAGGTTCGAATCCTCTCTCCCCGACCATTTCGTTATAGCGGCCTTACCAGGGGCCGCTTTTTATTTTCTTGCCCATAGTTTTATTAGCTGTAATCTAATAGGATGAACACTTCAAATGATGCTAATAAAATCCTTAAACTTTCCAAACTACATGAGTGGTTTTCTGATGACTGGTGTACTGACTTAAGTAGCTCAGAAGTCTTGATACGGATATATACAATTATAGGACTGCCAGCCAAAGAATTTATTAAACGCCTTCAATATAATGACAAAAGAAAATTCTCAGAGACGGGTTACCCAGTCTGGATACTTGGCCTCCCAATGTCTTTTAGTAAACTTGCAACTCTAGACTTATCATTTCTATATAGCGACCCAGAGAACGGCAGCATCAAAATCCCTTCAAAACTCAATGAATATGATTTGCCAGAGAGTTGCTATCTCCTTATAGGTACTCCAATCAAAGTTGATGGAGATGCTCTTGGAGAACCTCAAGTAAAACAAAGGTTAAATCGCTTTGAAGCAACTTTTACTGTTAATTTTGGGAAGAATGCTTTACATAAAAAAGTCTTTGAGGCCGTAATCAGACCAAATAAAGATGAATACAGCTTTGTTAGTAATATAGTTAGGACACCAAGTAAACATGATGGACCAAACATCAATAAAAGGACTTGGGACAATTTCCATGAAATTCTAAGAGCTTTAGAAGCTTTAAAAGACTCAACTCTGAAGAGTAAAATTCATCGAGCGCTTGAATGCCATCAACAGGCTTTATCATGCCCTGATGGAGAAAATGATAGTAAATTCTTTTTTTACTGGACTGCGATTACGGTTCTAAGCGGACAAGGAACCCTTCGAACCAATGAAAAAATCCAAAAAATTTATGACGTGAGCAAAGAACACGTTGAGAAAGTATTTTTATGGAAAAATATTGTTACGGTTAGAAACAATTACTTCAAAGAAGGTAAAAAAGTGAATTTTAATCAAGATGAAGAGCGTTACTTACAGCTTATTTTTCTAGACTTACTTAGACATCAACTACAACTAACACCACTCAATGCTATTGAGTATGGTATCTGCAATTTAGATTTGTCTGGCTTTCAATAACCCGCCTTATGAGTACTTATGCATCTGTGCTAAGCAACGAATACACACCAACTTTGCCTTTTCTTATACACTTATACTTTGTCTTGATTTTTTGAATAATGTACACTAATCAAAATGATTTACAGATTGGGGTATATTATGGCACGTGGTGGTGCACGAAAAGGCGCAGGTCGACCAAAGGGTCAGGGGAAGTATAACGAGGCGACAAAGCCTGTGCGTATTCCTGAAAGTTTGCTGGGCGAAGTGATTGAGTTTGTTGAGCGCAAGGGCTACAAGCTGCCCTTATACGCCAGTCGTGTCTCTGCGGGCTTTCCGTCGCCTGCGGATGACTATATGGAAGGTAAGCTTGACCTTAACACCTACCTTATTAAACACCCAGCGGCCACCTTTTTTGTACGAGCCACAGGCGAGTCAATGCTCAATGCAGGCATTCACCCAGGTGACCTTTTGGTTGTGGACCGCAGCTTAGAAGCCAAGCATGGCAAAGTTGTGATTGCAGCCTTAGACGGCCACCTTACCGTTAAGCGCCTGTACCAAAAAGACGGTAAGACCGCCCTTCTGCCTGAAAATGATGCCTTTGAGCCTATTAAAATTACACCTGAGAGTGACATGGTCATCTGGGGTGTGGTAACCAACGTGATTCATGATTTGTAGGCCAATATGAACACGGCACCCCCTAACGTCTTTGCCCTTGTGGATTGTAATAACTTCTTCGTTTCGTGCGAGCGGGTATTCCAACCCAATATTTGGCACAAGCCTGTGGCTGTGCTTTCAAATAATGACGGCTGTATTATTGCCCGCTCGACCGAGGTCAAAGCCATGGGTGTACGCATGGGCGCCCCACTGCATGAATACCGTGACATGCTTAAAAAAGGTGGCGTGCATATCTTTTCATCTAATTACCAACTTTATGGTGATATGTCGAACCGTGTCATGGCCATACTACAAGGTGCTGTGCCTGAGATTGAGGTTTACTCGGTTGATGAGGCCTTTTTAAAGCTCAGCAGCTTACCGCCTGTTAAACACCATGATGAATATACACACTACTGCCAACGGGTACGGCAGCAGATTTTTCAGTGGACGGGTATCCCCACTTCGGTTGGTATTGCCCCCACTAAAACCTTGGCAAAGGTTGCCAGCCACATGGTCAAGAAAACCCCCAGCAAAAGCGTTGTAAACCTATGTAGCACTGAAGCACAAGTTGCGGCCCTTGCCCGCCTTGAAGTTGAAGACCTTTGGGGAGTATCCCACCGCTTTGGGCTACGTTTACGAAAGCTAGGCATCGGCACAGCGCTTGAGCTGCGCAACGCAAACCCAAAGTTTATTCGTAAGCACTTTGGCGTTGTAGGCGAACGCATAGCCCTTGAGCTACAAGGCATTAGCTGCCTTGACCTTAGCCGTGCCGCAAGTAAGAAAAGTATTATGGCCTCACGCTCGTTTGGTAGCCTTATCCGTGATAAAGCAGACCTCCGTGAAGCTTTAAGTAACCACACAGCCCGAGCTGCTGAAAAACTGCGCAAGCAAGGCAGTGCGGCCCATGGCTTTGGTGTTTTTATCCGCACAAACCATCTGCGCCGTCAAGATCCACAATACCGTGGCACGAAGATGATGGGCTTTGATATTGCCGTAAACGACACCCCTACTTTGATTAAAGCCGCAAGCCAACTGCTTGATGAACTTTACCGCCCAGGGTTTAACTATAAAAAGTGTGGGGTTTTCTTGTGTGAATTTACGCCTGAAGATGAGCAACAAGGGCATTTATTTGCTGCACTGCCAGATGATGCCTCCCGTGCCCACTCAGCCAAGCTTATGGACTGTATGGATGATCTAAACCAACGTATGGGTCCAGGAACTTTAAAGTTTTTAACACAAGGCGTAAAAACCAAGCAAATCTGGCAGATGCGTAGCCAAACCCGTAGCCCAAGGTTCACCACTCAGTGGTCCGAGCTCTTGGAAGTTAGTTAAATCATCACTATATATAAGTATCAACCAACTTGATGGGGGGACCAGTAAAATGGTGCAAATTAAGAGGGTCGATGCGAAGGATATCGTGCCGTTGCGTGCGCGAATACTCAGGCCAGAGGGCCCCTTTCACGAAGTTTTATTCGTGGAGGACCTAATGCCCGAAAGTATTCATTTAGCTGCATATTGCCCTGATGGTAATCTTGTAGGATGTGTGTCAGCGTTGCCGTCAGAACATGATGGTAAACCAGCCATGTGGCTTCGTGCCATGGCAATTGATACACTCCACCAAGGCACCGGTATTGGCCATAGCCTTTTGCTAGAAGTGGAGAAACGCATTAAAGCCTGCAAGGGTAAGTTTTTACACATCTGGTGCAATGCTCGGCTGAACCGTAAAGAGTTTTACACTCGGCATGGTTTTATTGAAACGCAAGACCGAACATTTAAAAATGGTAAAGCTGGCGAATCTATAAAGCTCATTCGGAGATGCTTATAGCTCTAACCTTAACTCCTGCTTCGGCAAACATAAGTGCAACCCGCTGGAAGTCATACTCCCAGCGGTTGCCTTTGGCGCGGTAAGTTTCGGTAAAGTCATAGTCAAGCACAAGCTCGGCAATCCCTGAGTCTACAACGGCTTGGGCGCAGTTCATGCACGGCATAAGCATGGCGTACATCTTTGCCCCTTTTAGGGCAACGCCATCGCGTGCGGCATGGCAAATGGCCTTGCGCTCAGCATGGTGCAACCAATCGTATTTGCCAAAGTCACCCTCAGGGTGTGTTTCAGGCGTGGGGCGCTCAAGGCGCTGCTCGTCACCTTTAACGCCTAAAGGTAGGCTGTTATACCCTTCAACCACGGTGCCATCGGCCGTTACCACCACAACGCCAATCTTTGTATAACGGTCTTCGCTATGCATTTCAGCGGCCTTAAAGGCCTGCTTTAGCAAGGCATGTTCTTCAGTGGTGGCTGTGGTTTTGGTATATAAATCTGACATTTCAAAAGTATACCTCAGCCTGTTTTGAATTTCATCGAATTAGTAGATGCGTAAATCGTATATATAACGTATAGCTAGGAAGACTATAATCTAGCCGTGAAAGCGACTTACCATGAAAAACTACCTGCTTTACTCATTTGTTGCGCCATTCCAATCAAAAGAGTTTGGCCCCTTTAGTTTAGCCTGCCTTTTAGGCACCATTGGTTTTTCAATGGCAGCCCTCACCTACGCGTTTGATATGAGCAGTAAGCCTATGGCCGATGTTCTGATTTTTTACATTACAACATATGGCGTTATTGGCCTGACCATCATGCCAATGGCCTTTATGCTTTATACCTGGGTGCGCTACATCATTTGGCGCCGTGTGATGGTTGGCATTACCCTGCTGCCGTTTGCCATGAACTTCATCCCCG
>Ga0208830_1000550_pt1 | contig 18528 bp, 19 predicted proteins | sample DeeseametaMP2634_FD_184169 | JGI IMG/M metagenome (GOLD analysis project Ga0208830, IMG submission 184169) | Marine microbial communities from the Deep Atlantic Ocean - MP2634 (SPAdes) | ecosystem: Environmental > Aquatic > Marine > Oceanic | place: Northeast of Antigua and Barbuda, North... | reverse complement strand
TCATTCTTTGCTAGTTTCGATTATAAGGTTAACCATAGCAAAACCAAGCGTGCCTATCAGTCGAGATTTATCTTTTTTATGTTAATGAAAGGGATTAGAAACTTTCAACTTACTTACTTTTTACCAGATATTACAAACTTAGATCATCGTTGGGATTGGATCAGTAATGATATTCTAAAAAAATGGAAAAATACGGATGATCGACTGATCGCTAATGAGATTGAGTATCTGTTAAATTTCAATTCTATTTAAGAACCTAATAAATACTTATAATAAGCAGGAATTTCTCTAAACGTGGCATAAACATCTCGCCATTCGTAATAGTTTGGACTAAAACCATAAACTTGGTCTATTCCTGCTTGTTTCAAAGCTAGTTTTACTTCTAGTAACATGGAAAAATTGAGTAACAACCAAAACCGACTTACATTCGGGGAATTGTTTACTAAAATTTTGAGCAGTTAGCCTCGTATTATTGCCTTTGTTATCCACATAGATTTGATTTTCTGGAATATTTTTAGATACGAGATATACTTTCATTTTTGATCCTTCAAAGTGCCCCTCCTTACCCAATCCTCCACTAACAAATATAGATAGCATAGGATTTTCATTGAACAGCTCTATCGACTTATCTAAACGAGCTTTCAAACGATTAGATAATGTGCCATCTTCATTCACTTTTGAGCCTAAAACGATAATAAAAGAAGCATTTGTGCTTGGTTTATCATCATTAATACCATCAATTGTTATTACTAATGCATGAGCTAAACCAAATAGAAGAAATAGGGTTATGGAGTATTTTATTAATTTCTTCATCTAGCAATATTAATTAAGGGAATTCAGCTACAATTTCAGCTAGTTCATTATAACCATAAGTATCTATAGAAAAAGACTCTAGTCCTTTTCGTAATTTTTCTTGCTCCTCTTTTGAAAAGTCACTTGCAGTGGAATATTCAAGACTTAATGTGCCCTCGTATGATAATTTTGGATTTATACATAAGTCTATTATCCAGTTTCGTTTATCTTTCTTTGACTTTAACGAAAGATAAGCATCTACCAAACGCTCATATTCATCTAAATGCATCGATTTAGATCCTGATCTAGGTTTAGTTGTATAATAAGAATCAATCTCTTCAAATTTATCCAGAAAAAGAATATATTCTTCGTTTTCATGGAAATCCTTAAGTAAGAATATAGGATTTACACCATAGTTAATTCTTATTGTATCAACTAGCATTTCTCCTTTTAATACTTTGCTGACAACAAATGAAGCTTGTTTAGAGCAATATCCACAACCTATTGAGTTAGGGAACATATCCATTGATTTTGTTCTCAATTGCTTTCTTCTTATGCTATCAACATCCTCTATATATATTATTTTTCCTTTGACAATATAGTTTGATGCCTCTATCATATATTGAAGAGAATATCTTTTAATGCTAAATGAAAAGGATTCACTTACAAAAAGAAATGTGAATGAGAGTAAAATATATTTTAAAGAGTTGTTTTTTATCATTTACTATGTCAAAGATAAGTCTTTAAGCTTTAAATTGAAGAGTGTATATTTAGTTATAGTACTAATGATGGAATACCTATCTTAATTCTAAGAAAAAAGAAGTTCCCCAGTGACATGAGGAAAAATCTACCAAATATTTTCCAATATCTTTTTTAGAAAAAGATAAAGTTCTATCGTCTCCGGTCATATATGATATAGATTTATACGGATTCATTAATTTCAGACTATCATCCGCACTATAGAATGCTACTGAAGTTATAGTCCCTCCAATGGGAAATTTAACTGAAATAGAATCCAAACAATTATTACTCATATCAATCATTATGTCCTCTTTATTCTTAATTTGAAAGACTGAAACTACATAAGATTTAGGTTTGAAAACTATTTTTTCATTTTTAGCTGAATAATGGTCTGATCTAATCTTAATATAATGTTGTTCAAATTGTGTTTTGGGGTTAATTTTAATTTGAACATCTAAGGTAATGGGTTGTTTAGAGTTTAAAATAAACTCATTATCAATTGATACTTTTGAAGAGTCATGAAAAACTTGCAAATCATCAGAGCTTTTTGAAATAGCATGAATTTTTACTGGTCTTTTAGAGTCTGTATAAATTTCAATTCTCTTAGAGTATACATCTCCATTACAATTATTAGGAATTCCAAATTCAACAGAAGAAAACCAAACTGAGGTATAGTCCCAACCTTTACCTCTTAGAGAACATCTCACTGATAGAATTATGAGAAATGATATAATAGATACATATTTAAGCATCTATTTTTATTTACTTCTCCATCTCCTTAATCCACTTTTTAACTAGAGCAACTCCTTCTTCGTGGATGAGTGTTTTACCAACTTCTGGCATGGCAATGTTTGGTTCGCTGTTCTCCATACGATAAACCATAATCGACTCTTCTGGTTTGCCTGGCACAACATCAAATTTCAAATTCCCAGATCCTTGTCCGGCTGCTACTGGATGTTTATTAACACCTATTGCCTGTAGGTTTTCTTCATGATAATTTAAGTTTAATCCACTTGTTTTAGCAGAACCCTGGCTTCTATGACAATGTGCACAATTGGCTTGTAAATATGCACGTGCTAATTGATTCGTATTTCCGCTAGATGCTACTTTATAACTAGGGATCTTGTCTATCTCTGAAACTTCTCTTGTTTCGTTTAAAAAACCTTTTGCTTTCATATAAGCAATGTGATTTTCATTTCCTAGTGCAGCATTCGTTCCATTCAACTGCATTGGTGAAGGACCAATAGGCACTACCTTACCATTATTAATATGGCAGTTTTTGCACATGTTTACATTTGGTGTTGAATAGGTAAATGAAACAGGCTGAGCTTCTGGTGTCTTTTTAAACGTAACATCAATGTCTTTCCCAAGAATATATAAGTAAGCCTCTGTTTGTTCTTCGTTCCAGATATACGGAATTGTTTCCCATTTGTTAGTCTTCTCACTATGTACCAACAAACGAGTTTCTAAGAGTTTATCCTCATCTGAATCTGCTAATTGGTCGCCCTTGTAATAAAAGTTCTTAATAATAACCGTTCCAACTGGAAAATCTAGTATTTCATCATCTTCAACAACATTCATTGAAGTTCCCTCTGGCAAGTAAATAAAACGCTTTTTAGAGGTGTAATCAGAAAATAAAGGTGAGTTTAACTCGTAAGGAATCACTTGTTCACTTATTGGAATTAACTGATTTAATGGCTGCTTAAAAAAGCCGTATTCAGATAATTTCAACAAGCCCATATCGTAAGTATCTGTAGGGTACGGAGCTGCTAATAAGCCATTAATACTTTTACCACTAACTTGCTTCTCTTCTACTGTCTCTTCCTTGTTACTATCATTACAAGAAATGATGAGAACTAAAACTAAAAAAAGACTACTTACACTTAAATTTCGATACATCTGACGTTATATTTTCAAAATCATTTATCACATCCAGCATTAAAAATGACATATCTTCTGATACATCTTCTTTAAAACAAATAATGCTTGTATTTCCCACACCTTCTTCTTTGATTCCATCCCAAACCACATGACGATAAGTAAATGCACTTTTAAATAGCATGATTTCTCCAAACACATTGTTTAACGTTGGGAACCAATAAGAATTTTCATAGTTGTTTGATCCAATAGTCACATTTCTTGGATCTGGATCGTAGTTTTTATCGTTTTTATAATTTTCATTATGTCTACGGACACCAATAGCCTCACCATCTTCATTGTAAGAAGGATCGTTTTCTGCTTCATTTTTCCCTAGCTCATAGATCAATTTATAACTCAATACCGCAATACCTAATGTTTTATTATCAGTAAACGTATTATCATGAAAATTCACTTGATTAGTTGCTAAAACAATAGAACCTGTACCCGTTGGTACTTGTCCAACGATTGAACCTTTAGGAGCAAAACTCTTAATGTTATTATTATACACATTATTATTGTAAACCTCAATGTTTTTACCATATTGAGTAAGCATTGGTAAGTCGAAAATTAAAATTCCACTTACATTTTCGTATACCTCATTATTGAAAATCTTCACGTTTTTAGAGTTCTCACTTTCAATACCTGCTACATTATAAAATACTTCATTGTTACTAATAACCACACTATCCGATTGACCAACATAAATACCAGCATCCGAAGAACCTATAGATCGACAATGATCTATTACTATATTTTTACTTAATACAGGGTAAAAAGCATAAGCTCCATTTTTACTACTTACTTTTCCTGTCCAACTACTTTGTACGTACTGCATAATAATACCATCAGTATCCATAAATTTTATGTTATCTCCTTTGGCGTCTTCAACGGTTAAGTTTTCAATCGTTATATTTTTGCAGTTACTCACTCGTATCCCCTCTGCTCCTTTCTTTTGATCCTTAAAACTTAAAATGGTTTTGTCGATTCCTTTTCCTCGGATAATAATATTGCTTACGCCATCCAATGATAGGCTTTGCGATAGTTTGAAATGTCCCTCCTCTAATTCAATAACGCTGCTGTCTTTAGCTGTTAAAAATTTAGCTAGAATTTCATTTTCTTTGTTTTCGATGTAGTTTCTCTCAGGTGTGTAAGAGGGTGTTGGCTCTATCTTAATGATAAAATAGGATATAACAACAGTTGCAACTAACAGTAGTAGAACTACACCAATTCTCTTTAATGCTTTTTTCATAGGAAGGTTTTCACTTGTAATAAAGTTAATGTTGTAATTTTTTAGATGCAAATAAATAAACAGAATGCTTATCATTCTTTCACATTTGTTAATCAGACTGCTACACTCAATCAAAATACCCGTTCACTCATTCTATGTTTCAAACTTTATCATTTCATATTTAATTAGTGTAAACAAAATTTAAACACCATGAAAGCACTAAGAAAATTTAAGCGAGAAATAAGTACAAGTTTAGCCTTTAGTATGATCTTTTTTAGTTGTACATCTGCTACTACCCAACAAGAAAATCAACTCCTTGGACAACTCACTCCTCCACCTACAGAAAACACGATTAACATTGCTTTGTTATTAGATACGAGCAACAGTATGGATGGTTTAATTGAGCAAGCAAAATCACAACTTTGGAAAATTGTAGATGAACTTTCAGAAGCAAAAAAGCAAGAGCAAAAAGCAAAGCTTCAAATAGCACTGTATGAATATGGAAATGACCGACTAAACAGTGAAGTTGGTTATATTAGAAAGGTATTGGCTTTAACTTCTGATCTTGATGATATTTCAGAGCAACTTTTTGCACTTACTACTAATGGTGGAAGCGAATATTGCGGTTATGTAATTGAAACTGCTACAAACGAATTAGACTGGGGTAATGAACAACTAGGGTTAAATGCCATTTTCATTGCAGGAAATGAACCTTTTACTCAAGGACCAAAGAACTACCAAACTTCATGTAAAAATGCATTAAACAAAGGAATTACGATAAATACGATTTTTTGTGGAGGTTTTGAAGAAGGCATCTCCGGAAAATGGATGGATGGAGCGAAACTTACAGAGGGAAGTTACATGAATATTGACATGAACAAGGAAACTGTTTACATTGAAACTCCTTATGACGATGAAATTAACACCCTCAACAACAAACTCAATGATACTTATATTCCATTTGGATCGTTAGGGTACAGTAAAAAGAATAAACAATTATCTCAAGATGCTAATGCATTGAGTTATGGAGCTGCTAATAATGTAAAACGTACCATTTCCAAAAGCAAGCATGTATATATGAATTCTTCTTGGGATTTAGTAGATGCTAAAAAAGAAAACAACGTTCAAATTGAAAAAATCAAGGAAAAAGACTTACCTCAAGAAATGAAAGGGATGAGTTTGGAAGAAAAAAAGGTCTATGTTGATAACAAAGCAAAGGAAAGAAAAGCCATCCAAAATAAGATTAAAGAATTAGCTGAAAAGCGAAAAGCTTATGTAGCTGAAAAGCAAAAAGAATCTGGTGAAAATTTAAGTCTGGATGCCACTATGATTAAAGCCATAAAAAAACAAGCAACTGATAAAGGATTTACTTTCTAAAAGCTAGGAAATAAACTAGAGGTTTGAAAAATAATTATCTAGAAAGATTAACCGATTGGAAATCCAGCTATTAATATATTGCTTTTCTGCTTGAATATTAAAGTTGGAGTTCCATTTGGTGTTTTCTAATTCCTCTGCATTATAATTAGCTAATTGATTGAGGTTTGACTCAAACAATGCCTTTATTGTTGCTTCGCTAAATTGGTTGCTTCTTAACAGTTCCCAACGGTTCTTTACTTTATTCCTAAAATCATTAGTATTTAACTCTAACAAGCGACTAAACAAATTATTTTCATTTGTTTTATTATAACTACGAGTATAACCTTGACTAGTTCTCCCCCAAGTCGCATCTAAATCCCACAGTAATATTTTAAACTTTTGTGTTTGATCTTTCTTCAAGAAAAACCAATTTTTACCCAAATTATCATATCCATCACATAAGCTCATAAACAAATAGTAATCAATAGTATTATTGATATCCAATTGATCAAAGATTTTTTGATTAAACTCAGCATTACTTGCTGTTGTTATTAGCCTTGATAATTCATAAAAATCATCCCATGAATCTTTTTCAGATGGATCAGGATAAACTTGCTCCCAATCTGCCCAAAACTTACCACTTGGCATATTCGCTGGTAGTTCAAGGAACTTTGTGAAAGTACTATTATCAATTCCTTCGTGCATTGAGGAATTGTTAGACAAATTAAGATTTTCATCAGTATATATTTCTGACAACCGATAGAGTCCTAACGATTTGTTATTAACAAAAAGTTCAAGAAACTCTGACTCAATAGAAACACTTGACAAGCTACTCCACAACTCGAAACATACTTTATTTCTAACTTTTGATTTATCAGTAAAAAGAGCATCTAGAGCCCATTTATGGTTTGTTTCAAAATTAAAAAAACTAGAAGATGACACGTCTTTTAATGCTTTCGTTTGTAAAGGGGCAAAGCCATAAGATTTTTTATCGTTAAACACCGATGATTTACCTCGTATTTCAATTCCGATATACTTGTTGTAACTAGGAATGGGGTAATTAGCATAATTAACCGTTAATTTAGCTAATGATTTAGGATCATTTTTTATGTCATCATAGGTAACGACTCTAGCCAAAGTTAGGTTAGTAAAAATAAACTTCAAGTTAAGCGTTTTATCTAATAGTTTAACTTGTAGATCATAAGGTTTGTGATATTCAAGATCTCCAAATGAATTAACGTGATTATTTTGAAGACTAATTTGCTTATTAAACAATACTTCTGCTTCGTTTTGGAATTTAACTAATGCTTGAAAATTCTGAAGCTCATTGTTGGATATGGGATACTTTAGTAGATTTAAATCGTCATCGTAGAAACAATCTTTTCCATTTAAATTTAAAATTAAAGGAAGACTAAAACCAGGGGTTGGTTCACCATCTAGTATTACTGTTTTTTTCGTACAGCTTACTACTAAAAAGAGTGATAAAAATATGTATACAATCTTGCTCATCCTATAATTTGAATGTGTAATACACTCTAGTAAACATGAAATGTAATGGGTAAAGTGAGTTTAGTTCTCTTTCATAGCCAAAAGACAAATCAAATTGACCATACTTTGTTTCAATTTCGTCTCCTACTACAAACCTTAATTCACTGAAATAAGGTTTTCTGTAATATAAAATAGTTCTAAATATTTCTGTTGTGAAATATAGTTCATGATGATTCTTAAGTTTGTAAAACAATCCAACTCTATTTCTAATAGCTGATTTAGACTCACCTTTATTGGGTTGGGCAGTAAACAAGTTTTCATATGCCGTTTGATGCCTTAATCGATATCTAAATTTAAGGTGTTTGATCAGCTTCGTTCTATATTTGAAATCAAGGTTGTATCGCCAATTCTGTGATTGTGTTTCATCTCTTTTTTGATTGATATAATACCTTAATTCTCCTCCGATTCTAAACTCCTTATTGATTTTATAGGATAGTCCTATTTCCGAAATATATTTATCAAGTTCTGATAAACTTTCTTGAAATCGAATATCCTGACTTAAACTAAGATCAAGGTCTTTCGTGAGGTCATATTTTAATGTAGCCCCCATCCATGCTCCAACATCTTGCGTTGTTTTAATTTGCTGAGCATGCAAACACAGTATAGGTATCATTAGAATAAGTTGTACTACTATCTTCATCAGTCTTCCTCGTTGGGAATAACATTTATTTATCGGTTCAACACTTTATGTTTACAAGTAAAGTTAGGGATTAAAGTAGATTTAATGTTGATTTAACATTAAATTAATATAAAAAGGTGTTGTTTTAGAATTTAAAACAACATATAAAAACTTATCGCACGTTCATCCAGTAGGAAAATATTGCTGTAATAAAACTTGAGGATATCTTTATACGAGTAGCCTGTTTTGCTTTACTAATTGTGGTTCTCAAAACTCAATCGAAAGAGATTATTCATCCAGTCTGTTTTCCATTCTATTATCAATAAATAACTTACATGAATTTCTTTTTGATTAAATGTATAATAAAAAGACGTTTGTTTAGTTACTTTGCATCTGTATAGTTTCAATGATTTAGATCGCCTATTACTCTCTGGAAAAGTATCTATTTGCTCGAGTGATTTGGTTAATTTTTTCAAAAACTTTTTCTTAGAAGATTGAGACCATTCAACTTCTAAATATTTTAATAGTGACTCTAGTTTTTGTTCTGCTATTTTTGAGAAGATTACTTTCCTTTTCACTATTGATGTCTGCTAAGTATCTCTTCATAAGAAACAACTTCTCCATTTTGTATTTGACTCTTACCCAATTCTATACTTTTAATATCATCATCAGATAATTCATTAGCAAAATCATCTTCATTATTATTCAACACTTCTTCAATCTTTCTTAAAAGATCAATGTCTGTTGTGTTAAGTAACCTCTTTAGTAAGGTATCTCTATATTTTAGGTATTCTAGTGTTCCCATAGTACTAATATAAACGTAAATTACACATGAAATGTTTCTTTGTGTTCTTTTTTTAAATTTTTTAGTATAGATAATTTATATTGCATACAATTAAACATACTTCTTCACTTTGTCACTTTAGCTCAACTAAAATCGAATTTTATAATTGCATTGATTACCGAAGTCACAGACTTCTACTATTTATGCCCACAAGTTACACTATGGTTAAACTTGCGGGAACTAAGGATTCAAGAATTAGTAATTCTCATTAGTGTCTGGGTACATTTCATAATAATCATAACTAGATAGTTGCTCCCAGTGAAACTTAAATCCAGTATCTAATGTTTTTATTTCAAAATTTCTTTCCATATAAAATACATTATCTGGCAAACTAAAAAAGAGTATCATAATTCCTAAAAATATACCTGAAACAATCATGATGATCACAGTTATTAATCTCTTCAAGATTATTCTTTTAATAAAACGATGAAAGACATAGGTAACAATAAAGCAGAAAAGAAAATATGTAATAACATCTAATAGCAACTCTCCTATAAAATACTTGGAGCACATGGATGTATGCCAGCAAGGAGCACTGTAGGGTAAAGGAAAACCAATAAGAACCTCATGAAAATGTTCATTATTGACCTCAACAAACCACCATTTAGTAACTAACCCAAATGAAATTATCGTTAAAGGAAGAACCAGTTTCCAGGTTAATTGTTTCATTTCTTTGATTTTATAAATTACGTACTTACAAAATATTAATAATATATTACAGCCCTTACTTATTTACAGGTTAACGGCTTAATACACTGATAAACATCAAAATAAACACATATCTTTATTTATTTACGAGTTCTTCGAAGTAAAATAACCAATGTAAATAATATTAAGCATATAATTAGAATGTAAAACCATATGTTAGGATAAAAAGAAACGCCCAAATCTTCTGAATAAGGACGAAGATTATTATCTAACAAAGAGCCTCTTATAGTATCAGTATTCATTAATCTTAAATTGGTTTATATTATGACTTAAAACAACATATAAAAGCTTATCGCTTGCTCATCCAACAGAAAAATGTTGCTGTAATAAAATTTGAGGATATCTTTATACGAATAGCCTGTTTTGCTCATGGCAATGGCTCCTTCTTGGCAAAGTCCAACACCATGGCCAAAACCCTTTCCTGTTAATACCACTTTATCTCCAATATCTGTAACTGAGAAAAAAGTAGATTTTAACCTAAAAAAAGAACGAATTTCTGTGAGTTTGATATACTCTCCTCCTACTTGGTAATTCTTTTTTCGATTGACTCCTTGAGTAAAGTCTAAGGTTTGATTTTTAATTTCTTCTGGTGTTTTATTTAAACGATTAGATAAATAATCTACCCAATCATTTTTGTCAATGGTTTTCTTCCAATTTGCCTGACTCGATTTTCGGCAATGACTATCGTAAACAGGCTCTAAATTATCTAATCGTTTGCTCCACACATAATCAGTCGTAGATGTTCGTCCTCCACAATTAGAATGAAACAGTGTGTTAATGGAACTCAAATCTTGATTAATTATCACTTGTCCAACAGTAAAGTTTACTGCTCGTTCTATTTTTTCATCGTAGTTAATCCCCTTGTATACTTGACAGTGGGTATGATCACATAAATCAAATCCCTCTTCCTCATGCTTGTGCATAAATAAGGCGTACGTTCTACTTATTACCGCTTGCACTTTGTAATATTCTTCGTTGTAGCCATAACCAACCTCTCCTTTTACTGCTCCTTCCACATATTTTTCAAGATCAATTTCATTAACAACCTGTAAATGTCCAGCATAGGAATAAAAAATAATATCTCCCTTATACCTTCTTTCTTTTCCATAAGGAAATAGTTTCAAACTGTTTTCTGGGGAACGTCTGCTTAATCTAAACCATCTAAAGTTGCCGAGTAACTCATCGTTTTTAATTACTTGTACTTTATCTCCATTTACCTTTACAGTTAGCTTTTCTGATGATTCCTGCATAGTAGGAAATTGCATACTTTCGGAGAAAAGATCGTACCTCCCTATATTGTATTTCACCACAATACTTTTTACAGGGCTGCTTTCAAATAAGCCAATACGAATATCTTTTGCTAGTGTAACCTCAGCAATCAAAACAAACCATATAAAAAGACAAATACGCATTAATTGGTGAGGTAGTTAATCATTAATTCAGCTATTTTTTTAGAAGCTCCTCCTTTTCCTAGCTTTTTAGCTAAGAGATCGTAATTATTCAGCATTGCTTCTCTTGAACTACCTTCAATTATCTTGCCAAGCTCCTGCTCTAGGTTGGTAGAATTGAACTCATGTTGGATGAGTTCTTTTACAACTTCTTCATCCATAATTAAATTAACGAGAGAGATATACTCAATGTTTACCAGCCGTTTAGCTATGTGGTAAGATATTGCACTTCCCTTGTAACAAACCACTTGTGGTACATGAAACAAAGCTGTTTCTAGTGTTGCTGTACCCGAAGTAACCAATGCCGCATGTGAAAATGAGAGCAATTCATACGTTTTATTTAAAAGCAAGTGAACATCTTCGTTACCTTCAATAAAAGGAGCGTAAAAATCTTTGTCTTTTGAAGGTGCTCCTGCTATAACAAACTGGTATTGTGGAAATTTATTTTTCATTTCCAACATCACAGGAAGCTTTTTGTTGATTTCTTGTGTTCTACTACCTGGCAATAAGGCTATGATTGGTTTTTCAGATAAGTTATTTTCTGAATAAAATGATTCTTTCGCTGGAAGTTTATCTTTAATCGACTCTATCTCATCAAGCAAAGGGTGTCCCACAAAATCAACAGCATAATTATGTTTTTCGTAGAATGGCTTTTCAAATGGTAAAATAACAAACATTTTGTCTACCACTTCTTTAATAGTTTTAACTCTTCCTTCTTTCCAAGCCCAAACTTGTGGAGAAATATAGTAAAAGCAAGAGATATTGTGTTGTTTTAAAAATTTAGCAATCCGTAAATTAAACCCAGGATAATCAATCAATATCACAACATCTGGCTTGTAAGCAAGAATGTCTTCTTTACAGAGCTTGATATTACCCAAAATAGTTCGAAGGTTGGCAATCACTTCAATAAATCCCATAAAGGCCAAATCTCTGTAATGCTTTACGAGTTCTACTCCCTCTTGCTCCATACGATCGCCTCCCCAGCCTCTAGCCTTAAACTGAGGGTCAAGTTGCTTTAATTCTTTTATTAGATTAGATGCGTGTAAATCTCCTGAAGCTTCTCCAGAAATAATATAATACTTCATTTAAAAGTTATTTTCAAGAAAAACAAAGCGTATTACCCAAAAGAAAACTACAATGAGAGAACCTACCAAAATGCCTCTTGATAAAAATTCTCGCTTAGCTTTAAAAAAGTAACGTACGCCAAATAAGTTTACACCAGCACCAAGTAAAACAACAGATTGATAAATGCCTTCAGTTAAATACTTACCTGAGGCTAATAACACGATATTCACCAATAAAACAAGCAAAATAGGCATTGTAATACCTATGCCTATTCCTAACCATATGAATTTGTTGTTTTGCATAATTCAAATATACAATGATACTGGGCTAGTAGGGATTTTTTAACGTTTATTTGCTAACGGGAGGGTGTTAGTAGTGTTACTTAAAAAACCGATTGATATTGGTTGATACAGAGAAGTTGTGAGTCGTACCTGATAAGTGGTAGCATGCTACACTGTAGTTACATCTAAATTTTTTGATCCCAAACATTACTCCTGTAGAGAAACCAACCAACCCCGAACGAGCGGCAACAGCTAGTTCTCTTCGTGTGCGGTAATCAAAACCTAACTGAACATTAAAGCTTTTTGACAAGATGATTTCTGCTCCTAGGTTAACATGTCTTAATCCTTTTTCAAAAAAGCTAGGCTCTTTTGGTGGAAGTTCTTCAAATGTTTCTGGATCGAATTGTTTTTCTGCATTCGGATCATCATAGGTTAAATCCCATTTTTGAAGGTTTGTTAACGTTAATGATAACCTAAAAGGCGCATGTTTTAGTTTTTTTGTTAACCCTAACTTTGCTTCTGTTGGAAAAGTTGAATTTGAACTTTCTGTATAGTCGCTAAACTTGATACCAAAATTTGAAATAGATGCTCCAATAGCAAAGTCTGTTCGAGGGTTATAATAGGCTCCTGTTGCATCTAACGCTATCCCTGAAGCATTATAAGCATCATAAGTAGAATAAAAGATTTTTGCATTGGTACCAAAACTAAACAAGCTATCGAGTGATCGTCCATAACTTACTATCAAAGCATAGTCATTTACTGGTACATTTCCTAACTGATTTCCTATTTCATCTGCACGAATAATTCTACCGTAATTAGCAAACAACATACTCGCTGCAAACGTTCCTATTTTATCAAAATGATGTGCATAGGTTGTTAATCCGTAATTAATATCTGCCACGTAGTTTTGGTAATTAATTGATAAATCACCAGACATCGTAGAATCTAAAAAAGCTGGATTAGCAATAACATTGGAAACATCTTTATCGTAAAGTGAAATATTATGTCTTCCTAAGCCCATCAAACGAGCTGAAGGATTAAGATTTAAAAACTGAAAACCTCCATTTCCTCCTAACTGAGCAGTGCTGCTAAGAGAAAATAAAATAAGTAGAAGTAAAAAAGAAAACTTTGTTATTGACAAGCTCCTTCTGTATAATCTATTTGAGCGCATTCGGCAATTGATTTATTTGCATAAGTTTTGCCATTACATCCACAAACTGGTTCATATTCTTGAGTTGTTACACAATCCTTTGTATAAAACTCTTCACATTCGTCTTTGCTACAGCTAACTGAAACAATCGCTGAAAAAATGAATAAGGATAAAATGTTTGCTTTCATAGGCGCTAAATTAACGTTTATCTAATAGATATATTGTTTTAGATATCCGAAAATAAGAAAAATATTGAAGCTTGTCCTCCAATTCTTTACCTTTTACTTATTATTTCAAAGCTACTTTTAATACCTCTTTCATTTCATCTACATAATGAAATTCTAAATCTTTTATGTATCTAGAGTTGATATCATCAACATCTTTCTTGTTGCTTTTGCAAAGAACAATTTCTTTAATATTTGCTCGCTTGGCTGCTAATATTTTTTCTTTAATCCCCCCTACTGGTAATACTTTTCCTCTAAGCGTAATCTCACCAGTCATTGCGATTTTATCTTTTACTTTTTTATCAGTTAATAATGATGTTAATGCTGTTAACATGGTAATACCTGCTGATGGACCATCTTTTGGAGTTGCTCCTTCCGGTACGTGAATGTGTATGTTATTATCATCAATCTTCTTAACGTCAACACCTAATTCAAGTGCATGTGCCTTAATGTACTCTAGGGCAATAACTGCACTTTCTTTCATCACATCTCCTAAGTTACCTGTAAGCGTTAATTTTCCTTTTCCCGGTGACATGCTAGACTCGATAAATAGAATATCTCCACCAGTTTGTGTCCATGCTAAGCCTGTTACTACACCTGGAATATCAATTTTTTGATATTTATCTTTTGGATGTGATGGCCCAAGAATTTTTAACAACTGACTAGACTTAACAATCGTATCAAAATCTTCTTCAAAAGCAATTTGTTTTGCTCGGTAGCGAATAAGTTTTCCTATTCTCTTTTCTAATCCTCTAACCCCACTTTCGTTTGTGTAATTCTCGATAACCTCTTCAATAGTTTTGTCATTGATACTAAACTGAGACTCTTTTACACCTGTCTCTTTTAATTGCTTAGGAATAAGATACTTTTTAGCAATTTGAAGCTTTTCCTCAACGGTATATCCATTAATCGTTATGATTTCCATTCGATCCCTAAGTGGTGGTTGAATGGTGTTTAAATTGTTTGCCGTAGCAATGAATAAAACATTACTCAAATCATAATCCAGTTCTACAAAATTATCATTGAATGTGGTGTTTTGTTCTGGGTCAAGCACCTCTAGCAATGCTGAAGATGGATCTCCATGTCCGTCACGAGCTAATTTATCAATCTCATCCAATACAAATACGGGGTTAGATGTACCTGCCTTTTTTAAATTTTGGATAATTCTACCCGGCATTGCACCTATATACGTTTTTCTATGTCCTCGAATTTCTGCTTCATCACGTAAGCCACCGAGAGACATACGTACGTACTTTCTTCCTAAGGCTTCGGCAACAGACTTCCCTAAAGATGTTTTTCCCACACCTGGAGGTCCGTAAAGACAAATAATTGGTGCTTTTAAATTGTTTTTAAGTTTTAATACAGCCAAGTGTTCCAAAATTCGATCTTTAACCTTTTCTAAACCAAAATGATCCCTATCTAATACTTCTTGTGCTTTTTTGAGGTTAAAATTGTCCTTAGACATTTTTTTCCAAGGCAAATCAAGCAATAGCTCTAAATAATTTAATTGAACAGAATACTCAGCAACTTGGGGGTTCATTCGCTCAATCTTATGTAGCTCCTTATAAAATTGTTGTTTTACAGCCTTTCCCCATTTTTTCTTTTCAGCTTTTAGTTTAAGTTCTTCAATTTCTTGTTTTGTTGGATTATCACCCAACTCTTCTTGAATTTGACGCATCTGTTGATGCAAAAAGAAATCTCTTTGTTGGCGATCGATATCTGTTTTTACTTTCGATTGTATATCGTTTTTAATTTCTAACAATTGAAGCTCTTTAGATAAATGCTTCAAAACCATCTGAGCTCGTTCAGTAAGGTTTGTTTGTTCCAACATTTGTTGTTTTACCTCAACTTCTGCCTGCATGTTTGAAGAAATAAAGTTGATCATGAATGTTGGACTCTCGATATTTTTTATTGCGAAAGCAGCTTCAGAAGGAATATTTGGCGACTCCTTGATTATTTTAAGTGCCATGTCCTTAATAGATGAAAAAAGCGCATGAAAACGCTCATCTTGTTCATCTGGCTTAACATCTATGGATGTATTTATTATTGCTTTTAAATAAGGATCTTCTTGTGTAAATTCTTGAATCTCTAACCTTCTTTTTCCTTGAATAATTGCAGTAGTACTTCCATCTGGCATTTTTAAATGCCTTAAAATTTGACCTACTGTTCCTACTCTGTTTAAATCACTTGAAGAAGGATCCTCTACGGAAGAATCTTTTTGAGACACAACGCCAATAGTTTTATTTCCAGCGTAAGCTTCTTTAATCAACTTGATCGATTTATCTCTACCTACCGTGATAGGTATCACCACACCAGGAAATAAAACATTATTTCTTAAAGATAAGATGGGTAATTCATTAGGAATTTCTTCTTTGTTCATTTTATCTTCTTCTTCAATCGAAATTAAAGGAATAAACTCTGCATCCCCATCAACATCAGAAGCTAAAGAAGTAAAACTATCATTAAATATTTCTTTCATAATATAATTACTTGGACAATATGACAGTTACATAAATAAAACAATGTCATATTTTTCGTCAATTCATTTGATGGTAACCTAGCTAAAATGATTTGTTAAAGCGTTTTATACTTAAACGTTTTAATATATCGCTAACTTACATCTTTTATAAGTCAATTGATGTGCCAATTGGCTTATTCGGAAAAAATGACTGGTTTTAATTAAAGAAATGATAATATCTTTACATGATAGATGTATAACTAGTATTTCAAAAAATACTGTGAGGGCACATTAGTAAACTATGGATTCCTTAATATCAGAAATAAAAAAATGTACGTTATGCTCTTCTCATTTACCTCACGGAGCAAATCCAGTTTTCTCAGCAAACGGTAAGAGTAAAATAATAATTATTGGTCAAGCACCGGGTAGTGTAGTACACAAAACAGGTATTCCATGGGACGATAAAAGTGGAGATAGATTAAGAAATTGGTTAGGGGTTACTAAAGAACAGTTTTACAATGAGCATCTTTTTGCTCTTATTCCTATGGGATTTTGTTATCCTGGAAAAGGAAAAACAGGAGACTTACCTCCTAGAAAAGAATGCGCTCCAACATGGCATCATCAGTTATTTAATGAAATAGAGGATGTAAAGCTTATTTTATTAGTGGGGAGTTATGCTCAAAACTATTATTTGGGAAAAAGTAAAAAAAACAACTTAACGGAAACTGTAAAAAGCTTTCATGAGTATCTTCCTAAATATATCCCAATACCTCACCCATCTCCAAGAAACAACATTTGGTTGAAAAGGAACCCTTGGTTTGAAAATGAACTTGTCCCTACACTTAAAAGTATTGTTTCACCAATTTTAAGCTCATAAAAAAGGCTGCCTTATTAGACAGCCAGAACTATGAAATTAATGAGAGTTTTCTATAATAAATTATCTACACTATCAGATGAACTTGTTTTAGTTGTTTTTGTAGTTTCTTCTTGCCCACTAGTTTCATACTTGTGAGAAAAAGTCTCTTCTACATCTATACCAAATTTATCACTGTGCTCTTTCATCAACTCTTGATCTTGAGCTTTAAACTTAGCTGTAGCCTCAGCCATTGCAACTAATACTTTGTGAAGCTCAGACATACGTTTAGGATGTTTTTTGACACGCTCAATACGATCTTTTTCAGAACCTACTAATACTTTAGCCGCAATTTCTGTGATTTTTTGATCTGTTTTTGCTCCTGCATCTTCATAAATAGAAGCCGCTTCTTGAGCTGTTGCAGACTGTACTAATTGCAATCCAGATTCATAAGTAGTCACCCTTTCTTCTGTATCACTTTTTAACTGACCTATTAACTGTTTTAGGTTATTCTTAGTAACAGTTTGTGCTTCTAAGTGAACAACAATTTGATCAACAAAACGCTCTTTTGATTGAAAAATACCTAGCGCGATGTTGTACTTACCTTTCAACTCGGCTCTTAACTCTCTCATATCAGCAATTTTCTTTTCTTGCTCAGTATACTCTGGAGAATTGTTTTGTAATTCTGTAAGTGATTGCTCTTCAATTTTTAGTTTCCCTTCTAACTCCTCAAGCTCAGCTTTACGTTGTTTCATCGCTTCTGCTGCTTTTTCTTTAGTAGCAAAGGCTAGTTCTTTTCTATTTTTAAGTGCTTGAATTTGAACATCAACATCCTCAACCATATCTTCAATGATAGCTGTCATTCCTTGAACTTGGCTTATGATTCGGTGTAAAGACTCCTTTAAATCGGCATTTCTTAAACGATCCCTGTATGATTTGTTCGCTTTTGCTTCCGCCTCTTTTAGTTCTACTTTTCCTTCTTCAATATCTTTTTTTGCTCCATTAACTCTTGAATTTTTCAATCCGAAAAGAATATTCCAAGCATTAGACATTGACTCTGCATTTTTTAGACTAGTTTCAGCCTTTGCTAATTCAGCTTTTGCTTCTTCAACCCATTTGTGTTCTTCTGGATTTAGCTCTTGTAATTTGGCAAACTCTCCTCCACAATTATCAAGCATAGCTCTTAAGTGGAGCATCAACTCTTGTAAATCTTGCTCTGTCTCCTCTACATTACCATTAAGGCTTTTGAAGTTTGCATCTACGATGTCTTTAACGATTTCCTCTCCCGACTTA
>Ga0208830_1000549_pt1 | contig 18545 bp, 17 predicted proteins | sample DeeseametaMP2634_FD_184169 | JGI IMG/M metagenome (GOLD analysis project Ga0208830, IMG submission 184169) | Marine microbial communities from the Deep Atlantic Ocean - MP2634 (SPAdes) | ecosystem: Environmental > Aquatic > Marine > Oceanic | place: Northeast of Antigua and Barbuda, North... | reverse complement strand
AATGTAATTAAACGTTTAGGGCGTTTCTGGCCCTTACGCTTTATGGCGATAATTTTACGCTGCAGCTTCCCCCTCCTCTGTATCCAGGCCCACGAAAGTACGGACATCAGTAACAACTTGATCCAATACTTCAGGATGTTCCTTCAAATACGATTTGGCATTCTCACGTCCCTGGCCAATTTTTTCATCTTTATATGCATACCATGCACCCGATTTTTTTATGATTTCTCCTTCAACAGCAAGGTCAATAATATCACCCACGTAAGAAATTCCTTCGCCGTACATAATATCGAATTCAGTTGATTTGAAAGGTGGAGCTACTTTGCTCTTGACTACCTTCACACGAACTCTGGATCCTACAAAATCATCGCCTTCTTTCACCGCAGCAATGCGGCGTATTTCCATACGCACTGAGGAATAGAATTTCAAGGCTCGGCCGCCGGTAGTCGTTTCAGGATTGCCGAACATTATACCGATTTTTTCCCTGATCTGATTGATGAAAATGATACTTGTATCAGTTTTTTTCACTGTGCCAGTCAGCTTGCGCATTGCCTGTGACATAAGCCGTGCATGAAGTCCCACGAAGTGATCACCCATTTCACCATCTAATTCAGCTTTTGGTACCAGAGCAGCGACAGAATCGATGACGATCACATCCAGTGAATTACTTCTAATGAGTGTATCAGTAATATCAAGAGCCTGCTCGCCAAAAGACGGCTGGGATACAATTAATTCAGCAGTATTTACTCCAAGTTTTTTCATATATTCTGTATCCAGTGCATGCTCCATATCGATGTACGCAGCATAGCCACCGGCTTTTTGAGCTTCAGCAACAATATGCAGCGCAAGGGTGGTTTTTCCGGATGATTCAGGACCATATATTTCTATTATACGGCCTCGAGGAATGCCGCCTATGCCAAGGGCTAAATCAAGGGATAAGCAGCCTGTAGAGATAACATTGTCGCGCAATTGGAAAGCAGCACTTTCCAATTGGACAAACAGTTCTTCACCACGATATTGTTTTTCGATTTCTGCTTTAGCTAATTCAAGTGCTTTGGTACGTTTATCATCCATAAATAAAACTCACTTATATGTTAATTTATGTTAAAAAATGGGTGTCTAAAATAGTATATACTGAACCTTTAAAAAAGAGTTCACTGCGCATAAAATGAATTTTATTTATCTGCAGTTGAATGGGTTCATATTCAGCGTTAAGAAATGATGAAATATCCGGTGTATGCTTTTGCGGATACTTTATCCTGGCCAGAGATAAATGCGGTATATAATTCTTCTCTTCTTTGGGATAACCTAAAAGATCTAATGCTTCATTAATTTTTGTTACTAATGTTTGCAGCGGTAATAAATCGCCATTGATTCCGAGCCATAATATTCTTGGACGTTCTTTTTTAGGAAAGCATCCGGTTCCAGAAATTTTAAATTTCAATGATTGTGTTGACCCGATGATGTCTTTAATCGTACGTCCGATTTGGTCCACATCATCTTCCGGCGTATCGCCAATAAATTTCAGTGTTACATGAATGTTGTCGCTTCGCACCCAATTCACTTTTGCACCATGGTTATTGACTACTGTTTTAAGTTCTTTTTGCAGCTTTACTACTTCACTCGGTACAGGAACAGATAAGAATGTTCTCAGCAAGCGGTTACTCATTGAGCAAATATAACCTTACCATATTTAAAGCCGCTTGACAGCTTGCATTTTTATTTAAAATACGCTCAGTTAAAAATCGAAATTCTTTCACCATTGTATCTTTTCCATCAGCTAAAGCGATGTATGTCAAACCCACAGGTTTTTCATCTGTTCCGCCTCTTGGTCCGGCAATTCCAGTGATGGCAAGGCCTAAATCAGAATCCAATTTTGAACGCACATTTTCAGCCATTTCGATTGCTGTTTCATAACTGACTGCGCCATGTTTATTTAACGTTTCAATCGCAACACCTAGATTATTTTCTTTCACCGAATTGCTGTAAGAAACAATTCCCCCAAGATAATAATCAGAACTGCCTGACACATTTGTTAATCTATGCCCAACAAGTCCACCGGTACATGATTCCGCCGTAGATATCGATAGATTATTAGCATTTAATAATTGTCCTACTTTCTCTTCTAATTGATCATTATCATAACCATAAATATATTTTCCTGCCTGTACGTTAATTTCATATACCTTTTGGTCAACTGCATCTTTATCCGTGCTGGAGACACGTATATCTACTCCTGTGAATTGGGGTAAAAATGCGATTTTAATTTCATCTGCTAATGCATCAACAATATCTCCTATTTTTTCAGCCAAACCAGATTCCATAATACCAGTCGTTCTTATAGTTCGCACTGTTAATCCACCCGCGCTTTGATCTGCAATCCATGGCAGCACTGTTGATTCCATCATTGTCTTCATCTCTCTTGGGACTCCCGGTAATACAAAAAGATCTTTCCCATCTACTTGAAAATGCAGACCTCTAGCGGATCCTACTGGATTTGGAATAATAGTTCCTTTTTCAGGTTTCATTGACTGATTGCGATTGATTTCAGGCAGTTTGAGATTTCGCTTTGCAAGCTTGTCCTGAAGATATTGCCAGTATTTTTCATCAAAAACAGGTATATCGTTCGCATATTTATAAAGTGCATGCGCAGTCACATCATCGTGAGTCGGTCCTAATCCACCTGTAATGATCACAGCATTAATATCTTTTGGTATTTGATTTAATGAGTCATGTATCTCATTTTTAGAATCACCGATAGTCTGATGCCAGATAATATTTCCGCCAGTTTGAATGACATGATTCCCAATCCACGCCGCATTTGTATTTACTGTAAAGCCTGCCAATAATTCATTACCAATAGTAATTAAAGCGATGTTCATAGTAAATAAATATATAGGTTTATTAAACCAAATGTTATCAATCCTGCGGCAATATCATCTAACATAACTCCCCAGCCTTGCGGCAATTTTTCCAGTTGATTGATGGGGAACGGTTTTGCTATATCCAAGATCCTAAATATGATAAATGACGCAATAGCAAAACCGATTGAATGCGGCAATCCGATCAAGGCCAGCCATTGACCGGCAAGCTCATCAATAACCACTTCTGACGGATCATCCTTCCCAGTGTCTTTAATGACTTGATTCGATGTAAAAACACCCATAATAAATGTAATGAACGCAATTAATAACAAATTAAAAGGTGATATATCAGTCATCAAAATATACCAAACCAGAACAGCAAACATACTGCACCATGATCCGGGAGCGAGCGGTAAATATCCGATCCGGAAAACAGTCGCAATCCAGTTGGAAATAATGCTCAACGGTGAATTATGATAAATATTGGTGGATTGCAGTGCGATTATCGTAAATGTATGCTATTCCTGTAAAAATAGTAAATACTGTGATCAACAGTGTTAAATAGTAAATCAATTCATATTCGCGTATTAATAAAATGTAATCAGCTACCCAATCGAATGGTAGGTTCGCAGAGCCAAGATAAAGCAGGATGGTTACGATTATCACCACTTGAAATGAAGTTTTAGCTTTTGCAATGTTGCTAGTGACCATCTGAAAACCTTTATTGTTCATGACCACGCGTAATCCGGTAATAAATAAATCCCTGAATATGATCAATCCCACCATCCAAAATGGTATAATTTCCAGAACTGCGAAGGATATAAGCGCCGAGAGAATAAGAATCTTATCTGCAAGGGGATCCAGAAAACGTCCTTGTTCAGTTACTTGATCATGTTTGCGGGCAAAATAACCGTCCAAAGCATCTGTGATCGATGCTACAAGGAATACCATGAGCGCCCAGAGTTTTGCGTTGGGATGTTCGTAAAATAGAAAAATGATGAAAATAGGAGTTAATGCGATTCGGAAGAGAGTCAATGAATTGGCAATATTCAATTTCATAGTGTAACGCGTCCTTCTAATGCTCTGATTAATGTTGCTTCATCAATATATTCTAATGCTCCACCCACGGGAAGCCCGCGCGCCAATTTGCTGGATTTGATTCCTTTTTCTTTTAATAGTTTACTGATATAAAGAGCAGTTGCCTCGCCTTCAATACTGGGGTTTGTGGCTAATATGACTTCCATGTCTTTATTAACACGGCTCATAAGACTGTCTATTGTTAAATCATCAGGTCCAATACCGTCCAATGGTGACAAAACACCACCGAGAACGTGGTATTTTCCACGATAGCTGTTCGTTTTCTCAAACGCATAAATGTCACTGGATTTTTCCACAATACACAATAAATCTTCCCTTCGTTTTGAGTCGGCACATATTGCACATGGATCATCAACTGTAATCCCGCCACAGATAGTACAAGTTAAAATTTTTGATTTAACATCCATAACTGCCTGGGCTAATTGTACTGCCTGTTCGTTATCAGATTTTAACACATGAAAAGCCATGCGTTGGGCAGTTTTTTTGCCAATACCAGGAAATTTGGCAAAGGATTCAATCAATTTTTCGACTGGTGGTGGAACAAAACCCATTACATTCCCAGGATATTTAATCCGCCTAGCATATTGCTGGTGACTGCACTCATACGCGATTGAGCTTCATACTGTGCTTTACAAAGCGTTTTATTTACAGTTGTTATAATTACGTCTTCCAGCACATCCTTATCTTCCTGCATCGCCTGAGTCTGTTTAAACATTTTACTCATATTACCTTTATTGAACATGGGTATTCCTTATCTTAAAATTTCTCCATCAAAAATTTCAATGACACGATTGAGTACCGGATCACCTTTAGTTATAATTCCGGGAGCATCAGGAATTTCGTGCTTGATTTCTTCTTGAATATCTTCATTAAACAAGAAAATTATTCGAATACTCTGATCAAAAATTTCTGCAAATGTATTTTCAATTAATTGTCGATTCCGTTCAAGTCGCTCCAAACTGAAACGAGGTTGATCCACGACAGCTACATCAAGTATTTTATTATTTAACTCCATGGGCAAAGTATGTTCCAATACCATAGCTACAGATGTTTTTATACTACCGATTTTTGTAATCATTTGGTGCCAATTTGACTTGATCGTTTTTAAATCTAATGCCCCATTTACTTTATTCTTTTTTTCAGGATTAGCTGCTTCTTTTTTTATAGGTGCTGATTTTTTTTCAACTTTCTTGTCATCTATTATATTTTGGGATGAAACAGATGTAGGCATTTTCTCTATCACTTCAGGAATCTCGTATTGAACTGGTTTGGATGCAGGAATGTTTTGGGTACGGTTATTCAGCATGTTTTCTATTGATACACACTGATCCATCTCCAGCATTTTAAGCAGATTCATTTCCAAAAGAATTTGTGGTTGAGCTGCCCGACGTAATGTTGGTTCAAGTTTACTGAAAACTTGAGAAAATCGTATAAGATCACGACGTTCCCAATTTTTAGCTTCAGCTGTATAACGTTCCTGAAGATCTGGATTGACTTCTAAAGATGATTCGGCACCTTGTACAGTACCGATCAGCAAATTGCGTAAATGCTGATTTAATCCATTAACAACATCTTCCAAAGGTGTTCCCAAAGAACGAATATGTTTGAGAACCTGTACCAAGCTTTCGGCATTCTTCTCCTTTATAGCTGTGGTTAAGTTAAAATACAAGTCATAAGGGATAAGTCCTAAAATGCTGGAAATTTGCTCAAATTCAATTTTTTCACCAGCAAAGGAAATTACTTGATCCAATATACTTAATGCATCGCGCATACTGCCATCGGCTTTTCTACTGATGGCTGCCAAGGATTCACTGTCATATTTGATCTTTTCTTCGTCTAAAATGTATTTCATGCGATCTGAAATAATCGTCGAGCTTATGCGGTTAAAATCAAAGCGTTGACAGCGGGATATGATCGTTGCCGGCATTTTATGGATATCCGTTGTACACATGATAAATTTGCCATGGGGCGGCGGTTCTTCTAATGTGCGTAATAAAGCATTGAATGCCTGTGTCGTCAACATGTGTACTTCATCAATTATATAGACCTTAAAATTAGCATTCATGGGCGAAAACTTAATATTTTCCCGCAGGTTACGAATTTCATCAATACCGCGGTTTGATGCTCCATCAATTTCCAAAACATCCATACTGCGGCTTTCCGTGATCTCTCGGCAGTTTGAACATGAGTTGCATGGTTCATAATCAACAGGGTTATGGCAATTCATCCCTTTAGCCATAAGTCTGGCCATTGTTGTTTTACCTATGCCTCTAGGACCGGTAAACACATATCCCTGGGCAATGCGCTCTTTTGCAAACGCATTTTTCAATGTTTGCGTGACATGATCCTGACCTACAACATCGTTGAAGGTCTGTGGACGCCATTTTAATGAAAGTACTTGATACGTCATGGTTTCAAATTTTCGATGGCCGTGCACCATAGTTTGACCCATCTGGAAACAACATCCAAGCAGCAGTTAACTCCATTCCAGAGATCCACCGGCACATGAAAGCGACACCTACCGCTGCTCCCTTCCGGGCCTGACGGGATTAAGTGGGCAGTCATTGCGAAGGGTTGAAATATCAACATCACTTACACCTTTTCTGTGGCACAGCATGAGCCGCACTATGGTTATTGATCCTGCTTTAGCGGATTGCAGGTTACAGGGCACCGCTACCTCCCCATCTAGCACGACCACATTTTCAAAAATTATCTACATACTATCGGTTGTAGATGAGTGGAGCCGATCGGGATCGAACCGACGGCCTCAGCATTGCGAACGCTGCGCTCTCCCAACTGAGCTACGGCCCCAATTTAGACTATGAATTTAGCGGAGGTTTATGACGTCAGGCAATCTGACAATAAGATATAATAGAGAATAATTTGTTGATAGTGTAAGGTTTATTTTTTTTCTTTTTTCTTCCTTTTGAAAAAACCTAATTTCTTCTTTTTAGGTTTCTCCTCTGATTTTTCTTCAGCCTTTGCTTTTCCCTTTGGCTTTTCTTCTACAGCTTCTTCCTGGGTTTCTAACCGTTTTTCCCAAGCACTTGATTCTCCAAATTGAGATTCTTCAGGACTAGTTGATTCAGCAGGCTGTTCATCATTACGATGTTCCCATAATTTTTTAAGTTCATCACGTTGATCTTCAGATTTGGCCTTTAAATCTGCTAAAATTTCAGCTGATTCGTTATGGAATTCATTAACTGTCTTTTCTAAACGCTCGGCAAGTTCCTGCTGCATGGGTTCACCATGTCCTTCGCCAACTTTTTCAAGTAAAGAGTCAACTTTCTCTTTCACAAATTTTTCTTCGGCAGTTAATTCTTTTTCCTGCTCAATTCCTTCAGCCATTAAGCCTCCTAATCACTCCTTTAATCTATCCATTTCTTCTGGTGTTAGTGCAAAAAATTTCTTGGGAGAAGTTAACACATTAAATGTTTGGAAAGCTTCACTTCCTGCCAATAATCCTGACATGGCTCCTAAAAAACGATAATGCCAGATGCTGTCAATATACGGTCGTGTTTGTTCATTCCATCCTTCGGCCAAAGCTAATCCGGCTAACGCTGAAAAAGCATATAATGGATATTCCCAGCTGCTCCGATTTTTAATTGATTCCCGGTACGAGATAGACTCCATATCCCAAATTGGAATCTTTTCCAACGAAACCGGAGTTTGAATGGCTAGCATTTTATCACTATATTTTTTCAGGGTTCCGCGGATCCTCCGGCCGCTGCGGTGATGTATTGTTACATACTGGTCTTCCTGGATACCATCTAAAATTTCATCTGTCTGTAAATAGGTCAAATTTTCCTTCACCATCCGTCTGTCTTCATTAGTAATAAAGGGCTGCACATCAACTGCTTCTTTCATGCGCAAAAATTCCATCATTGTATATTTTCGCTTTGATGTTTTTTGCTGGGCATACTGTACATACGTTATCCTGGTAATGACCGTCTTGATACTGACTTCATAAAATTGAGCGCTCTCAAAGCCATCAATATCAGAATATACATTATAAAATAAATTTTCCTCCGCATCGAGGGTTAAACCTACTTTTTGGCTTAAGGGAATGATTTCACCTTCCTGCCCAAAGATAATTGCACCAAAAAAGACTGTTAGAATGAATTTAGCTGTTTTCAATAAGATTGATGATTTCACCATCATCCGGGAAACGATCGAGTTTCTTTTTTGAATAGATCAATGTGTGATCTTTAGTTATTTCATACACACCTCCGCCTGATGGTTGCATGGTTAAACTTGCGATGTTTGTACCATATTTTTCCAATAGTTCGTTGGCCAGACCGGCCGCCCGTGGTAAATAATTTCAGACGTTGCAGTATTCGATCGTTATCTTCATTGTATGCCCATAAAGTTAGAAAACCAGATGAATGCCACAACGATCATTCCTGCAGCGAGTGTGAACAAAAGTAGTGCTGCTTTCTTAAATGTTCTTGCGCTGGCATCATAGCGATAAACAGTTTTATCGCCATCTTCGATTGTTACTTTACCCATTAAAAATCAAATGCAGTTTCAATGGTTGTTTGCTTTATGGGTTCAAGCTCACCGGTACCGTCATCGCGATAGAATTGACGATAGTCCCAGATCACACTCACACCTTTACTTACTTCATATCCCAGTCTGTAGCCTAAAACTGTATTTAGTGAAGGATTATCAAAGTCAAAGGGATCTGAATCATTGTTGCGCTGGTAATAGGCTGTAGCAACGCTCAATTTTGGGATTTTTTCCGGATTCAGATTCAGTGCCGCTACAAAACTTTTAACCTCATTAGAATCTGAAGTCATGTTAGCATAAGAACCACTTATGCTTGCAAATCCAAAGAGATCTGCGCTTATTGAGCCGAAATAACCATTTAAATCTTCATTCATAGTCGAGTTAGCAAATAGCATCATATCTTTTGTTAATATGTCCGTTTGATCATCAATATAAATGGGAGTTACTCGAGTAATATCATACGATTGGTCAAAAAACTGCGGTACGTAATAACCACTTTTAATTCTATATTCAAAACTCACATTCAAGAATTTAAATAAACTCATGCGTACACCGGGGACAGAGAAACCACTACCAGTTCGAGCTGGTCTATAAAAATTACTCGTACTATCTTGTGAGACAGCTTTAGGGAAATTCAGAAAATTGAATTCAGCATAGACATCCAAGGAAACCATTTTATTGCTGAATACCGGATAACCGATATCAAAAGAATAGCCCATTACCGATGCTGTATTATTTTCAATGCTGAATGGACTTCCCTTAAGTCCTAGATCTGTTTCATCAGCATCGTATATATTGTTTCCATTGGCATCAATGTCCCATGTTGTTGAATCAACTCCTGCATGTGGATCGGGAATTCCGTCACCATCGGTATCATTCCACAATGATTTATCGTCAGGAAAATCATCAAATATATCTGGATAAGAATCTTCATCCTTGTCTTTCAAACCACTGAATTGATTGATATCCATAACAAAGTTTGCGCCAATAGTTAATGGAAATGTTTTGGATACTTTATAACTGCCTCTTAAACCAAGTAATGTTCCTCCTCTGGAGAAATCCTTTATGTTCGACATGAATAATTCAGTACCAAAATTACCAAATTGCATACCCGTGTTTATTCCCATCTGGCGTACAGTTGGGAATTCCATCATATTAGAATAACCCATGAGTAATCCGCCGTAGCCGAGGGTTACATTATCCAGCGAACCGAGCTTGATCCAGAAGGGATCTTCCTTTTGCCCCCAACGGAGATAGAGAATTTTATCCATAATTACGGACGGATCATTTTTCATATCCCATTCATTTGGCCGCACATTGCCTTCATTATCGATATAAACAACAAGATCCAAGCCAATGCCCAGTTTACCAATATTGAATTCAGGTCGAAGTGCTAATTGATTATATAACATTCCATCTATTGTAACAGATCCGACACCCAACCCCATATTGAATGGCTTTTCGGCTTCTGGAGTTGATTCAGGAGCTTCTTCAATCGATTCCGGCTGTTCTTCGGGTTCAGTTTCTTCTGGCTCCGGCTCTTCTTCCTCTCCTTCAGGTTCAGTTTCTTCTGGCTCCGGCTCTTCTTCCTCTCCTTCAGGTTCAGTTTCTTCCGGTTCCTCCTCTTCCACTTCTTCTTCAATATCTTCAATATCCGCATCCGGTTCTTCAGGATAATCATCGGGATTAAAGGGTTGTTGTGTCAATGTTCCTAGCGCACTTGAAATGGCTTGCTGTCCGGATTGGACATTAATCGTTTGCTCGCTGACAGTGTTATATACATCAAAGGTTCCTTCCTGGCAGAAAAATTGATCAATACCCGCCGGATCAGACACAACAGCGAACTCTGTACCTTTTACAGATGCAACAGATACGGGTGTTGCCACAATAAACGTCTTATCGTGTTGCGGTGAAACATTATTAAAAATTGTACCTTGTTTAATCTCTATCGTACGCGTGCTGGGTGAATCAATGAATTCGAATTCTGTATTTTCACGGATTTTTACTACGGAGCGATCATCAATATAAATAATCACTGCGAAACCAGTTTCGCCGATACGAATTGCATCGCCATTATTAATGCCAAGTCCCGGTTTAACGACAGTGGAAAATGTTGTTTTACCAAGAGCTTTGAGCATAACATCACCATTGGATTTCATCACCCGGGCAATTGCTTCTCCATGAACAAAATTGCTAAAACTGATTGCTGCTATTAATAGCAGTGTATAAAATCTTTTCATAATTCTTATTTCATATATGTGGTTAAATATCATTGAAATTTACCCAATTTGATTGATAGTTCAAGTGCTCTAGTTATCATTATTACTACATAACGATTGGTGTACAAATTCAATAATCGAATAAAATGGTATATGTGCTACCTGGGACATTGATAATTCACACATTTTACTTGAAGAAACACCCACAGCGCTTTGAGAAAATTCAGGATAATTATTGACGCAATTTTCAGCGGCACTTTTGGTTAATTCAGGAAAGAGTAATCCCCTGTCTCCGGCAGATCCACAACAACCATTTATCTGCGGTGTAATAACATTATCTGCTAATGAATTGATTACTTCCTCAAACATATTTTCCTGCTGCAATTTTTGTCCAGAACAGGTATGATGTATTAAAACTTCTTTTGATTGACTTTTATATTCAATAAGTACATTTATTTTATCATGAAAGAACTGGATTATGTCTATAAAATGAAGTTTGTCAATTTTTTCAAATTTCATACTGCTGATGTGATAACTGCATGGTGACATATCTAATAATATCGGTATTTGCCCTTGTTCACTTAATAAATATAATTCATCAATTGTTATATCTGTTATTAAGTGATGAGCCTTATCAAATCCTTTGGAGGCAAAAGGCATCCCACAGCATAGAGAATTGATATTTTCCGGTATTAAAAACTGCACTCCTAATTGCGGTGCCAGCTCCATAAGTAAGTTAATTACAGAATCATTGCTAGCTGATACACCCATTGTCCGATGCAGGCATGACGGAAAATAGATGTATTTCTCTCCTCCTCCAGATGAATATGAAGAAATTTTTGGACTGGGTGCTGGCAGTAGTGGATTCCATATTGGCAAACTCTTCATTCCCAGTTTTCTTAAACGATGAGTAATTATCTTCATAGAACTAGATCCCAGAAAATTTCCCAATCTTAAACCACCGCGAATGAGACTTTGGACAAAAGAGAAATTTTTAGCACTAAAATTGGCAATAAACTCGCTAAATAATGAATGTTGATGAGACCGTAAACTTTTAATAAATGATCCAGTATCAATATTCACTGGGCATTCCAGTTCACATAAACCATCGGTTGCACATGTCTCGTTTCCAGAATAATTAAAATCTTTGCGCAATTCTTCCAATTCTGCTGGAGTTCGTCCAGGCAATCTCATCTCCCTGGAAATTATAATGCGCTGCCGTGGCGTCATTGTTAGATTTCTTGAAGGACATACAGATTCACAAAAACCACATTCAACACATAAATCCACTTTCTCATCTACCAGTGGCAAAGGTTTAAGATCTTCAAGATGTGCGTTCTTGTTTTTATTCAGCAATACACCCGGATTTAATATATGATTGGAATCAGCAAGGGTTTTGATTGTCCACATGATTCTGTAAATATCACCCCCCCATTCCGTTTCCACAAATGGAGCCATATTCCTTCCGGTACCGTGTTCAGCTTTTAAAGAGCCGTTGAATTTTCCTATAGTAATGGAAACCAGATCTTTCATCATACCGTCAAATTGTTTAATACCATCTTTGTCATTCAAATCAATCGATAATGCGAAATGCAAATTTCCATCTTTTGCATGGCCAAAGATGACAGCATCTTCGAAATTCCATGATTTAAAGATATATTGCAATTCGTGTACAGCTTGAGGCAAATCGGTTTGATGCACGCAAATATCTTCTGCAATAACACTGGTTCCAGTCTTTCGAAGTGCTCCCACCGTCGGATAAAGACCTTTTCTTACCTTCCATAGATTCTCACGTATATGTGCATCTGCACTGAAAGGATTGATCAGATTTCCACCCATTTTTTCTAATTCACTTGAAGATTCCCTAACAGTATTATTTAATAGTTCTTTATCATCGCTTTCAAATTCACACAGTAATCCTGCATGATTAGGCTGTAGTATATCTGTGTTATATGGCTCTGAATCCAAATATTTAACAGTAGCCAACGAAGCATAATCCATGAGTTCCAATGCACTTGCACCTTGCTCACTCAAAAATGGAATGGTCGAACATGCAGTTACAATATCATCAAAAAGTATCAATCCTGTTGATTTTATTGGCGGGTCTTCCACTGTATTTAATACAACTTCTGAAATGAATGCTAATGTCCCCTCTGAACCGATTAGTAAATGAGCAAAAATATCCAATGGATGTTCATAATCAATCAATGCGTTAACTGCATACCCGATAGTGTTTTTGATGCGATATTTTCTGCGTATCTTATTCGAGATATGATCATTATCAATTATCTCTTTTCTGCATGAGTTTATACCGTCTACCAAAGATCCTTGTTCACTTATAAATCGCTCGTAGTCGGTACTAACAGATGTATCATAGGACTTGCCATCCGCTGTGATGAAAGAAATAGAGCGCATTGTATGATAGGCGTTGTTTTTGACTCCACAAGCCATACCAGAAGAATTATTTGCAATTATACCGCCAATCATGCATGAATTGATGGAAGCTGGATCAGGACCAATTTTGCGATTGTAAGAAGATAAAAATGTATTTGCGTGCCCCCCGATCACACCAGGCTGAAGACGGATTGCACCTCCATTATCTAATATTTCCCATTTCTTCCAGTCGCGGACGGTTTCAGCTATAATTCCCGGACCAACAGATTGGCCAGAAAGTGATGTACCAGCAGTTCGAAAAGTTATGGGAGTTTTAGTATCATTTCCATATTTCAAGAGTTCAATAACATCATTTGCATCAGTAGGACGTACAACTGCTTCAGGAACGACACGATATATACTGGCATCGTGAGCATAGGCCAGTCGATCAATTAAACGGTCAGAATAGATATCTGGAGAGAGAGCCGGTGGATTATTCACCATATAAAGTAATTAGAGACTGATGGATTTGGAAATAAGAAAGAATATATTATTGCTGATATAGATTATCTCGTATGACCTGCGGAACTTCAAGGGTTTTTTGCTGATTATAATCGTATGATATCATTGAAAATAGTCCAGTACAAACTGGATGTTTATTATGCTGATCAAAGATTGCACCTAGAAAATCGAAACTCTTTTTTCCTACTTTATTAATACGATGACAGATAATTAATGAAGCTGGATGTGCGACTTGAGTAATATAATCGATGGTCATGCCACCCAAGATCATACTTGGATTTTGATCATGACGAAGTTCTCCAAATCCTAAAAATGAATAGAAATCTACTCGAGCATTTTCCATGTAGGTCAGATATTTTGCATGATTCAAATGCCTTAGTGCATCCATATCCCCCCATCGAGTATCAATAGAAATATTATGAATAAAATCTGATCTAGTTAATTGACGGTATTCATTCATGATAATATTGCGGAGAGGGAGGGATTTGAACCCCCGATGGTCCAGGACCATACTGCATTTCGAGTGCAGCGCATTCAGCCAGGCTCTGCCACCTCTCCGGTATGAAAATTACGATTTTCTTTTCAAACGAAAAAAGACTTGGATCAATTCGAGACATTGCTCCTCTAAAATTCCCCCTTTTACGGCTATTTTTTGTCCTAAACGCGGATCACCGCATAATTGATACAATGAGCCGCAGCAGCCCATTGCTTCATCATAACAGCCAAATACGACCATTTTAAAGCGGGACATGACAATAGCTCCGGAACACATGGGGCATGGTTCTTTGGTCACATACAAAACACAGTCAGCCAAACGCCACTCTTCTAATGTGTTTGCTGCAGCAGTAATCGCTAAAATTTCCGCGTGGGCTGTGGGGTCTTTTAAACTTTCTCGTTGATTATACCCTCTCCCTATTATTTGCTGATCTTTAACAATTACAGCACCGATAGGAACTTCATTATTTTGGAAAGCATGCTGGGCTTGCTGCAGGGCTTGAGCCATCCAGCTTTGGTGTTTCTTTTGAGTGGACAAGATTGCTTGATTTATTGGGTTAATAGAATTGTCTGTAAGGAATCGATCCATACAGCTAATTCATATCGGCCACTGACAGTATTCACATCAGGGTTGAATGTAGTAGAACCCGTTAATTCAGTTAGGATGGTTCGCAAGTGAGCCACACTGTTGCTGAATTCACCTTCAGCGAAATGTGAAGCAGCTAAAGTCACCCGCAGATCAAGAAGATTTATTATATTGCTACTATTAATGTTGTTGTGAGTAAATATCCATGGATTTGATGAGAGACCACTGGTCAAGGCATCGATTAAGTTATTTCCCCAAATAATAGCTAATGAATCCAAACCCATAGCATTATTAACAAAACACAAACCTGCCCAAATTTCATGATGGATATTAGTCGTGTCATAAAGACTGAGATGAAAATTTAATCCCTTTACAAAATAATATATACTGCTATCCAGATCTGTTATTTTTCCGTATGACCATCCTAGACCATTATAACCATCCATATACATTGTATCTTCATTTACTGATGACAAGAACCAATTTTTACTAACAGTATAATTAGACTGAGTTGCTGCTTTTTCAAATAGAAACCAGCCATAATCAGCCATATCCTTTTCAGTTGCATGATACTGTTTCCGGCAGGAACCAACGAACAGTGCTAATCCCAACATCAGAAGGATGAATGTGTTTTGTTTAGTTATACTCATCGTAAAAGCATCATTTTTTTTGTATGTATACGGCCGACATTATTCATCAAGCGTATAAAATATATACCGCTTGAAACTCCAACACCGTTTTTATCACGTCCATCCCAGCGAACAGTATACCTGCCAATATCCTTTTGTTCATTGATCAATGTCCTTACATGCTGCCCCAATAGGTTATAAACAGCAACATTTACACGTTGATATGGTCCCTCATTAAAACCCACATCATAAATGATAGTCGTTGTTGGATTAAATGGATTTGGATAATTCTGGTGTAAGTTTGTTTCTCCAGGAACAATAATTGTCTTTGGTCCCAGTCGGAAATATCCCATTCCATCTGTATATGCTATTACTTGGCCAAATTCCGATTTAGATGGTAATTCAATCCATTCTACTCCATTTCTGCGTTGATAGATAGCAAACTCTTCACTTACAGATGAAATAACAATCTCTACCGGTGAATCAAACTCTGATGATTCTTTTCCCAAACGATATGACGCACGATCGTTAAAATATCGATTGAACATCGTTGAATCCACAATCAGCAACGATTGATCAAATGGCACAGCACCACTTTTACCATATACACGGAAATTTCCGTCAGGACTGGAACCTGTCCAGTCAAAAAATGCTTTCGCCAAAGCCATATTCAAAGAACGGGTAATGGTAGTATCGCCCACAACACCCCAGGCTTTTACATAAAATGAATACGTACCTGGATTTTCAAATGAATAATGCCCGACATAGGTATAACTGGCTACAGTATCTAATGTTATTCGCTGACTTTGGACCGTTACAAATAAACTGTCTGTTTTAGACACAGTGTCTGTAACAATAACTTCAAAGAAATTTGTAAAGGCATTATTCTGAATAACTTCAAGGGATAAATTCGGCCTGGGAACACGCAGGATATCGATGACAAATAATTTACTAGCGCGAGCGTTTTGAGCATCAATGACTGATATTTGTATTAACGAGGAGTCTGACCACAAATTTTCAGGTGTAAATAATACACTATCTCCAATATCACTTGTACTATATTGTAGAGAATCTCCTACTGTCGTTGCACCGGCAACAGTTGTCGTGATCGACATTTTATCCTCATATGTTAAAGCAGCAACTCTTATTATCAATGTTGTATCATCCACATCAGTAACATAATCAGCGAAATCAATTTTCTTAAATTGATTTTCCATGATTTCTATACGTGGAATTGCAGCTATTCGTGGCGGATCATTTTCCGGGGTAATAGTTAACAATATTGTATCCTGCCCAGTCGCCCCTAGTAGATCACTCAAAAAGAAAATGACACGATGATTACTACCATAATAATTACTGTCTACTTTGAATTCTGCCCACCATACATCAGTAGTATCGGTCAATTGGACTTCAATATAATTAGCCTGGGACTTGGCTGAATGTATATTCAACATTTCCCGTTCGACAGAAACGATATCATTTGATTTTATCTTATCATCCTCTTTAATCGAATAGTGGGATTTATCCTTTGATTTTGGAATAAACATATCAATCAACCGTTGTTTTACTACATCAGGTGTACCATCACCGAAGAATAAAGAAGCAGTTGGAAACCCTGGTTTACTGGATGTATCTAATACGGCAACCTGCCACGATAATTGTGTGCTGTCATTATCCACATCATTGCCATATTGAGATAGAAAAAATTTGACTTTACTTGTCTGGTCTTCTATCATAGTAATATCTGTATAAGGCAAAAGAATCGAAACAGTGGGAGTATCATTTACTGCATTCATCAATAATTGATAAGAAATTGTATCTGAAAATGTCCAGTTATCATCTATAATCACACGAACAGAGTATAATCCTGTATCAGATTGAGTTGGTGTCCAGTTGATTACATTTTGATCAGGTAGAAATATGGCCGTATCCGCAGGAACATGTCCATATTGATGAGTAGTCAACAATTTATAGGTAAACAGATCGCCTAAGACTGTAGCATTATCCACATCAGTAAATTGAATAGTTTGTGTAAAAGAAACATCCTCATATGCTTGAATTATTTCTGTAATCGCTATTACAATTGGAGCTGAATTAATTCTTCGTATCATGTCTGTTGAAACGGAGTCCGAAATATTTCCCGCAACATCAATCGCCCGTATCATGGCAGCGTATTGGTGCTGATGTTGAATACCTAATGTATCGACGCTGAACTGTTCATTCATTGCAACATTTGTCCAATCTTGCAGATCATTAACATATATTCCAGCAGAATCATAATGCTGGATCTTATATTCGTAAGAATTCAAACCGGAACCTGGAATTGACTGATAAACAGAATCCGAGAACTCTGACCATGCAGCAGAAATTAAATCACTTGAAATAATTGTATCCTGTGTAAAAAATACTCCAGCTGTTATAGTGCCTAGTGTTGGAGTAAATGGATCATATACAAGTCTGCTTAAACTAGAGTCACCATAAGTTATATTACCCACACGGTCTGTAAAAACTGCACGAATCAATAATGTATCACCCTGTATCAAGGATGTACCGGGAACAAAGACAGATTCGATTTCAGCAGTCGTCCTGAAAAACGGAACATTTGAACCTGAACCGGCAATACTGTCTTGAGCAGGAATTGTCATCCAGCCTGCACCACGAACAATATTGAACATTTGAATGTCGATTTTCCCACCATTTTGGATAGATGCATCTGCGGATGGTATTGGTATAGGCACTAATATTTCAACACTATCCATTGTGCTGTTATACCAACCCATCACTTGACTAGTCCCTTGTGGCGTTACTGTTCCAGTTATAAAATCAGCTGGAGCAGTATTATCCACAGTAAAAACTTGATCATTCGTAATAGTCGTTACTACATTTCCAGCAGGATCTTTTGCAGTAATGGATGCAGTAAAAATGCCGTCATTTTTTGAACTATCCGGCAATGTGACTATATATTTCCAGACTGAATCATTATTTGTCGATTCAGAAGCAGACATGCCTATAAATGAATCAATGGTCGAGTCAGCGAATTCAATGTTTAATACAGGTGGTGGTGTTGTATTCGGTACTTCAGAGAATAGAGCTGTGATTTCTACATTATCCTGATATTTACCCTCGTTGGATAAATGAGTTTGCGTCTGGTTTTCATAAGTCAAAATAATAGTAGGTATTGTATTATCTACCTCCAACGTATCACTATTGGTTACATCAACAGCTCGTAATGCATTTAATGCTAAATCAG
>Ga0208830_1000540_pt1 | contig 18757 bp, 15 predicted proteins | sample DeeseametaMP2634_FD_184169 | JGI IMG/M metagenome (GOLD analysis project Ga0208830, IMG submission 184169) | Marine microbial communities from the Deep Atlantic Ocean - MP2634 (SPAdes) | ecosystem: Environmental > Aquatic > Marine > Oceanic | place: Northeast of Antigua and Barbuda, North... | reverse complement strand
CGCCCGCCAATACAGCTCACTGCGTTGCGGCTGCCCTCGTTCAAATGTCACGCGAAACGCCAGCCCGGAAGACTGACTGAGACTCGCGATATCTCCGGGGGCCATCTGTTCCGCCAGTGCCGTCAGGGTTTTCTCAGACTGAAGCGCGACACTCCATAACGGGGCAAACCGGGGAAACAGAAAATACAGAACCAGCATAAAGGGAATCGAGACCAGCATTACCGAGAGTGCAGGTTTCAGAACAGGCAGGCCGGAGGGCAACCCCTTAGCACCGGACGCCTGAACGGCAACCATGGCTGCGACAGCGAGAAATATAGTGACCAGCCCGATTGCCGCATCTCCAATCCCCTGGTGAAAGAGAAAGCCAGCGGTCTGAAGAAAAAAGACCAGATAGATAAGCACCACAGCATCCCGTCGACGAGAGACCTCAAGCACTTTCAGTAACGCGGCAGCGACAAGAAACGCCCCTGCCGCCTCAAGACTCATCTGCCGGCCGCTGGATTCAACAATCGCAATCGTCGCCAGCACCACAGCAGTCCCACGCACTATTTTACCGGGAAACCGCACCCGCCCCAGCCAGACGAGGGTGCGCCAACCGACAACCAGCAGAGACAAGGCGTATAGCCAGGCCGGCAGATAACTGATATGAGGAATCAAGGCGCCGGTAAGTGCCAGCGCTAATAACAGCAGGCCACGCGGTGGAACGGAGGGCGAAAGTTCAGCCATCAGCGCCCCTCCCATAAAGCCAGTGTACGCAGACACCGGGTCTGATGCTGTTCGCCACGCGACGGCTCAAGAACAACGTCAGGCAAGGACAACCCGTAGCGGATCCCGGCCTCCTCTGCCTGCAGAACCCAGGAAGTTAACACCGACAGGCGATACTCGGTGGTCTCTCCAGTGAGCGCCTCCCAGTCCAGCCAGCAGGTTCCACCCTCTTCGGTTTCGTATTCTTTGCTTTTGAGGCTATCGCTCGCGGCGCTGTGTTTCCACGCGATGAGTTTCATGCTGTCACCGGGGCGGTAATCGCGAATTCCTGAGAATTCAGGATCGGAGCCCACTCCCCGAGCAGACTCTCCCTCCGGATCCTCTGCTCCACTGCTCAGCCGTAATGGCAAATGCTCCGGGCGAGGATAGATCACTACAGGGTACTCCAGCGCCACCCAGCTCCACGCAGTAAACAGGCCAAATGGATACCGGGTCGTCAGTTTTATACGCCGGGGGCGGAGTACCCCCCGCTCCCGGGTGGTCAGTGGAATACGAATGTCCTGGCTGACACCTGGCACGACCGTGGTCTGCTCAACAGGATCGCCCGGGAAGCCTGCAAGCAGACCCGCGCGCCAACCAGTTTTTACAGACAGACGGAGTGGAAGAAACACCGTTTCTCCGGCAAAACAGGATTCTGCATGACCAGCCCGGAGGTGCAGCCCGGCCAGATTACGGAAGGTCAGCCACATGGATGCCAGCGACATACTCACCAGCCAGAAGGTCAAGGCGTACACGAGGCTGTTCTGATAGTTGATGGCAGTGAGCAACATAGCGATTAACAACAAGGCAAACACCCACCCGGCAGCCGACGGCAGAATGAATACATTACGGTGACTCAACGCCAGTGCCGCTGCAGGAGGTACCCGCCGGTCCAGCCATCGGCGGAACCTTTCAGATCGCCAGCGCCGCTTCACGCCAGGGCCCGGACCCTGGTGAGAATATCCTGAGAAGCAGCCCCGCTGCTCTGCAGCCTGTGATCCGCCACCGCTGGCAGTACCGCCTGAACATCCTCGGGAGTGATATAGCTCCGCCCGTCGATAAATGCCCACGCCCGGGTCGCCGTGAGCAAAGCAAGACCCGCTCGTGGAGACAGACCATAAGGGTAGCCGGCGTCATAACGGGTAAAGGCCAGAATCCGCTGTATATAATCCAGTACAGCGGGGGCCGCTCTTACAGAAGCCACCTGCTGACGCAGCGCCCGCAAACCATCTGCGTCGAGTACCGCAGGCAACGCATCCGCCAGTGCCCGGCGCCCATTCCCCTCAAGAAGTTCCCGCTCCGCTTTCTCATCCGGGTACCCCAGACGGATACACATCAGAAAACGATCAAGCTGAGACTCTGGCAAAGGGAAGGTGCCAGCCTGGGAGGCCGGGTTCTGAGTGCCAATGACGAAGAAAGGATCCGGCAGCGGATAGGTCTGACCATCGACGCTGACCTGGCGCTCTTCCATGGCTTCGAGCAGAGCGCTCTGCGAGCGGGCGGTTGCCCGGTTGATTTCATCAGCAAGCAGCAATTGCGAAAATACAGGCCCCGGATGGAACCGGAACCGACCTTGTCCTGTTTCAGGGTCTTTCTCAAAGATATTCACGCCCAGCACATCCGCCGGTAACAGGTCACTGGTAAACTGAACACGGCTGTACTTGAGGCCAAATACTCTCGCCAACGCATGCGACAAGGTGGTTTTCCCCATCCCCGGAAGATCCTCAATAAGAAGATGCCCATCCGACAGAAGACAACAGACCGCCAGGCGGATCTGATCCGCCTTGCCCAGAACAACTGAATTGAGATGATTCAGAACCTGATTTATTTCAGACATTTATGTTTTTCCTGACAGTGCCGTTAACAGGATATAGACAGATAACTGTCTGTTGAAGGTTGTCATGACGGAAATATGCAATGCATCCGCAAACGAAGGCTGTCAGCCATCGTAGCGCCACGATGTAGTGATCTACGCCAACATGACCTGACCGGCGTACACAGCGCGTCTGGACGGATATAATCGCCGCCCCGGACCGGTAAACGCTATACATCGACAGAGACCGGTAACAAAATAGCGCCCACTGGATGAAGTACTCTGAAGGACAGACAATGAGACCCCTTTTCAGCCTGATCACTCTGATCAGCCTGCTTTTCTGCCAGACGCATAGTGCAGCGGCAGACGAAGCTGCCAGACAGTCGCAGGACCGTTCAGCCAAACGACTCGAAGAGACCGTTCTTAATCAGAACCTCACGCTGGAAAAGCGGGTCAAAGCCCTGAAAGTGCTGATGGCCGATGAAATGCAGGACGGCTTTCTGAATCGTACGTTCTGCATCTGGGATCCACTGGGCAAAGCTGGCCCGATCGCCGGCGCCGCAAATGATCAGATTCTCAGATCAATGCACTACGGCATGAAACTCAGCATTGAAGTATTTCAGGATGAAACTGCGATTAAGCAGGCGTTCCTGGATACCACCGAGTGCGATGCCATTCTGATCCGAGGCGCCGCAGCCCGCCCGTTCAATTCGTTTCTGTCGACTCTGGAAGCACCAGGCGCACTGCCTGACCGCGACCACCTGCAGCTACTGGCTCAGGTGCTTGCCAAGCCTGCGATTGCGCCCAAGCTGACCAACGACAAGTATACTGCCCTTGGGGTTATCACCATTGGCAGTCAGCATCTGTTTGCGAGCTCGGCTGCACTGGCATCAACGTCAGCGCTGCAGAACAGCAGCCTGGCGGTGTCCGACGCCGACCAGGGCTACGTGCGTCTTATTGAGAAGTTCGGTGGTTCCGCCCGCAGTAACGCTCTGAACGCCAGCGTGCTGGCTTTCTCTGCCGGGCTGAGTCAGCAGTTGATCGCCCCGGACATCGGCTACCTGATGGCGGGCGTCGGATTAACGGACACAACAAATGTGGCGCTGGATATTCCCCTGGGCCAGTCAACCCTGCAACTGGTCGGTCACGCTGACCGTTTTCCGGCGGGGCTGGCACAAATTCTGAGAGAAGACTTTCTGTTCCGCTTCCACCACTATGCTCGCCTGCTGGACAAGGAGCTGGGCAATCTTCCGGCGTCTTTCTGGCTGACACCGACACAGGCGGACACTGAGCGCCTTACCGGACTGTCACGAAGCGTGAGAATTGAATTGCGGAATAAAGGGTATTACGACGCCGACATGCTGAAACTGGCGAGAAAAATACGCTGCCGCTTCACACCCGACGAAGATGAGTGCAAAAACCCGGTGGAGTAACCACCGGGCTTTCCTGCCTCAAAGCAGATCAAGCCCGCGGACAAGATCTTTCTTGATGTCCTCGATATCCTCAAGGCCGACGGAAATCCGCACAAGCGCCTGAGAAATACCGGCTTCAGCACGTTGCTCATCTGTAAGACGACCATGAGTGGTCGTGCCGGGGTGAGTAATCGTGGTTTTCGTATCCCCCAGGTTGGCCGTGATAGAAATCATGCGGGTCGCATCAACCACTTTCCATGCTTCCTCGCGACCACCGGCTACTTCGAATGACAGCACACCGCCAGACAGGCTCTGCTGTGATCTGGCCAGCTCGTACTGAGGGTGAGTCGGCAGCCCGCAGTAGTTAACCTTCGTCACTTTAGGGTGCGCCTCGAGCCACTCAGCAAGAAGTTGGGCGTTCTCGCTGTGTGCTTTCATACGTAGCGACAGGGTTTCAAGCCCCTTAAGGAAGACCCAGGCATTAAACGGGCTCATGGTCGGGCCCGCCGAACGCAGCACACCGATCACAGGATCGATCAGCTCAGCTGAGCCGACTACGGCACCGCCAAGGCAACGCCCCTGCCCGTCTATGTATTTAGTTGCCGCATGCACGACAAGGTCAGCACCGAGCGCCAGTGGCTTCTGAGCCGCCGGTGTACAGAAGCAGTTATCAACGACAAGCATGGCACCTGCATCACGGGACAACGCAGCAATGGCGCGGATATCTGCGACTTCGATCAGAGGGTTGGAAGGCGACTCAAGAAACAGCATGCGCGTGTTTTCACGCACAGCGCCCTTCCAGGCATCCATATCGAGTGGATTCACATACGTGATATCAACATTAAACTTGCGCAGATACTTCTCGAGCAGAACATTGGTGGACCCAAAGACTGCACGGGAGCAGATCAGATGATCCCCGGCTTCGAGATGAGCGACGCATACCGCATAGATAGCAGCCATGCCTGACGCCGTCGCTGCACACAATTCACCACCTTCAAGGGCCGCCAGACGTTCTTCGAACGCACGCACCGTCGGATTGGTGTATCGGGAGTAGACGTTGCCACGACGCTCACCGCCAAAGGTCGCTGCAGCCTCTGCAGCCGACGAGAAGACGTAGCTGCTCGTTGGGAAGATAGCTTCGCTGTGCTCACCTTCCGGAGTGCGCAACTGACCGGCCCTTACAGCCAGCGTATCAAAGCCGGCATCGCTCAGGTCAGACTGGTATCGCTCTGGCCATTCTGGATGGTCCGCCATAACAAATCAGCTCTCGGTTTCGTTATGCAGGTCGATCGCTTCGTTATCAATCACCTGCAGGGTCTTGGAAGCATCCGCACGCAACTCGTAGAGTCGGCGGAAGTACTCGTCGTTGATATCTTTAGTGACATATTCGCCGTTAAAGACGGAACAGTCAAAGCTGCGTGCATCTGTCGTTGCACCTTCAAGACAGGCTTCCACCAGATCTTCGATATCCTGGTAAACCAGCCAGTCAGCACCGATTTCTTTGGCGATTTCTTCGGTGCTGCGGTTATGAGCGATAAACTCTTCCTTCGCCGGCATATCAATGCCGTAGACGTTAGGGAAACGCACAGCAGGTGCCGCCGAAGCGAAGTAAACGTTGCGGGCTCCCGCTTCCCGGGCCATCTCAATGATCTGCTCACAGGTGGTGCCACGAACGATCGAGTCATCCACTAACAGAACATTCTTTCCGCGGAATTCAAGATCCAGGGCGTTCAGCTTCTGCTTCACGGATTTCTTACGCAGCTGCTGACCCGGCATGATGAATGTCCGGCCGATGTAGCGGTTCTTCATAAAGCCTTCGCGATACTTCACGCCCAGATGGTTCGCAAGCTCAAGTGCAGAAGAACGACTGGTATCAGGAATCGGAATAACAACGTCGATGTCATGATCCGGGTGCTCGCGCATAATCTTCTCGGCGAGCTTTTCGCCCATCCGCAAACGCGCTTTGTACACCGCAATACCATCGATAATGGAATCAGGACGAGCGAAGTAAACATGTTCGAAAATACAGGGAGTAAGCTCTGTGTTTTCGGCACACTGCTCGGTAAAAATCTGGCCGTCCTCTGTCAGGACGACACATTCACCCGGCGCGATATCGCGATCAAGGCGGAAGCCCAGTGCGTCGAGCGCAACCGACTCGGAGGCCACCATGTACTCAGGCCCCTGAGCCGTATCGCGATGACCGAACACAGCAGGACGGATACCATGCGGGTCACGGAAAGCCACGATACCGTAACCTGTGATCATGGCTACCACAGCGTAACCACCGCGAATCCGTTTATGTACTTCACGAACAGCTTTAAAAATCACTTCCGGTGACGGCTTCAGCTGACGCTGTTCCTGCAATTCGTGCGCAAAGATGTTCAGCAGGACTTCAGAATCTGACGTTGTATTCACATGGCGCAGATCTTCACGATAGATATCCTCAGCCAACTGCTCTGTGTTTGTCAGGTTGCCGTTGTGTGCCAGCGTGATGCCATAAGGCGAGTTCACATAGAAAGGCTGAGCTTCTGCGGAACTTGAGCTGCCTGCGGTCGGATAGCGCACATGGCCAATACCCATGTTACCGAGCAGACGCTTCATGTGGCGGGTGCGGAAGACGTCGCGCACCAGGCCGTTGTCTTTGCGCAGGCAAAGCTTGTTTCCGTAGCTGGTGACAATACCGGCGGCGTCCTGGCCACGGTGCTGGAGCACAGTCAAAGCGTCATAAATCGACTGATTGACATGGGATTTACCAACAATACCCACAATTCCGCACATGCGCGTTATACCTCAAACAAGCTTTTATTAACTGGAAGCGGCCATCACCTGAGATACTGCAGCAGGCAGGGTCTTACGCGCCCATTCTGCCAGCACCTCGAGATGAGGAATCATACTGGACTCCTGCCACCAGGCATCACCCGGTAGCATAGTCATCTGTCCAAGGTAGACCAGAACGACCACAATGAGCAGCCCCCTGACCATACCAAAGACCATCCCCAGAACCCGGTCAGTACCGGTCAGGCCAGTGGCCTTCACTATCTGGGAAATCAGGTAATTGATGAGCGCCATTACAAACAGCGTAGCAACAAAAAGAATGACGAAGGCAACGACCCAGCGAAGACTGTTGGTTTCAATCTGCCCTTCCAGCAGCGTCGCCAGATTGCCACTGAAGAAACGGGCAACAAAAAGAGCGACAACCCAGGACACCAGCGACAGCGCTTCTTTCACGAAGCCACGCATCAGGCTGATCAGCCCTGAAACCACGATGACACCCAGTATCACCCAATCAATGACGGTCATTCACTGCCCCGGCAGTCATTAAGAAAGCGCGCAGTATACCAGAGAGAGTGCGCTATAAAAGGATTGACGGAAGGGAAACTCTCAGCTTTCCGCGGCGTAGCGGCGGATATAGATATCCTGCTGCTTCAGCTCGCTGCGCAGCCGCTCGCGCAGTTGCTCTGCATCGTCTCGTCGTAGCTCTGGTCCGACATAAACCCGGACAATGCCCTGTGACGGAAATTCCTGAACGTAGGCCTTATACCCCTTCGCTCTGAGGCGATCACGCAGGCGGTGCGCATTCTCGCGCTGACTGAACGCTCCGAGCTGAAGCGTCCAGGCATAAGGCACACCGGACTCATCCAGCACCCCCCGGTCGGCAGGGGCTTCCTGAGAAACTGGCTCGTCCCGGGTCACTACCTCAGGCTCTGGTATGGCGATGGCCGCCGTTGCTTCCCCAGCAACGACTTCCTCAATTTCTTCCCGCACCTGCCGCTCATATTCAGGCGTCGACCACTGAGGTGCCTCAGGACGGACTGGCGCTGTTGTCTCCAGCAGCTCGTGCGTCCGCGAACCATCAAGAATAATAGGCAGTACAATCAGCATCGCCGTGACAGTCACCACCGCGCCAAGAATGCGCTTTTTCAGATGGAGTTCCATGTGCCCTCTCTGGCAGTAATCAGTTCACCCGCGGCCTCTACCGTATAGAAGGACCCGGCGATGAGGATGACACCCTCTTCTGGCACTGCAGTCAAGGCATCTTCCATATTATCGAACCTGTCGGCGACAACCCGCCCTGTCAGTTCAATACGCTCCGCCAATGCATCCGCACTGAGGCCGCGCCAGGTATCAAGAGTGACAGTAATAATACGATCTGGTTCTGGCAGTGCCTCAATCACACCCGCGACGTCTTTATCACTCAACATTCCGAGCACCAGACAATCCACGCGGTCGACATGATGGCGAAGGTAAGCCGCCGCCTGAGGGTTGTGAGCTACATCCAGAACGTAAGTGCGCTCGTTCTGCCCGACGACCTGCCAGCGCCCCGGTACCCTGAGCGCTGCAACCGTCTGAACAATAACGTCATCCTGCGGCAGCCACCCCATCAGGCCAAGCGCCTGAACAGCGGTGGCAACGTTGTGGTGCGGTATAGAGTACTCTGGAAACTTCAGGGTTTTATCAACACCGGACACCCGATAACTGACTTCTAAACCCTCATCGCGCAGATCGGCGGTGAAATCTGAATCCCGGCAACACCAGAGACCGCCGATTGCAGACACTGTTTCAGCAGCAGTCGCTGGCGGCGTTTGCTGGCCACACACCAGCCAACGCCCCGGACGCGCGATCGAACACTTCTCGTAAGCGATCTGCTCAGTCGTATCACCCAGCCAGGCCTGATGATCCAATCCTATGCTGGTCACCACCGACAGATCAGCATCGACAATATTCACGGCATCCAGGCGCCCGCCGAGCCCGATCTCAAGCACTACCGCATCTGGTGCGGTCTGCGAGAAATGCCATAACGCGGCCAATGTACCGAACTCAAAATACGTCAGGGAAGTGTCACCGCGTGCATCCTCCACCGCCTGAAAAGACCGGCACAGATCGCTATCGGAGATAAACTTGCCATCGAGCGTTACGCGCTCGTTGTAGCGGTGAATATGGGGAGAATTATAGATTCCGACGCTCATACCCTGAGCCCGGAGCAGAGCGGCCAGCAATGCCGACGTGGTGCCTTTGCCGTTGGTTCCACCAACCAGAATCACCCGACCCGCCGGACGCAGACAGCCAAGTTTCTCGGCCACTGACGACACGCGGGCGAGGCCCAACTCTATTTCAACGGGATGGATGGCTTCCAGATAGGCAAGCCATTCATCCACAGACCAGTCGAGTGTGTTTCCGGTCATTTATCAGGCGTCCATCGCCTCACGCATGCTGTGAGCAAGGCCTGAAACATCCGTGATCGCCTGCGGTGGGTTATTAACCTGATCTGCAATACGACTCACCAGAGCACTGCCCACGATCACACCATCGCATACCGCCGCCACCCGGGCTGCAGCTTCGGCATTCTGAATCCCGAAGCCGACACACAGAGGGGCAACCACGTGCTCACGGATACGATCAAGGTTGCGCGAAACATCATCAACGTCGATCGCCGCTGATCCAGTAACACCACGCAGCGATACGTAGTACACGTACCCACGCCCCACCTTACCGATTGTCTTGATGCGTTCTTCAGTACTGGTTGGTGCGAGGAGGTAAATAAAATCGATTCCAGCCGCTTCAAACATGCTGTCGACTTCTGCCGTTTCTTCCGGCGGCATATCAACGATCAGAACGCCATCCACCCCGGATTCAGAGGCCAGACTGACGAAGGTCTCGTAGCCCATGGCCTCGACCGGGTTGAGGTAGCCCATCAGAACAACAGCTGTCTTCTGATCGGTTTTGCGGAATTCGGCGACCATCGCCAGAACATCGCGAAGAGAGGTACCGTGCGCCAGAGCGCGCTCACACGCGAGCTGGATCGTGGGACCATCAGCCATAGGGTCTGAAAACGGGACTCCAAGTTCAATAACATCTGCACCGGCTTCCACCAGAGCATGCATCATAGGAACAGTCGTTTCTTTGTCCGGATCACCGGCTGTAATGTAGGGAATCAGGGCTTTCTTCCCCTGGCTCGCCAGGGTGTCAAATACTTTACTTATGCGGGTCATATCAGCAACTCTAAATCTTCGTCTGCTTCCGGCATAACCGTTGGCAGTATTCCTTTGGTGAACTGAAACAACCATGTACGTTTTTCAAAACGCAATGCCTGCTTCCGCCTACGCAAACATCCCGCAACCGGAGGTGCTCTCTTCCCATAACATCGAAAACGGACCGGGTCATAACACTGAACCGCAGGCCACAAACGCACAGGAGCAAATACTCAAAAGTATTGCAGGCCACCCCGACTGCCAATTTTCTGCATTCAGAAAACCGTCGCGCAACCAGAGTCCTGCAAAAATTGAGCACAACACTGGCCGGATAAGTCTGCTCAGAAACAAAGAGAACAAATCTGATCCGTTTCACGCGGTTTCTGTCGATCTTTCTGACTTTCAGCACCCCGCTAAACGGGGTACTGAAGCGATCAGGCCGTCACACCATCCAAAGATGCGATGGTGTGTATATCTTTATCACCACGACCTGACAGATTTACGACGATGACCTTATCTTTATCCATCGTCGCCGCCAATTTCATGGCATACGCAACCGCATGAGAACTCTCAAGTGCTGGCATAATGCCTTCGAGGCGGGTCAGCTTATGGAAAGCATCCAGAGCTTCATCATCCGTAGCAGCCACATAGTTAGCGCGGCCAACATCCTTCAACCAGCTGTGCTCGGGCCCAACACCCGGGTAATCAAGACCGGCAGAGATAGAATGCGTACCCATGATCTGGCCGTTTTCGTCTTCCATCAGATACGTGCGGTTCCCGTGAAGAACCCCTGGGCGTCCCTTGCTGAGCGGCGCTGCATGATCATCACCATCCAGACCCAGACCGCCCGCTTCAACGCCATACATGGCAACTTCCGGGTACTTGATGTACGGGTAGAACATACCGATCGCGTTAGAGCCACCACCAACACAGGCGACTACCGCATCGGGCTGACGCCCGATCTGCTCATCACACTGGCGCTGAGTTTCGCGACCAATGATGCTCTGAAAATCACGCACCAGCATAGGGTATGGGTGGGGCCCAGCTGCCGTACCGATAATGTAGAAAGTATCTTCTACATTTGTGACCCAGTAGCGCATGGCTTCATTCATCGCATCTTTGAGTGTTTTGGTGCCACAGGTAACAGATTCGACTTCTGCGCCCAGAAGCTTCATCCGGTAAACGTTCAGCTTCTGACGCTCAACATCCGTCGAGCCCATAAACACCTTACACTCGAGACCAAACTTGGCCGCGACCGTTGCCGAGGCCACACCGTGCTGACCAGCACCTGTCTCAGCAATCACTTTCTTTTTGCCCATGAACTTCGCAAGCAGTGCCTGCCCGATCGTATTGTTCACCTTGTGGGCGCCCGTGTGGTTAAGATCTTCCCGCTTGAGGTAGATCTTTGCACCACCACACAGTTCGGTCAGACGCTCCGCAAAATAGAGCGGCGATGGACGACCGACGTAGTGAGCGAGCTCTTTATCAAACTCTGCCTGAAAATCAGGATCATTGCGCAGTCTGGCATAGGTCTGCTGCAGTTCATCCAGAGCGGCGGTCAGGGTTTCGGAAACGAAACGCCCACCAAAAATACCGAAATGGCCACGCTCATCCGGCAGTTCAACATTAAAATCTGTAGTGTTCGTCGACACGATTCACCTCTTTCACAAAATCAGCGATTTTGCCGTGATCTTTTATCCCTTTAGCTGCCTCCACACCGCCGCTGATATCTACAGCGTACGGTTTCACCACGGATATCGCTTCAGCGACATTTCCGGGCTCGAGACCACCGGCAAGTATTAAGGGTTTAGGCGGATTATCGGGTACCAGAGTCCAGTCAAAGGTCTCTCCGGTCCCACCTGGCACGCCAGGTTTATAACTGTCTAGGAGAATTGCCAGTGCGCCAGGGAAGCGCAGGCACGACGCCACCACATCCGACGCTTGCCGGACACGGAGGGCTTTGATGTAGGGGCGTTTGAACTGTCGACAAAAGTCGTCATCTTCATCACCATGGAATTGGATAAGGTCAATTCTAACGCTATCCAGAACGCTTTGCACCTCTACGACTGAGGGATTTACGAACAATGCCGTAACAGTCACAAACGCCGGGACAGCAGCAACGATATCAATCGCCTGAGTCGCGGTTACCCCTCGCGGGCTGGGCGGATAGAAAACCAGCCCAATGGCATCAGCACCCGACTCAACAACGGCCTTTGCATCTTCAGCGCGTGTAATACCGCAGATTTTGATACGCGTTCGTAACATGTCGCTCTACTCTGAAATCTCTTTGCAGAAATGATAACAGATGCGGCGTTCAGCTTTCAGCGGACATGTCGGAGCTTTTACACGGTGGAATCAGCTTCAGCCAGAAAAACGTCTGCCCAGGCAAACATCGAATCAAGCACCGGGCGAAGCGCCTGCCCTGACTCAGTCAACTGGTAGGTCACTGTCACTACCCGCTCTTCACCAACGTCACGGGCAACCAACCCTGCATTTTCAAGCTCCCGCAGCTGCTCAGTCAACACTTTATGACTGATAGGACTCAGACGGCGCTGCAACTGGCCGAACTGCTGCGGCGCCTCAAGCAACTGATGAATCAGCATGGGCTTCCATTTCCCCCCGAGCAATCGCAGGGTTTCGACAACCGGACAACAAAGCGGATTGTCACTGTGCACAGCTGAATGACCCATAGCAGTTACCTGAAAGTGCGTAATTGATGTTCCCGAACGGCTCTTTAGAGTGTCAAAGAACGCCCTCGACCACAAGGAGACCGGAATGCCACTCACGCCACCCTCAATCGTCAGAATCCCTATTGCACCTGCCGGAATGATCAACGCGTTTCTGATCTGCCAGGACCCCTGTTACATACTGGTCGACAGCGGTCTGCCCGGCACAGAAGACAAAGTCGCACGCGCACTGGAGCGTCTTGGCAAATCATACTCGGACATCAGCCTGATCATCATCACCCACGCACACATAGATCACGCTGGAAATGCCGCCCTTCTGAGCCAGCATTCAGGGGCTCCGATACTTGCTCACGAAGCCGATCTGCCCTTCTATCTGGGCGAAAAGAAAATGACCTTCTGTGCGACCGGCTGGTTCGGCCATGCATTCAAACTCACTGGCGCCATACAGAAACCCTATCAACCCTTTACACCGGACATTCTGCTCACAGGCGACCAGAGCTACTGTCTTAAAGAATACGGCATAGAGGGTTACGTCAGACCGACAACAGGCCACACCTGCGGCTCTATCTCCGTGATCATTGAAGACAAGGTAGCGCTTGTCGGCGACCTTATCTCGTCAGGAATTCTGCTGGGTGGAATACTGTTTAAGGGCAAAGCTAAGCGCCCACCGTTTGAAGAGAACCCTCAGGCTGTCGGAATGGCACTTGAGGCACTGACAGATACAGGAGTAACTGAATTTCATATGGGACATGGTGGCCCGCTTCAGCGGCGCGAAGTCAGGCGACATGCCCGTATGCTCAGATCATTGAAACAATAATTCAGCGACCGATCAGAGGCTCAAGCAGCGCCGGCCCCCAGGGTGAACAGGGAATATCAAATTCTTCAGGAAACCGCACCCCAACGAAGTAGAGCCCACCACCCGGGGCCGTGACACCTGCCTGATTGCGGTCCCGGGCCTCAAGCACCTGGGTCATCCACTCAACAGGTTGGCGCCCCTGCCCGATAGGAAGCAGAACACCGACAATGTTGCGGACCATATGATAGAGAAATGCGCTGCACTCCAGCTCCACCATAATCAGACGATCAAACCTCTCAACCCTGATGTGGTGCATTTCTTTCACCGGGCTTTTCGCCTGACAGTCCTTCGCCCGGAAAGACGTGAAATCGTGCGTTCCGATGAGACGCTGAGCAGCCTCGTGCATCAGCTTTTCATCCAGAGGATACTTCCACCAGGTTAACTGATCATGCATCAGCGCCTGACGCGCGGGATGGTTATATATCAGGTAACGATAACGCCGGGCCTGTGCTTTGTATCTTGCATGGAATTCCCCCGACACCTCGCTGATCCATTGAACAGAGACACCGTCGGGCAGATGGGTATTAATTCCCATCATCCAACCATAATCACTGCGGATCGAAGGGCTATCAAAATGGATAACCTGCTGAGTTGCATGAACACCGGCGTCGGTTCTTCCGGCGCAGGCGACCTCTACGGGATGATTGGCAACCATTGAAATGGCCGCCTCAAGGGCGGCCTGTACGGTCGGTTCGTCGTGATGCTTCTGGCGTTGCCAGCCGTGGAAGCAGGCGCCGTTGTATTCAACAACGGCGGCATAGCGTTTTACGTCAGACATGAATCAGGAGAGGTTACCCAGAAGATCCTGCGCGTCCTGCTTCTGCTGATCATTGCCTTCGGATACTACCTCAGACAGCAACTCCTTAGCGCCATCGTAGTCTTCCATATCGATGTATGCACGAGCCAGATCCAGCTTGGTAGCGCACTCATCAGTACCCGAGAGGAAATCAAACTCATCATCGGCTGCTGCCAGCTCATCAAGATCGATACCTCCAATAAGATCACTCTCATCAGAATCTGCAGCAAACGCACCCAGGTTCAGGTCATCGTCCAGTGAAGACCCGGAAGCTTCCGCCAGAACGTCTTCAGACTCAGACTCAACTACCGATTCATCTGCGACTACAGGAGCCTCTGGTTGATCATCCACCGCGACAGGCGACGGCGCTTCAAACTCTTCGATCTCGGAATCTATCGCAACATCGGGGGCTGAAACCTCAGGAAGATCATCATCCTCAGCAGCAAGATCCAGGTCCGCATCCAGCTCATCAAGGCTATCGGCGATATCAGTTGCATCCAGCTCCAGATCGAAATCCAGATCACTGCCCGCTTCCGGAGCTTCGATTACCGCTTCGTCGTTTGTCGCCAGATCAGACAGCTCTGCATCAAGGTCTGCAAGATCAGCAATGTCGGAATCAGCTTCAACAGACACTTCAGCCGCAACCGGAGTTTCCCCAAGGTCGCCCTCTTCATCCAGAGTCAGCTCAGCGTCATCATCGAGAGACAACTCCCCGGCATCAAATGCTACCAGGTCGTCCAGCTCAGAATTATCCGTGCTGCTGACTGGAGCATCTTCGGCAAACTCAAGATCGAACTCAGAATCTGCCACCGTTGGTTCTTCCGTGGCCGCAGCGAATTCGAGCGGAGTCTCTACTGAATCGGCAACGTCCAGATCATCGGAGTCCAGCTCCATCTGATTAGCGCTATCTTCGAGTCCGGTGCTTTCAGCAACGGATTCGTCCGCATCATCGAGAGAGAAGTCGAGAAGGTCATCGTCAACGTCAAGGGAGTCTTCTTCCAGTGACATATCAACGCCTTCCTGATCGGCATTGAAGTCTGACGTTTCACCCAGCTCAAGCTCAGGCACTTCCTCAAGCGAGGCGCCAATGCCGTCGTCCTCAGGGGCGACGTCATCACCGAAATCGAGAGCTTCGCCAAAGTCCATTCCACCCGCAAATTCTTCATCTGCGCCTTCATCAAGTGAAGGAATTTCTCCATCAAGCGACAAATCAGCAGAAACATTGCCAGGCTCGACCGGCGACGTAAGCTGAGCCCGGAGAGCACGAGCCTTATCGTTTGCATCGACATCTCCGATCGCAATCAGGCCAGCTTCAACGGCTGCAAACTTATCCGCTTCATCAAGTGAACTGTGAACTTCAAGTAACTTAAGACGCAGATCAACACGTTCAGGCTCTGCCAGAATGGCCTTATTCAGCAGATCGGCTGCCTGATCAAACTTGCCGTAAGCGATGTAGATGTCGGACTCACTGATCGCATCTTCAGTCTGCCCAACCGTTTCATACTGCTCGCCATCGGCGTCATCGAATGAACCAATATCCAGTTCATCCATGTCATCGGTCACAGGCATTTCGCCGAGGTCATCCTGATGCAGTTCAAAATCATCCAGACCACCGGACACCAGCTCTTCATTCTCCGTTGAGTTTTCCTCGAAGGTAGGAAGATCGGCTACTTCTTTGTCATCGAACAACGGCATTGCAGCGTTGTCGAATGAGACATCAATCTGACTGTCGGCGAGCTCGTTTGATTCAGCCGCCTCTTCTTCGGTCTTCTTACCTTTAAACAAGCGGATCAGACCGAAAATCAGCAGGAGAATACCTGCAGCGATCGCGCCGAGAATGTGAGTTGGCAGAGAAGTTACGGTACCGATGATATCGTCCAGAGGGGACTTCGGCTGCGCAGCTGCTTCCATAGCTTTGCGGCGCTCTTCTGCCATACGGGCTTTCAGCTCCGCCGCTTTCTGCTCAGAAGACTGGACCTCAGAAGGCTGGCTCTCAGCAACCTGAGGCTTCTCCGCGCCTTCACTGTAATTGAAGTCAGTCGCACCTTCGGCAGGCGCTGTTTCTGCTGCAGACTTAGCTGCTTCCGGCGTTTCAGCTGGCGTTGGAGCAACCGCCGCGATATCAGTACCGCCCGCTGTTTTCTCCACCGGCTTACTTTCTGCTACAGGCGCAGGTGTTTCCGTGGCTACTGCGGCTTTCTCGGCATTGGACTCTGCCGAGTTCAGCTGAATATTTGCCAACTGATCATTCTGCAGCGAAATCAGACGTTCCATTTTAGCCAGCTGCTCTTCAAGAGAAGACAGACGGTCAACAAGTTCCTGATTTTCGCGACGGCTTTTATCGAGATTCTCCAGCGCAATAGCGAGGTCGTTTTCAAGCGCTGAAGCTTTGACTCCCGCCCCACCAGATACTGCGCCACTGGCAGCCCCAGCTTTGCCGTCACCAGAGGCAGACACCAGGCGAACTTCACCACCTGCAGAATTACCACGTGATGCACCCGCCGATGCCTTGCGCCCTGTTGCATCAATCTGAGCAACAGCGGCCTTCAGCTCACGGTTCTGTCGGTTAACTTCGGTTACCGCTTCACGCTGAGCGATTGTGCGAACAATCGACTCGTCCGGGATATCCAGAACGGTGTGTGTTTTCAGACGGTTAATATTGCCATTAATAAAGGCATCAGGATTCACGTCCTGCAGTGCGATCATCATCTGCTGGGGAGTCACGGAAGCGTTAGGACGCGTTTCCAGTGCGATCTGCCAGAGAGTATCGTTCGGCTGTACTTTATAGGTTCCTGGCTGCGCAGGCTGAGACCAGGTATTACCAGACGCAGGTCGTGCCTGGGTCGGTGCCGCTGGCTGCGGAGCCGTTGCAGTAGTCCGGCTGGTCACCACCGATGCCGCAGGAACTGCAACCAGAGGTTGGATTGTTTCTTCCTGGAATACCGGTGGGTCCAGCAGCACAGTGTACTCACGCAGCACACGACCGGCTGGCCAGTTAAGCTCTACCAGAAAGTTAAGAAACGGTTCGTTAATAGGATCACGGGTGGTGACGATAATACGGTCACCGTTGATCGAGAACTTCATCTGGCGCAGGAACTGATAACGCTCAACACCGGCACGTTCAAAATCTTCGGTGCTCGCCAGACGGGGTTTAATCTCAGCAGAGGTCAGGCCTGCGGAGTCAATCATCTGAATCTCGGCCTTGAGCGGCTGGTTCAGTGCTGAATCCAGATCAAGCTCTCCAAGACCCAGCGCCAGCAGTTGGGATGACGCGGTCATGCCACCAGCCAGCAGAATACTCTTCGCAAGTAGGCGTTTCATTATTGCTTCCTTGTTATCGTTGTGACGGCCACTTTCCGCCAATACTACTTTTTTATAGATAATCCTGACCCAGCTTACTTATAGATTCCGTTCATAAGCGCTGGTAAGTATCAAATATAAAACCAGCTAACGCAATATTTTGCCCGGAGCAGCAGGGATAAAAGCGTGACGTAAGAAACACTTAGAGCATTTTTCTCTCAGCCACCATGAAAAAAGCGGGGTAAATACCCCGCTTCTTCATCACTTATTCAACAAAATGCGCAACATTCTGCGAAGTGGCTCAGCTGCGCCCCACAGGAGTTGATCCCCTACCGTAAACGCAGAAATGTACTCAGGCCCCATGTTGAGCTTACGGATACGCCCAACTGGAATACTCAGAGTGCCGGTGACTTTCGCTGGCGTAAGCTCTTTCATGCTCGCGTCGCGATCGTTTGGAATGACTTTAACCCAGTCATTGTGACCCGCCAGAATGCTTTCAATTTCACTGACTGGCAGATCTTTTTTCAGCTTAATGGTCATTGCCTGGCTGTGACAACGCATCGCACCGACACGAACACACAGACCATCCACAGGCACCTGGTTATCGCTGCGACCCATAATCTTGTTGGCTTCAACCTGTGCTTTCCATTCTTCGCGGCTCTGGCCGGATTCCAGCTGAGAATCGATGTATGGAATCAGGCTTCCCGCCAGAGGCACACCAAACTGGTCAGTCGGCAGCGCATCGCTACGAATGAAATCAGCGACCTGACGGTCGATTTCCAGAATGGCACTGGCAGGATCATCCAGCTTGTCTTTCACTTCGTCACGAATAGCACCCATCTGAGAGATCAGTTCGCGCATGTGACGCGCACCGGAGCCAGAAGCTGCTTGATAGGTCTGCGGAGCAACCCACTCAACCAGATCTTTCTCGAACAGACCGCCCAGTGCCAGCAGCATCAGGCTGACGGTACAGTTACCGCCAACGTAGGTTTTTACACCTGACTCAATGCCCTTTTCGATCACGTCTTTGTTTACCGGGTCGAGCACGATGATGGCATCGTCCTTCATGCGCAGTGACGATGCTGCATCAATCCAGTAACCGTTCCATCCCGCTTCACGCAGTTTGCCGTACACTTCTTTGGTGTAATCGCCGCCCTGACAGGTAATGATGGCATCCTGT
>Ga0208830_1000530_pt1 | contig 18870 bp, 10 predicted proteins | sample DeeseametaMP2634_FD_184169 | JGI IMG/M metagenome (GOLD analysis project Ga0208830, IMG submission 184169) | Marine microbial communities from the Deep Atlantic Ocean - MP2634 (SPAdes) | ecosystem: Environmental > Aquatic > Marine > Oceanic | place: Northeast of Antigua and Barbuda, North... | reverse complement strand
AGATTGGTATTGATCAGCGTTTCATTATAGTAGTAACCGTTGGAACTTTCTCCGATCCGGGTTTCCGTATTCCCTGTGAATGACACTTGAGCCGAAACAGTCGCAATAGCCCAAAGTAAAAGAGCATATTTCCTCATTCACCTGCCTTTTCCTGACCCAGTTCCAGCACGGCACGTATCTGTGCTTCGATCTCTTTCTCGTCACCGGGTATGAAACCCTGGTGATACCAGGATACTTTCCGGTCCTTACTGAGGATCAGCGTTGTTGGCATAAGCAGGGCATTCATTTTTTTTGCAATTTCCTGGTTTGGGTCAAGCCCCACCATAAACGTATGCTTCTTGGCGCGAATATAACTTTTGACCTTGGACATGCTTTTTGGTGAATCAGTGCTTATGGCCAGTACCCGAAAACCATATTCATTATATTTTTGATGGAATTCTTCGAGGAAGATCATTTCTTTTTTGCAGGGTGCGCACCAGGTAGCCCAGAAATCTACAAGCAGCGGTCCTTCTTCCAGCAGCGCAGACAGGCGTACTTGTTTACCGTCCAGCAGTTTCACGGAGAGATTGGGCAGCATAATATCCCGCTGTTCATCGGAGTAAACTGCGGTAAAAATCATCGTAATCAGAACAAAACGTTTAAATAATTGCATTATATAGCATCTAAGAAAATGGGTTAGCCGCTAATCTATAATCTTTACGGCTGAGTCAAAAGAAATACTCAATGAAATTAATATCGAACTATTGGGTAAACTGATGGCCTACTTCCCAGACTGAAATTACAAATGGGGAAAAATGATCGCCCCAAGTTCTGCCTCAGGTACGAATTTCAAACTTACCCGGCTGATGCGATCTACCTCCTTGATTGACATCTGCAACGAATAATGCGCTTTGATTTCTACATCCTCCAGGGCGACCTGCAGCGACCAGCCCCCCATCGTGAAATCAACCAGAGGTGAAAACTGATGCAGCGGTATAAAATAAATTTTATTGGAACTCACATTGTACCAGCGGGATTCAGGCGTATCAAGAATAATAGCCATGACAATACCGTCTTTATCGAGGAAACGAATTACCGGTACCGCCCGATAATTACCCAGCGAAATATTCTTGGTTAATTCCGGTGAAAAATTGAAATTTTCCCGATCAAAATACACGATCATCAACGATCCATCCTGTTTCAGCCCCGTGTACGGTAATGAAGTCAGCATATCATTTATGATATCACCTTTGATACCGTAATCGACGCGCATATTTACAGTGATCATTTTATCATCTTTATCCTCGTCATACACATAGGTCGGCTTGTAAAGGAAAACATCATATGGTTTGTCCATTAGATTAGCCAGCACCTGTTCCAGTAAAGCAGTATTGTTCACATTCTCTGGTGAAGGTTCATTGAACGGCCGATTATTGATATCAACTACCCATTCATCTTCCGCGACAGGTACCTTTGCCGGCGCTTCTTTCGGTTTACCTCGGGCACCAATTACAAAATCCATAGACCGTTCCAATCCGATAAGAGCATCCTCGATGGATGATGTAATAACTGCCCCACGTTCGCCGAATGTTTTTGGAATGGCCATAGCCTGCGGTGTGGTGAAATCGGGGTATATTTTTTTGGTTGTTTTTTTCTTTGGTAGGTATGGGGTGCACACAGTTTTCACCACTTCGGCCAGTTCATTATTCAATTGTGGTATATTATTGTATCTGCCAATTACCTGTCGTCTGTCCAATTCTTCCCAGTTGGCTATATCAATAAACTGCATATCAACAGCGATTTCATCCATCTTGCGTGAATATTTACCCAATGCCAGGATATTCCGTGAATCCCGAGGCTGTTTTAACAGCAATGCCCGGTTATTCATGATATTTTCCAGATCATCCCGATTGCGTAGAAATAGACCCTCTATGGTCGTCATATCCTTGGTTAACATATCCGTAAATCCCCCACCGAGCCAGGCAATGGCCTGTTCGTTATTGATATTATCAAAGGGCAGTAAATACAGGTATAATTTTGGTGCAGCTGCAAGGAAACTGACCGAGATGACCACCATACAGAGATTGTACAATGGTCTTTTCGCGAGGTTCATGGTATGTAAATTAGTTGCAAATGAATTAGTATATCCAGCGCAAAATTGTCGATCGGTTTACTATTTTTTTCCAATCCTGGCCCAGGAATCTCGTAGTGGTACCGTTCTATTGAAGACCGGACTATCGTTTGTGGTATCTGAATCCGCACAGAAATAGCCCAGTCTCTCGAATTGTACTGTTATCCCCGCTGGTACATCTGCCAGCGAGCGCTCCAGCATGCAACCGGATAAGATATCCAGGGAAAGCGGATTCATTGCCTCGAGAAAATTATCTGTCGAGTCTGGATCAGGTACAGCAAAAAGGCGATCATATAAATGCACTTTGGCCTGCACCGCATCCTGAGCATGGACCCAGTGCAGGGTGGCTTTTACCTTTCTACCATCCGGCGCGTTACCGCCTTTCGTCTCAGGATCATAGGTACAGTGCAGTACTTCAGGATTGCCCTGGTCATCTTTGAGCACTTTTTCACAGGTAATAAAATAGGCGTACCGTAGGCGCACTTCCCTGCCCGGTGCCAGGCGAAAGAATTTTTTGGGAGGGTCCTCCATAAAATCATTTTGCTCAATATAAAGTTCCCGTCCAAAGCTGATCTCCCGCACGCCGGCAGCGGCATCCTCTGGATTATTAACAGCGGTTAATGTTTCCGTGGCCTCTGCCGAATAATTGGTGATCACAACTTTTAAGGGATGTAAGACAGCCATACGCCGTTCGGCGTGTTTATTGAGATCTTGACGCAGGTGATATTCCAGCTTGGCCAATTCCATGACATTATCTCGTTTAGCCACACCTACTTCGGCCATAAATTTGCGGATCGCAGCAGCCGTATATCCGCGCCGACGCATACCGGATATTGTCGGCATTCGCGGATCATCCCAACCAGTCACATGTTCCTCATCAACCAGCTGTTTCAGTTTTCTTTTTGACATAACCGTGAAATCAAGATTTAACCGGGCAAATTCAATTTGCTGGGGGTGATAAACACCCAATTTTTCCAGGTACCAGTCATATAATGGGCGATGATCCTCGAACTCGATCGAACAGAGAGAATGGGTTACACCCTCTATCGAATCTTCCAGGCCGTGGGCCCAGTCATAGGTTGGGTACACACACCACTTGTCACTCGTTCGATGGTGACTGGCGTGGATGATGCGGTACATGACTGGATCACGCATATTCAAGTTTGGATGGGCCATATCAATCTTTGCCCGCAATGTCCGTTCCCCATTGGAAAATTCGCCGGCAGTCATACGGGCAAACAGGTCCAGGTTGTCTGCCACACTGCGCTTTCGGTAGGGACTGTTCTTCCCCGGTTCGGTCAAGGTTCCCTTTGTCGCTCTTATTTCATCGCTGGTCAGGTCACAGACAAATGAATCTCCCTGTTCGACCAACTGGATGGCTAACGCATGCATTTGCTCAAAATAGTCGGAAGCAAAGCATAATCGGTCTTCCCAATCGTACCCAAGCCAGGCTACGTCATTCTGGATAGCATTGACATATTCCTCTTCTTCAGCTACAGGATTGGTATCATCAAATCGCAAGTTGCATTTACCCCCATATTCTCCCGCAATATTGAAATTCAAGCAAATAGCCTTGGCGTGACCAATATGCAAATGACCATTTGGTTCTGGCGGAAAACGGGTATGGACCCGCTGGTCAAATTTGCCGGAGATATTATCCTCATCAATAATGCGTTGAATGAAGTTGCGCTGTTTCTCAGTCATTGGTCAGTGGAAATATAGTTAATGCTTTACGTAGCCGTCGAATACAAGTCATTTTCCCCAGTAATTCCAGTAATTCAAACAAACCCGGGCCCTGCGATTGCCCAGATACTGCCAAACGTACTGGATGGATTAGTTTGGCTGCGGACACAGCCATATCTTCTGCGGTGGCACGCAGCGCTGCATCCAGGTCAGCAGCGGCCCATTTGGCGGCATTTTCGAGACGCTGGATGTACTTTTCGATTAATTTATTCACCGACTTGTCTTTCCAGCGCTTGGTAGCTGTGTTCGGATCAAATTTTACCGGGTCGGAAAAGAAATAGCCGGTCATATCTTTGAGTTCATTCAATGTCTTGGCTCGTATCTTCATCAGTTTCAGTACATGATGTATATATTCATCTTTGGCATGGCGTTGCCAGTTCGGTTCTTCGCCTCGAATTGCCTGTAATATCTCATCTTCAGAGGCTCTGGCTAAATGCTGCCCAGCAATCCAGTGCAGCTTTTTTTCATCATATACAGCACCTTTTTTCTGCACTTTTCTAATGTTGAAATGGGCCACCATTTCTTCCCGGGTGAATAATTCCTGTTCTGTTCCTGGATTCCAGCCCAGCATCACCAGATAATTCAATAATGCATCTGCAGAATACCCTGTATCCCGAAACTCCTGTATTCCTGCCGCACCATGGCGCTTGCTCAAGCGTTTTTTATCTGGACCAAGGATCATTGGCAAATGAGCAAATTGAGGGGCAGGATAACCCAGCGCTTCATAGATAAGTAATTGTTTTGGGGTATTGGATATATGATCCTCCCCGCGGATCACATGGCTGATTCCCATGGTATAGTCATCCACTACCACCGTAAAATTATAGGTTGGGGTCCCATCGGAACGAGCAATGATAAAATCATCAATTTCTTCATTATTCACGCTGATATCCCCGTAAATATGATCGTTAAAAAGAGTCTTTCCGGGTGAAATTTTCAACCGGACAGTAAAGGATTGGCCCGCGTTCAATAGCCGCTTTTGTTCCTGCAATGGAATATCCCGGTATGTTTTAGGCACACGAAAATCACCTCCCTTGGCCTGGGCTTTCTCACGGGCCCGATCCAGTTCATCTCTGGTAAGAAAACAACGATAGGCTGACCCATTATCCAGCAATTTATGGATAGCGTTTTTGTAGGCACCAGTTCGCTCCGATTGGAATAATAATGGTTCAGACCACTGCAGGCCTAGCCAGTCCAGGGAATCAATTATCTGACCGGTATATTCTTCCTTGGATCGTTCCCGGTCCGTATCTTCAATGCGCAGAAAAAATTCACCCCCATGATGCTGGGCGTACAGCCAGTTGAATAGTGCTGTACGGGCCCCGCCTAAATGTAATTGACCAGTCGGGCTTGGTGCGAAACGTACACGAATAGGCGGCTTGTTCATCAGGTCAATTTACAAAATAGGAAATTGCGGAGGGGGAGGGATTTGAACCCCCGGACCTTCGCAGGTCAACGGTTTTCAAGACCGCCGCATTAAGCCACTCTGCCACCCCTCCGAAAATCAAGGTCTGCGGAGAGAGAGGGATTCGAACCCTCGATACGGAAAAACCGCATACACGCTTTCCAAGCGTGCTCCTTCAGCCACTCGGACACCTCTCCAATTATTCTTGTTTTTGAATTTACAGTAAAGTGCGATATAAATTAAGCGGACTCGTCGGATTTGGTTGAGGTAACTTTTCCTGATCCGTCCGCATTTTCAGCCTGTTCCTCGTTAATTGCATCAACGTCTTCTATTTTTTCGGCTTCATCCTGTCTTTCAGTTTCAGCTTCAGTTCCATCACCTTCATTCCCAGCTAGTTCATTCACTTCTGCTGCAGACTCTCCTGCAACAACATCTGCCGTTTCTCCCTGCCCATCATCATCCGCTGCCTGTTCATGGTCGTCAGGACCATCAGCCCCATCTTGTTCTACAGTCTCTACATCCGCTGCAGATTCATCAACCGGCATTTCCATCTCAACTGCCTGGGCTTCTTCTTCCATCCGCTTAAGTGCACCATCAAGATTTTCACCTTCCTTAACCTGTATCATTTGTTCATTAAAGCGCCAGTACCCCGTTTTCTCCGATTGCACACTTTTGATGTACTTAATATAAGTACTTAGATTTTTTTTCTTCTTTTTCGCTACTTTTTCCGCAAAAGATAATTGTTTAGCCATAAGTAAATTTATCCTGTATCAGTTTATACAAATTTTGCCGGCAAATTTAGTGTGCATCGATTGGAAGTCCAACGCCAATCCAGCATTGGTATTTACGGTGTATACTTGTACTGCATGATCTGGCCATCTTCCCAACTCTCCGGCTTTGTCTCACCCGTGATCACGTTCAAGGTTTCATTATCACCGAATTCAAAAAGACTGATGCGCCGTATCCCCGAGCGGTCCAAGGACCAGTCCAGCGCCCAGGGTTTGGACGAATAATCCAATGTAAAGCTTCCTGACTCCCGGTTGCTTACCCGTATCCCCATCTGGATCCATTGTTCAAATTCACCTGTTGTGCCATCGCTTCCTTCAGCGGTTGTGAAGTTCCACACGACAGTAATTACCGCACCTTCAAAAATCCATTGTCCATCTATGGGCCGTACATAGTCCACATTATTCGCCCGTACCGGATCACTTTCATTACCTGCCGGGTCCGTACCCCGCAACGTGACTGTATATGTGGTACTGGACAATAGTTCAGTGCTGTTCTGCAATACTATTGCATCATGATCACCGGCTTCCTTTTCACCCTCCCTCATTTGGATTGTATGGGGCGCATTGTTATCTCTATTACCACCGCTGCGGTCCCAGGTCAATGTTCCTTCTTCCAGGTTTTCAGATGTACTGTAACTTATTTTTCGTCCAATAATTACCTTATCCGGCTCTGGGATCAACATGGTAATGATCGGCTTGGTAATATCATATAAAATTGATCCCCTAACCGCTACATTACCAATGTTACCTGCCCGATCATTACCGGAAAACTCGATTTTATAGGTAGCACCATCAATTAAAAATGGGGCCGGCGATAACGGATAAGGGTTCGTTGCGCCCTCCTGCAATTTTCTTGGATCCAAATTCATGCTATGGGGACTGCCCGGATCTACAGTACCGCTCAACCAGGTATAGGTAAATGTTGCCTCCCGCAACTGCTCAGAAAGTTCATAACCAACATCCGTATTATTGATGGCCGGTCTATCTGGTGGATCCATGATTGCTAACACCGGTGCTTCTGTATCAAAATGCACATTATCCATCACTGTAGGTGCCGACATATTGCCGGCCAGGTCCGTACCATTCAACGTCAGTTGATATATTGTTCCATTCACGAGGTTCGGCGCTTCAATGGCGATGGTCTCCTGCGGACCAGATCCTAAATATTCAACAGGTATATCCATAGTGTAGGGTGACCCACCATCGGCTTCGCCGTCCGTCCGTTCCCATGTAACCGATCCTGCCAGCAGTATCTCTGAATTAGTGAACTGCAGCACAGCCGAATTCACATAACTACCCGCTGCAGGTACAACAGCCAGAAATGCAGGCAGGGTGATATCATAGGTTACACTATCAGCCAATACAACGGACAATTCATTTCCAGCGCGGTCCGCAGCATCAATAAGTAAGCGGTACATTACACCATCTACCAGTGCAGACTGATTGCTAAAGTTTTTCCGGTTAAAAACACCTAGTGACAGTTCCATATCTTTAAGTACTACGTTGTGCGTGGAATCATCTGCTACGGAAACAGGTTCCCAGATGATCGTACACCGACTTAGTATCTCGTTCAATTTATACGAGAGGTCAGGAGCATTGAGAAATCCGCCAGTGACCGGTATAGTAACCGCAAATTCCGGCACAATGTCATCATAAATCACACCCTTAACAGTGCGGGTTGTTTTATTGCCACCCAGATCAGTCGCGGCCAGGGTTATCGTGTACACGGTATTATTTACCAGCGTTGGAGCCTCCGTCAGACGAATATTTTCGTAACGTCCTTGTGGTAGGAACGTATCCGGCAATAAGGCCGTGTGCGGCGCATCCGGGTCTGCGGTGCCTCCTGTTCTAGTCCAGACAAGTTCAAATTCCCGTAATGATTCATTGGTAGAGTAAGATAATCCACGGTAATTGATATAATCACCCGCATCAGGCGCGAGTATCGCGATGACCGGTGGAATGGTATCATAAGTAACATTTTCGATTAATATTGGTTCATTGGGGTTACCAGCCCTGTCAAATACGGATATGCCTATATCATAACCTGATCCACTTTTTAACGGTAATGGTTTATCCAGATCCACAACAGCATCTTCCAGGGTGGTGAGCTGTACGTCCTGTAATTCAAGGGTGTAGGGACTGCTACTGTCGTAGGTCCCCCGGACCCGTTCCAGCGTCACTGTGCCTGACGCCAATGGCTCACTAAGATTATAGTTTAATACCAAATCAAAATAATACCCGTTTTCCACAGGTTCGATTACAGAAAATACGGGTATTGTGATATCATAGGTAACACCAGGGATCTCGATCGGAGCAGCAACATTATTGGCCATATCCATTGCCACAATGGTTATATCATACACAGCCCCATCCACAAGTGTAGCCTGATCACTGAAATTCACTTCCTGATAAAAGCCCTCAAAGCGAAATGTTGTTGGTATTTCAATAGTATGAGGACTGTTTGGATCGGCAGGTCCACCTACATACTGTAGGGTGATGGTTGCTTCCCTGAGTTGTTCATTTGTGGAGTAAGTGAATTTTGGCGCATTAAAGAAACCCTGCACTACTGGATATTCCACGATCACTATCGGAGGATTAATATCATAGAGTACGTTACTAATCGGGGTGAATTTGGCCTTGTTGCCGGCCCGGTCATTACCATCAAATGTGATCACATACCGTGTACCATCAACAAGATTTCCTGCTAATGCCAGCACCCAATCAGTATGCATCCCTTCCTGCAGGCCTTCATCCAATAGAGCAATGCGATGGGGGGATCCGGAATCAGAGGTACCGCTGCCGCGCGTGAAGATAAAATCGCCCCGGTGCAGGTTTTCAGAATTCATGAAACTGATATCAACCGTGTTCAATATTTCAGAATCTATGGGTCGAGTCATGGTCACCACTGGTAGCGTATTATCGAATAAAACATTATCTGCTACAATCACATTCGATGCATTGCTCGCCAGATCTATACCTTTGAATTCATAACGGTAGATCGCACCATCAGTCAAGGTAGGAGCATTGGTGATAATGGCACTATCCACCCGCCCTGCCGCAAGCTCATACATCACCACCTCTACGTTATGTGGAGATATTGTATCTGGTGTACCGCCAATGCGGGATATCGTAAGATCAGCCTCGAGCATGGTTTCACTGAAGTCATAGGTAATCAGGGGTATATTCAACGCACCATTTTGTGCTGGTTCGATCAAGTCGATCACTGGTTTTGTAATGTCATAATGAATGTTGGTAACCGTATATCCATCGGCAACATTTCGGGCACTATCTATTCCATTAAGTGAATAAGTATAAAATGAACTATCAATCAAGTTAACTGAATTAATTAGTACGGTTTCAAGATAACTTCCTGTTTTCATTTCATCCTTCGTCAATTGAATTTCTATAGGTGATCGAGAATCTAGTTTCCCACCCGTATTGACAATTGTCAGGGATCCCTCCCGCAAATCTTCACTCAATGTATAGCTAACCTTTTCAGAATTCGCATAGGGCCATTTAAATGAATCAAATACTGTTTCACTGGCCATTGGTTTTGTGATCACCACAAAGGGCTTTATTTCATCAAACCGTACATTTGGTATTATGAATTCAGAGACAAAATTACCTGCCGAATCACGGCCGGTATAGGTGACGGTGTAAATGCCCCCAGAAACGAGGCGTACCATACTGCGCGGTAATCGTCCGCCCCCCGGACCGGCTTTTAGTCTGCTGCCGCTCAGACGAACCAGGTATTCTCCATCTGGATCCGGTTCACCGCCTACATGGTTAAAAACAATACGGCCAAAAATAAGATCTTCACTGAGAGTGTAGGCCAAATCGAGTTTATTGACCCACTCATTTGCGTCAGGTTTCAGATCAAAAAATATTGGGTAGGTAAAATCATATTTTACGCGACGAACCCGATTAATTGCTGACTGGTTACCGGCTCTGTCTATACCGGCCATAGTGAGGTCATACCAGGAACCATCAGTAACTTGAGGTAATATTGAAAAAAGCGTGGAATCATGAACTCCCGGCGTCATATCATCCGCTGCCAGTTCAATCCTGTGCGGACTCAAGGTATCAATCCCTGTTTTAATTTCCCATGTCACCACTGCCTGTATCAGCGGCTCACTGATCGTGTAACTGACTGCTTTGTTATTAATATAACCACCATTCGCAGGTTTGGTGATAGTCAATATTGGCGGTGTAACATCATATATAATTCCCTCTGTGAACCTGGTTTGGTTGGTATTACCAGCCAGATCTGTAATATATAACAATAGGTCATAATGGGTGTTCTCGTTCAAGGATATGGCATACATGATCAGGCGGTTTTCTCCAGCAGCCAGGTCCCTGTTGCGAAGGGCAACCCGTTTTGCATCACCCTGAAGATTGACCCAGAACATTTCAGCAGCTAGTAGCGGCTCACTATTACTAATCGTAACCGCGTTTGTGTTCACAAAAGAACTTTCCAGCGGGTCCAGTATTGTGGTAACTGGTGGTGTAATATCATAATGGTAATCTGTAATCAATATTGTATCGTTCCAGTTGTTGGCAATATCATAACCAGCCAACTGAATGGTATAAATGGCACCGTCCACCAGTGGCAATTGGTTTACCAATGTATCCCGGGCATGGAAGCCCTGCGAGAACTCCACCGAATCCAGTTCAAATTCCACTTTTGTTCCTGGCTTCAGCGAACCAGCTTGCTCGGTAAAAAATACCTTCCCATAGTATAGATCCTCTGATAGGGTAAACTCGAAAAGTGGATTATTAGAATAGGTATTTGACTGCGGGGATATATTAGAAAATACAGGCAATGTTCGATCAACGTGAAAATTATATAGGCCAACTGGATTGGCAAAATTTCCCGCCAGATCCTGGGCTTCAAAACCGATCATATAGGTAGAGCTGTCCCGCAAATCCGCCTGTGCATAATCATCAGAATTATGTATACCAGCAGTTAACCCTTCAGGATTGATAGTCACTTCAGCGGTCAAACGTTTTCGCTCGGCACTGGTGCCAACATAAATGATTCGCGCACTTCGTAGGTCTTCCGAGGTGGAATAATTGATGTTTGTACTGGGTGTATAGTGATTATTTCCTGGTGCAATGATGGTTAGAACTGGTGGACTAATATCAAATGTCACCCGATCATTGATCACCATATTGCTCTCATTACCCGCTGGGTCCTTACCAAAAAATGATACTCGATATACTGTACTGTCCTGCAGGGTTGTTTGCGCGGTTAAGATCGTATCGATATAGGTACCTTTTTTTCGTTCTTCCTCTGTGAAAATTATCCTGCGCGGTGCGTTAGGATCATCCGCACCAGCTATCGCTTCCCACAGCAAAGTAGCCTCTGCCAACGATTCATTTATGGAGTAACTGATCCTTATTTCTTTTATAAAACTCTGCGGCATAGGTGCATTCAAAGCCAACACCGGCGGATTTGCATCGTATACAACGCGCAGTACCACTGCTGGCTGGGCAGCGTTACCAGCCAGATCTTCGCCGCTGATAGTCAGCGTATATTGAGTGCCTTCCATAAGCTCGGGCGTAAACTCCGGCTCAATGGTGTACGCTCCAATTTTAAGGTCGTCACCGCTAATGCTATAAATATGTGGTGAACCCAGATCGTAATCACCACCACTGTATTCAAAACGCACCGTAATACTGTCCATGTCCTCGGATAAATCATAGGCAATCTGAGTGGATGTTATAAATACATCAGGACCGGGATTCGCTATAGTGATTACCGGTGGTGTTACGTCATATTTTACATTTTTTGCTGTGGCCTGGTTGGAAGGGTTTCCCGCCCGATCTTTCCCAAATATTGTTACATCATAATACGCGCCATCAACAAGATCCGGTGTGTTTGTAATCATGATAAATTGTTTTTCTCCCGGTTCCCGCTCGAACGGTTCCAATGTCTGAATATGCTCCCGCGTATCTAATACGCCGTCTACCCAGGTCCAGGTCGCTGTGGCTTCAAGCAGGAATTCGCTAATGAAATAGGATAGATTCGTGTTGTTCACCGCTGAAAGGGTCGCCGGATACTGTAATTCTATTTCTGGTGATGTAAAATCAAAAGTCACGTTGGAAATCCGTCTGGTTACAGCTTCATTTTTTGCCAGGTCATAGGCATCAAAAATCAGATCATAGCTGGCCCCATCCTTGGGTTTTACCATTGCGGCAAACGTCGTTGTATCATGAAGACCAGCAAGCAGTTCATTACCTTGCAACATAACGGTATCTGGGGTTACGCCTCTCGTATAAAGCTGTGACCAGGATACCTGACCATAAAGTAAATCTTCTGATAGTTCATAATTGAGATACGTTTTTGCCTGATACGTATTATTTGCAGGATGAGTAAGTGTAATGATCGGCGGTGAAAAATCATAGTGCACAGAAGTAACCTTATATGGTATACCTTCATTAGTGGCCAGGTCCGCACCCTTCATTTCCAGATTATAGGTCACACTATCAATAAGATTGGTCATATTCGCTAACAGTACATCCGTATATACCCCTTCGATCATTTCCTTTGTGTTAATCGATATGATCCGTGGTGATTCCGGGTCTTTTTCTGGATTTAGCGCTGTCCACGTGATCGTACCTTCCCGAAGTGGTTCCGATATTTCATAGGACACAGTAAGATAATTCACATACGCTTCATTGACCGGATCTAGAATTGCAAATACCGGCAGCGTAATATCGTAAGTTATGTCTGGGGTTGTGATGAACCCTGTTTGATTGCCAGCCAGATCCTGACCGATAAATATGAGATCATATATGGTGCCATCCAACAGTTCCGTTTGGTTCTTGAGCATCCAGTTTGTACGCGTATCGCCCTTACGCTCATTGCTTTCCAGGGCAATTACGTGCGGCGCTGTTGTATCCCGCAGTCCCTCACGGTAAGCCCAGGTGAATTCTCCTGCGGCAAGATCCTCACTTACAATGAATGACAGCCGTGGATTATTAACATGGGACCCAATGGTTGGAAATATCTGTATATAGATCGGGGGCGATATATCATAATAAATCGGTTCTCGGATGGCCGGATCTGAAATATTGCCAGCAGGGTCGATACCGATGAACTTGAAGCTATAGGTTGTCGTATCCATCACCGGTAGTGCATCATCGAGCAAAGCGGCATGCAGGCCCAGTTGCAGTTCTTTTTTTGGTAGCTGGTAGATATGTGGCGACAATGTGTCACGGGTACCAGAAAGGTCCGTTAAAATAATTTGTCCGGAAGCCAAGACTTCACTTGCTTCGACCTGCACCTCCAAATGATTCACATAGGTATTGCTCAATGGATAATACATGTAAACCAGGGGTGGAGAAATATCGTAAAGTATCAGTTCTTCTGCCTGGAAGAAGGAACTATTCCTAGCCCGATCATATGCTGTTAGTTGCAGCGTATATTCCGCACTATCCAGTAGCGGCGTCTGATTATCCAGTGTAATAAACTGCCTTGTCCCAAGTTGTAATTCAGCGTCGGTCATGGCAACACGATGTATCGAATCCTGGTGTGATGATGATGGAAAGGGAATCCATTCAACATACCCTGCAGATAATGGTTCATCTGTCGTAAAAAAGAATTCCGGTTTATTTATGGCTGGCTTCGTACCGATGGAAATGGTGGGCGGCGTGATATCATACATTACGTGCGGGATAACTACCTTAATGATCTCAAATTCGAAGGCACTCTCCCCTGTGAATTCGATATCGTAGATCCCTCCATCCGTAAGATAATTATCCAGTTGCAGATCATACTCGTAATATGTGCGTCGTTCAAACAAACTGTCTGGCATCTTGAAAACATGCACACTGTCCACGTCAGGCACACCTGCGACCCAGCGCCAGGTAATAAAACCGTAATTAATACTATCCTGCAACTCAACGGATATCCTGGTATGATTCACAAAACCACTGTCTACTGGCATGAGGGGATTATAGACAGCTTCCAGTGAATCCGGGTTTAATCTGATGTCCATTACCAGGGTACTAATGGAATCATATTCCAGGATCCTGGTCAATTCAGTTTGCGGATCAAAATCATAAGTCCATAAGCGCATAACCCTGCCACCAGGCAATCGTTTCCATACCTGTCTGGTCAACCATCCTTGATCATTATATTCCAGCGTCGCATTGGCATACCCAACCGCATTCACATCTAAGAACTGAAAGAGATAGGGTTTTTCAAATTCATTATAATTGATTATCGTAAAGATATCATCTTTCCAGGTCTCTAGCGAATCGACTCCATAAACATAGGAAATATAATTTGGTGCTTTTCCCCGCAATCCGAATAATGTTTTTCGCACCAGGCGATCTTCCCCTTCATAATCTCGCTTTTCAATGGGGTCATTTGTATCCGTCTCATAGGTATAGGTTTCTTTGGTGACGATAATACTTTTGCGGTTCAGATTAGCCTTCGATAGCAAACGGCCCAGCGCATCATATTCGGCGCGAATGTGCGGTTTGTATCGAATTTCTGATTGGGGAGTGGGGTATCCACTTTTAAAATCGAATTCGTTTACAAAATAAAGTGTTTTTACTGGTGTTTGCTGGGCGTGGGTGAAAAAAGAAATAAAGGAAACAATTGTGATCCAGCGGCGCATCGTTCAATTCATGGTTTGGGTACGCTGGTTCTGTTCGGTCCGCTGGTTATTTTTCCTGGCTTTTCCGGCGTTTTTTCCGCCAATTATCCAGAGCAAGTTTACGCATATCCACCACGGAATCAGTCTCATCAACAATCTCAATACCTAGCAATGTTTCAATTGCATCTTCCAGCGTGATCAGGCCGGCAACCTGGCCGAATTGATCCTTGACCATGAAAAGGTGTTCTCGACGTTTCACAAATTCATCCAGTACATTACCAACAGAATCATTTTCTTCCACAGTATGGATCGGTTTAGCCAATTCACCCATGGTCACATCAAACTGATCTTCAGCTTTGCTTTTTAATAGAACATGGCGACGCACGATACCAATGATATTATCCAGTCCCTCTTCATATACAGGAATCCGTGAAAATTCAATGTCATTGTACTTGTCCAGAACTTCTCTCACGCTACTGGTTTTATCCAGCGCAAAGATCACAGATCTGGGTGTGAGCACCTCCTCTACTGGGATATCATCAAGCATGAGTACATTTTCAATCACCGTACTCTCGCTCTCTTCAATCGTACCTTCATCCTCACCCAATTCTGCCATTGCAATAACTTCTTCCCGAGAAACTTTATCTTCATTTCCATCCTTAGCCAACCACTTGGAAAGCAATTCCAGCAGGACCACCAGTGGATAGGTCATAACGATAAGCACTTGTATCGCAAAAGTAGCAGGAACAAGTATTCTTTTCCAGTATAGCGCGCCGATTGTTTTTGGTATGATCTCAGAGAAGATTAATATAGATAAGGTCAAAATACCGGACATGATTGCCACCCAACTGCTGCCAAATTCAATCAAGGCGATCGCGCCAACACTGGCTGCGCCTACCGTGTTGGCTATGGTATTTAAACTCAGGATGGCCGATAAAGGTCGATTAATATTTTCCTTAAAGTAGGACAACTTTTTCCCCAACGCAGGCCGATCCTTTGACACTAAACTTATATGGGCGTGTGTTACCGAAAGAATAAAAGATTCTAGTAATGAGCATAAAAATGATATAACTAATACAGCAAAAAAATAGAAAAATAATCTGCTCATTTTGAATAGAAATTAATGCTGTATTTATCGGACTGCAAATTTCACCCCTTTTTTTCGCAGAATGATCATGGGAATGTAAAACAAACCCAACACAAGAATGCCAAACATCTCAAACCCAATGAAATAGAGGGGCCACTCACCAATAATAAAGAGACTCTCACCACCAGGTTTTTCACAAATGAACCAGTAATTACCGCCCAGAACACTATTCACAAACGAAATGATAAAAACACCAGCATTGGTGATCAGGATCATATTTAAAAATGATCCTCCGCGGCAGCGCATATTTTCAATGACCATGAGCCAAAGTACCTTCAAAATGATTATTCCGTGGGATAAGAAATTCCAAAAAACAGACACATCCAGTGGAAAACGGAAAGGGTCCTGTGTAACAATAGCTTGCAGTGAGTCGCGCAGTTAACGGATGAATATATCGAGATGATGCAGTTGATCACAGAAAATTTATCGATGGTAAGGTGTCTTCTAATGCGGAGGTAGACGATACATCCTTGATTTGGTGGATGGTTTTACCCATCATCACCGGCATCTGCATCTTCACCTGGCTCATCATTTTGAACAACTTGTTCCAGTATTTTTACGGAATGCAGTGGCAGAGTCCATTCGATACCATTTTCATCAGTTGCAATGACCCGGGTGGGAAAGTGAGCTACGGATACGATTGTGAGTTTCGTTTGGGCAGCTAGATCTCTATTTACTTCATGATGATCAATAGTCGTTTCTACTTTGGCGCCGGCAGCAAACCCAGCGTGATCATCCGATCTTTCATCATATATATTTGCCATCCTGTACTATTCCCTTTCTGGTCCAATATTTAGAATTGTTCAGTCAGTGTAAGGTTTGATTCAATTTCTGACCGTGAACGCCATATTGGTCGTAACTTTTTCTGCGAGTAAAATTTCACCTGGTCAGTGCGGTGGGGGGATCCTTCTTGAGAAGCATTGCCATAGCTAATACTGGCCATTGCTTGCAATGGATCACCGAATTCAATAATAGCCTGGAAAGAATCACCCCCAACAGCCGCATAGCGATTATTCTCTATTGGGCGGTATCCCGTCACTCGAAATAAACCATAAGGATCACCGGGGCCGCCATTTGCCGGCAGATCCACATCATCACGGATAATTCGGAATACTTCGCCCCAGGCAATATCCAGTTTACCGTGGTTATCAATAACCTTATTTCCAGCATTGCGCAGTGCCGCCAATCCGGCAGTTATATCCGCAATTCCAACAGGTGTATTAAACGGATCTTCTTCAAGCCAAGGTGAATGAAACAGATCGGGTTTATCTATATAAAAGCCAACCGCATCCACCCATTCCTTGAATAATACAGCACCACGGCTTTCATTGTCTGTACAGCGATCCCATTTTTTCAATACAGCAGCTGCTTCGTGCAAAAAATTATCATCTGAACTTTCAGCTGCTTCGACCAAGTCATCCACTAATCGGTCCGCTAGCTCCATGCGGGTATCCATCTTATAGGCTAATAGTTCATTGAAGGTAATTTTATCATCCTCATAGGCCATTCTAGCTGATCTCTGAGCACGAAAATGCATAAAGTTCCGGGACATATAATCGGGATAATCGCGGCGATCCAATTCCCGCGGCAGTGTAGTAGTCCATGGTGGATCGTTGGCATTCTGCAGCCACCCTGATTTTGCATCGATCACCTTTGGTAATTCGGTATATGTATGTGTCTCGTGCCAAAGCGTTTGCGGCGTATCACCAGGAACAGTACCCAGCCAATTCCAATCTCCAGCAGGCCTAACCGGGGTCCTGCCACCAAAAAGGTGCATAATACGTCCGTCACGATCGGCATACATGGTAGTAAAGAATGGGTTTTGTAAACGACTGGCCGCTTTTTGGAATTCATCAAAATTTTTCGCTAGTGCCATTCCTAAATATTGTTCAAATATATATGGTTGATCCTGTCCTACAACCCGTAGAGCATAGGCATGATTTTCATCTTCGCGAACTATTGGGCCATGAACCGATTCTTTTATGGTCAACTCTTTTTCTGATAGCACCCCATCCGACCCTCTTACCTTCAATTTCACTGTCCTGGTCGCAAATTGTTTGCTATCATCACCCCATTTATAGCCACCATTAGCAAGAATCAATTTGTACAGGTCCTGTCCATCATGCACATTGTTGGTGTGGGCCCAGCCCAGGTAATCATTAAAACCAATACCAATAAAGGGGCTGCCCACAAGGGTTGCGCCGTATATATTCAAAGTTTTGCAATTTAGTTGAACTTCAAACCAAGTGAACATGTCGCCCCAAGGTAAGTGCGGATTGATGATCAGCATCGCATTACCTGAGGCAGACTTTGACGGACCGATCGCCCAGGTGTTAGAACCCCGGTCTGCGCGTATTGATGTCGGATTGAATTGCGTATCTCTCGGGTTTGTGACAAAATGATAGATGATTACACGCTGATAGTGAGCCAGTAAATCCGTTGGCTCTATTGGTAGAATAGCTTTGTTATCAGAATCTATTTTTTCAGGGAATTGAGCAGCATAATCATTTATACCGGCAGTAAAGCTTTGAAAATACTGTTTAAACTCAGGCTGTTGTAAATCCAGCCATTCAGCAGCTCGCTGTGGAATATTATGCGTGTGTACCCATTGATCAGATATTAGGTAAGACTCGCCAAAATATTCAGCAGCTTGGCCCCGAGCCTGTCCAAATAGCCGCAGCATGAGATTCCCATGGTTACGCATTTGGGCCCAGCCAAAAGCATAGAATAACTGATTATAGTCACCGGCAAAAATGTGTGGGACGCCATAGGTGTCCCACAAAATTTCCGTGTCTTTTTTCACTACTGTAATGCAGCCACTATATAACAATACTGCGATCAGTATTATCCGGCCTACCGGCGTATATATTTTCATATTGGTATCACTTTTCAGCGTTAATCTGCCGCTGCCTTTCAAATAGCACCGCGCTCACAGCAGCAGATACATTTAATGAATTAATTTGACCTTGCATGGGTATGGTTGCCAGGAAATCACATCTCCTGCGCACCAGCTTTCGAATACCCTGCCCTTCACTACCGACAACAATAACTACCTTACCAGAATAATT
>Ga0208830_1000523_pt1 | contig 18987 bp, 16 predicted proteins | sample DeeseametaMP2634_FD_184169 | JGI IMG/M metagenome (GOLD analysis project Ga0208830, IMG submission 184169) | Marine microbial communities from the Deep Atlantic Ocean - MP2634 (SPAdes) | ecosystem: Environmental > Aquatic > Marine > Oceanic | place: Northeast of Antigua and Barbuda, North... | reverse complement strand
GTCGACGCCAAGCGCTTCGAGCTCTTTCGTGGCAGCCGAGGACAGTCTTGGGGGCAGCGCTGGCAGGATACGCTCTCCTGCTTCAATCAGGCTGACTTTCAGCTGATCCGGGGAAACATTACGCAGGCCGTACGAGGCCATCACTTCTGCTGTGTTGTACAGCTCGGCTGAAAGTTCGACTCCGGTTGCCCCGGCCCCTACGATAGCAATGCGTAATGGTTCTGGATTTTCGCGGTTGCTGCAGCGCAGAAATTCATTCAGTAGCACCCGATGGAAGCGCTCTGCCTGTCTCCGGCTGTCGAGGAATATGCAGTGCTCTGCGGCGCCTTTGGTGCCGAAGTCATTGGTGACACTGCCAATTGCCAGAACCAGAGTGTCATAATTCACTGTGCGTTCGGGAAGAACGATTTCTTTCTGATCGTCCAACATAGGTTCGAGAACGACGGCCTTATTGTCGCGGTCAAGCCCACTCATCCGCCCGATCTGAAACGAAAATCCGTGTTGTTTTCCGTGGGCCCGGTAATTCAGTTCGTCAATTCCGGAATCCAGTGCGCCGGTGGCAACTTCGTGAAGCAGGGGCTTCCACAAGTGTGTGGGGTTGGCGTCGATCAGAATAATTTCCGCTTTCTTGCGACGGCCAAGCTTTCGTCCGAGTTGCGTGGCCAGTTCTAACCCACCTGCGCCACCGCCAACAATGACGATCTTCTGCATGATGAACTCCCATTAAGGTAAAAATCTGGCGGCATTATACGGATAAAAACCATAAAAGTCGGGAGGTTTCTGGCGAATAATCACCCCCGACTTTTACGGTCTGTGCAAACAGGTCAGTGTTTGCTGGCAGGATGGTTTCTGATGTGTTCCAGAATACGCAGACTGACCTCTTCTGGCTTGTCGTGCGCCAGCCAGTGCGTGGCGTCCGGGTAGGTGATCAGCTCACCTTCAGTCAGCATAGAAACACTGTTGTGCGCCATATCGACAGTCAGTGCGAGATCATTTTCACCCCAGAGAATCCGGGTTGGTGTATGCACTGTGTTGCCGTGAGGAGGAACAGGCTGGCTGCGCATTGCAGAGCGATAATAGTTAATCTGAGCACGCATTGTGCCTGGAATTTTCCAGTGATCGACTAATGTCTGAATATCTTCTGTAGTATAGCTGCCCTGATTAGAGGTCCGCTTGAGTACATTGCGGAAGATAAAATAATTACCGAAGGGAACCGTAAGCTCAGGTAAATAAGGCAGCTGAAAATAGAACACATACCAGCTCTTCAGAATCTGCAGCGGCTTACGTTTTAGCGTATTCAGAAAGACAGTCGGGTGTGGGACATTCAGGATAGTCAGGCTGGCGAGCTGTTCCGGTTTATTCAGGGCAAACCACCAGGCGACCATTGCTCCCCAGTCATGGCCGACCAGATGAATTTTCTCAACGCCGGCGTACCGTCGGATGGCATCAACATCCTTAATCAGTTCATCCACATGATAGTCTGCAACGTCAGAGGGTTTTGATGACTGACCATAGCCCCGCATATTGGGAGCGAATACCCGGTACCCTGCTTCAGCCAGAGCTGGGATCTGTGCTTTCCAGGTATTCCAGCATTCGGGAAAACCATGCAGCAGCACAACGACTTCACCGTCGTCGGGGCCGGCACACCGGGTTTCCAGACCAATGGGTCCGTTGTAGATGTAATTCGTATTCATAGGTCCTCTGTGGTTATTGGTTGTGGGAGGACGGGGTGAGATCAGCGAGTCCCAGCAGTTGCAACGCGCCAGCTACCAGAATCAGGCCGCATACCAACTGAATAATATGGCGCATGATGGCAGGGCGTTTGCGATAACTGACATGGTGGCGGATAAACTTGGGGTGTCCGAAAGGCCCGATGCCCAGATTGAGCATGGTGAGCGCCATTGCCGGAAGCATAGCCAGCAGTATCAGGCCTGTCAGATCCATGGTTATTTCCTTTTGTCTGTTTTCTCCGACAGCTGGCGGCAATGAAGCTGGTTAAGCGCTTCTTCAGCCGTGTGTACTGTCAGCGTTGCGCACTGTGAGGTGAGCTCGCGTATTTTTTTACGGTAGTCGTCCGCATCCAGCCGACTCAGTGCCACAGCATACTCGTAGTAGATCGCGGGGACCCGGTGCTCCAGCGCCATTGCTTTTTCAAAGGCCTCTTTGCTGCTGCTCTCTGTTGCACCGTAGGTGATGCTGCCCAGGAAGGAGCCTACGCGCTCGACGATGCCGGCTTCAAGTCCGCCCTGAGTCGCAGGATAAATAGCCTGTTCCGGATTCCGTTCACGGAGTTCTTTCAGTGTTTCCTGAGAATAGGGGATGTATCCAGAGGAGCGGGCTTCGCCGGTCGACATCAGTTCAAGCGTTCTGACGCGGGCATAAACGAGGCCGAACAGTGCAAAATCATAGCCGGCTGCTAATGTCAGTCCGACATTAGACTGCTCGGCGGCACTGTTAAATTCTTCCAGCTTTTCGTCTTTATCTTTTACCAGCAACGTCGCATGAATAAGACGGGAGTAGACGGCAGGAATCTGCCCGAAAGGCCCCAGTGTCATACCGAGTTCGTAGGCTTCTTTAAATCTACCGGCAAAATGCAGACGCCACACCTGCTGAAGCTGGGCAGCCAGAGGTTCGTAGTCTGTCTTGTGAATTGCCGCGGCAACGGCTGGGTGAACATCGTCACCTGAGGCGGCTTCCAGAACGGCGATGGCCAGTCTGGGATACTGCTCCATCATAGATCTGAGCCAGTTAGCGTCGGGGTAGTCTACCTGGGTAATGGCAGTCAGATCGGCCCAGTGCTCTTTCAGCGCACTGCCTTCATAATTAAAAGCAGGCAGGTCGTCGGGGTAGTCTTCCCAATCTGTAGCTGCAGCAGGCAGGGAGAATAAGAGTGAACAACTCAGCAGCCAGCGAAGCATGGCATGTCCTTATTTCAAAAAAGAGCAGTATAAACATGCTGGCCGCTTAAGTGCTTTTCTTTTTTTTGAATGCCCGATACGTATTTTCAGAAAGCGCCACCGGGGCGTATACCTGCTGCTTTCAGTATTTTCGCCAGAGGGCAGAAACCGGTGAAGGCAGCCTGAAGCATATTTGCTCCGACAAAAGCGGTAAACCAAAGCCAGTGGACGGAGTGCAGCTGTGACAGCCCCAGACTGATCAGAATAAAGCAGCCCGCGATAGCAAAGACGAGACGATCGATATTCATGTGATACCTCCGGGTATCCTTAAATAACTATATGGTTATACTAGTCATATCGATCGTGCCCGTCAACTGTTCTCCGTCTGTGACTTGAGCACACAAACCGCTATACTGCCGACCTTATTGTCTCTGAATCCCGTTTGGAATTAAGCAGCCGTATGAAAAGCTCAGAAATCCGTCAGGCGTTTCTCGATTTCTTCGCCTCTAAAGGTCACGAAGTCGTCGCATCCAGTCCACTTGTTCCGGGCAATGACCCGACCCTGCTGTTTACTAACGCAGGTATGGTTCAGTTTAAGGACTGTTTCCTCGGTAAAGATCAGCGCAGTTACACCCGGGCGGTGTCATCGCAGCGCTGTGTGCGGGCGGGTGGTAAGCATAATGACCTCGAGAACGTAGGTTATACGGCGCGCCATCACACGTTTTTTGAGATGCTGGGTAACTTCAGCTTCGGCGATTACTTCAAAGAAGATGCCATCAAGTTCGCTTGGGAGTTCCTGACGTCTGAGGAGTGGCTCAATCTCCCGGTCGAGAAACTGATGGTGACGGTCTACGCCGAAGATGACGAAGCTTTCGATATCTGGAATAAACAGGTGGGTGTGCCAGCGGACAAAATCGTTCGTATCGGCGACAACAAGGGCGCGCGCTACGCGTCGGATAACTTCTGGGCGATGGGAGATACGGGCCCCTGCGGACCGTGTTCTGAAATCTTCTTCGATCACGGCGAGCATATCTGGGGTGGACCACCGGGATCACCGGAAGAAGACGGCGACCGCTTTATTGAAATCTGGAACAACGTTTTCATGCAGTTTGAGCGCAAAGAAAACGGTGACATGATTCCGCTGCCTAAGCCTTCCGTTGATACCGGCATGGGCCTTGAGCGTATCTCTGCCATCATGCAGGGCGTTCACAGCAATTACGAAATTGATATTTTCCAGGCGCTGCTGAAAGCGGCGGGCGAACTGACAGGCTGTAAAGATACCGAGAATAAATCTCTGCGTGTTATTGCGGACCACATCCGTTCAACCAGCTTTTTGATTGTCGATGGCGTACTGCCATCGAACGAAGGTCGTGGTTATGTACTGCGCCGTATTATTCGTCGAGCGGTCCGTCATGGTCACATGCTGGGTGCTCCGGCTGGCTTCTTTAATAAGCTTGTTCCTGCCCTGTGTGAGCAGATGGGCGAAGCCTACCCAGAACTGGTGAACCTGTCTGAGCATGTTCAGAAAGTACTGCGCTTAGAAGAAGAGCAGTTTGCTAAGACACTCGACAAAGGCATGGCCATTCTTAACGACGCCATCGCAGATCTGCAAGGCGATACGATTCCGGGCGAAACTGCGTTCAAACTTTATGACACCTACGGCTTCCCGCTAGATCTGACGGCTGACGTGGCCCGTGAACGTGATCTCAAGGTCGACGAAGACGGCTTTAACGTTGCCATGGAAAAGCAGCGTGAGACGGCCCGTGCTGCCGGTAACTTTGCCGCTGACTACGGCAAGGGGCTGGAAATCGCTGGTGACACCGCCTTCCTCGGTTATGACAACCTTGAAAACACTGGCAAGGTGAAAGCTCTGTTTGTGAATGGCGAAGCGGCAGACAGTATCAACGCTGGCGATGAAGCGATTCTGGTACTCGATGAAACCGCTTTCTATGCAGAAAGTGGTGGCCAGGCCGGTGATACCGGTTTCCTGAAGGCGGCTGGCGTGGTCTTCCAGGTGAAAGACACCACCAAAGAAGGCAAGAACCACCTGCACCGCGGTGTACTGGTTGAAGGTTCTGTGAAGGTTGGCGACCAGCTGACCGCGACGGTTGATGCTGAAAAACGTGCGTCTACTGCGATTCATCACTCAGCAACGCACCTGCTGCACGCAGCACTGCGTACCGTTCTGGGTGAACACGTGGCGCAGAAGGGCTCGTTGGTGACCTACGACAAACTGCGTTTCGACTTCTCTCACCTTGAAGGTGTAAAAGCCGAAGAGATCGCTCAGATCGAAAACATGGTGAACGCCCAGATCCGTGCCAATACCGAAGTATCGACCCGTCTGATGAACATTGAAGATGCAAAAGCCTCTGGTGCGATGGCGCTGTTCGGTGAAAAGTACGATGACGAAGTGCGTGTACTGTCGATGGGTGTTGATAACTTCTCTGTTGAGCTTTGCGGTGGTACTCACGCCAAGCGTACCGGTGATATCGGTCTGCTGAAGATCAGCTCTGAAAGCGGTATTGCCGCGGGCATCCGTCGTATCGAAGCGGTCGTTGGTCAGGCTGCTCTCGATTTTATTGCTCATGAGGAAGCGACACTGGGTGGAATTGCCCGTGCGCTGAAAGGATCGACAGACAACGTCGGCGAGAAAGTTGAGCAGATGATTGCCCGCAGCCGTCAGCTGGAGAAAGAACTGGAAGCACTGAAGTCAAAGCTGGCCTCAAGTGCGGGTTCTGATCTGGCAGGACAGGCAAAAGACATCAATGGTGTGAAAGTTCTGGCGGCGAAGCTGGACGGTGCTGATGTACCTGCGCTGCGTAACACCATGGATCAGCTGAAGAATAAGCTGGGGTCTGCGGTCATCATGCTGGCTTCTGATAATGACGGCAAAGTCACTCTGCTGGCAGGTGTCACCAAAGACCTGATCGGCAAGGCAAAAGCGGGCGATGCCGTTAAAGAGTGTGCTTCGTACGTTGATGGTCGTGGCGGCGGTAAGCCTGAGATGGCTCAGGCCGGTGGCCAGAAGCCAGAAGGGATTCCCGACGCGCTCGCCGCGTTTGAGAAGTGGGCTGAAGCCTCACTCTGACCCGAAAAACCCGCCAGCTGGCGGGTTTTTTCATTCTGAGGGAACAGACAGTTACGCTGGCCTGAATTAATGCATGAATATCTGCCAGAGCCGCTCAGTCTGTGGCTCAGAGAGCTTTTATCGGATTCTCATTTGTTGTTTAATTAGCGACCTTTTTCAGACACTCTCGCAGTAGTTACACCATGGCGTTATACGTACAGAAATACGGCGGCACCTCCGTCGGCACCATTGAACGCATTGAAGCCGTCGCTGATAAGCTGAAGACTTTTCATGAGCAGGGTCATCAGCTGGTGGTCGCTGTGTCGGCAATGAGCGGTGAAACCAATCGCCTGATCTCGCTGGCCAAAGGCATTTCCGATTCGCCTTCCCCGCGTGAGATGGACGTTCTCGTGTCTACGGGTGAGCAGGTGACGATTGCACTGCTGGCTATGGCGCTGGACAAGCGCGGTATTCACGCCCGTTCCTTCACTGGTTGGCAGGTCGGTATCAAAACAGACAACGCCTTTATGAAAGCGCGTATCGAAGATATCGAAACCAGCAAAATGCGCGAAGTACTCGACGCGGGTGGCATCTGTATTGTTGCAGGCTTCCAGGGGATTGATGGTGACAACAACATCACTACGCTGGGCCGTGGCGGTTCTGATACGACGGGCGTGGCTCTGGCAGCGGCGCTGAAAGCGGATGAATGTCAGATTTATACCGATGTGGATGGCGTCTATACCACTGACCCGCGGGTTGTCCCTGCAGCGCGTCGTATGGATAAAGTCACCTTCGAAGAAATGCTGGAGATGGCCAGCCTCGGCTCCAAAGTTCTGCAGATCCGTTCTGTAGAGTTTGCTGGCAAGTACAAAGTCCCACTGCGCGTACTTTCCTCCTTTAAGGAAGGCAACGGCACTCTGATCACTACCGAGGAGACCAGCTCCGTGGAAAATCCAGTTATTTCTGGTATCGCATTTAACCGCGATGAAGCCAAAGTTACCGTCAAAGGTGTGCCTGATGTGCCGGGTGTTGCTTCCCGTATTCTGGTACCTGTCAGTGCGGCTAACATTGAAGTAGATATGATCATCCAGAACGTTTCGGATGACGGTTCTACCGATTTTACCTTCACTGTACATCGTAACGACTACAAGAAGGCCCTCAAGATTCTCAGTGAACTGGCTACCGAACTCAACGCGAAGAGCGTCAGCGGAACCGACGACATCTGTAAGGTGTCTATGGTAGGAGTTGGGATGCGTTCACATGCGGGTGTTGCCAGCAAAATGTTCGAGACCCTGGCGAACGAAAGCGTCAACATCCTCGCAATTACGACGTCAGAGATCAAAATCTCCGTTGTGATTGAAGAGAAGTATCTGGAACTTGCCGTCCGGGCCCTGCATACCGCATTCGGTCTTGACGCTGAAGTCACAGAAGAGCAGTAATACTGCTCCCCCTTGTTTTTAGCGGGTTGCCAATGAATGAATGCCCGCTAATAACAAAAAGTTCTCACTAAGAACCCACCTCAACTTTAATTTTGGCTGAACTGGTCAATACTGGGATAGTGGGACATAAAAGGCTTACAGCCAAACAGCACCCTATAGAGAAACAGGAACGTCAGGAGAACTCCTATGCTTATTTTGACCCGCCGCGTTGGCGAAACACTGATGGTCGGTGACGAAGTCACTGTCACAGTACTGGGCGTTAAAGGAAATCAGGTACGAATCGGTGTAAATGCCCCCAAAGAAGTCGCCGTCCACCGTGAAGAGATCTACCAGCGTATACAGCGTGAAAAGGACGGTGGCGAGCCGAACGGAAACTACTAAGATCTTAATTTTCTTAAATTTTTCCTTTGAAAATCCGCTGAACGTGGTATCATGCGCGCCGTGACATGGAGAGATGGCCGAGTGGCTGAAGGCGCACCCCTGCTAAGGGTGTATAGGTTTACCCCTATCGAGGGTTCGAATCCCTCTCTCTCCGCCACGTTCCCCTCTGTGTTAACAGAGAGCGTATTAAGAGCATTGACTCACAGTTAAATGTCCATATAATACGCGCCCCACGATGCGCGCTCGTAGCTCAGCTGGATAGAGTACCTGGCTACGAACCAGGCGGTCGGAGGTTCGAATCCTCCCGAGCGCGCCATTCTCCCCGAATGTTTATCGTGTTGTTTTTTCTGATGCGCGCTCGTAGCTCAGCTGGATAGAGTACCTGGCTACGAACCAGGCGGTCGGAGGTTCGAATCCTCCCGAGCGCGCCATTTCAGAAAACTTTCCTCGAAGTGCCAAAATATCCCAGTTTAAACAGTTCTATCCGAAGCCACTATTGCGCTCGGGATGGACGAGAGCCTCTGATAGGTTCGGCTGATTGCCGGGAGCAATCAGGACCGCGTCAGCGCCCGAGAGTCTATCCTCTCTCCCGAGCGCGCCATTTCAGAAAACTTTCCTCGAAGCGCCAAAATATCCCAGTTTAAACAGTTCTATCCGAAGCCACTATTGCGCTCGGGATGGACGAGACCGTTCATACGCATCAGTGAATCCCTGCTCGCCAACTACTGCCATGTTCAACGTTGGTGTCTGCGTTATTTCATCCGTGTGGAAACACGCGTTCAGTATAACGGCTTAGTCTGTCTGCTCAGCTTGAGGCGTTTTTTGTCTCCAATTGTCGCTGCTGGCGATTGGCTCGTATTGCTACTTCCGGGAATATCAGTGGTACTGAAGCGCATGACAGCAGGCTTTCTCAGCGATAACAGCGATTTTAGTCCGCTTCTTATTCTGTCTTGAAAAGTCACTGGGTCAGATAGACTCCTGTACATGACAAATGTCACTGATCACGAAGATCGGCGTTCGATACATTCTGAACATATAACTCCATAGGTTGTTGCTACGGGTTCAGCCTTAACGCGCAACAGTTGTTCAGTCGATATGGAAATCAATAATAAGAACAGAGGATGACGCATGCTCAAGCCCCTATTCGCGCTTACCGCACTCAGCCTGTCTACGACGAGCCTGGCACTGCAGGCTATTTCTGAACGGGAATTATCTGACGTTGCTGCACAGGCATTTATTTCTGTCGATTCTTCCTCTTACTCCGAAGGTGGTGAGACCTGGGATTTCCGGCGGATTAATCTCGGACTGGATATTCAGACGCTGCTCACGGCCGATGAACTCGTAATTGGTGAATTCGAGCGATCGTATGGCGATGGCGACGGAACAGCGCCTATGGTGGTTGAAGGCAGCGACGGATCGCAGCGTACTGTTGAATTTATTTTTGAGGATGGTGAAGTCAAAGTTCCCTCTGCAGACCTGATTCTTGAGAACTTTGCTTTGGGCGGAGTGAAAAATCCTTATTCCGAGAATCCCGAGGTGGATGCTTTCCATATCCGCGATCCGTACATAGAACTGGCGTACAAAGATAACGAGCAGGGAATCCGGCAGGTTGTTGGTTTCCGTATGGGCTTTGGTAAATCTCAAGGCTACTTATCGGCCGATCTGTTATCTGTTACCGGTAATTTTCAGGCTTATGTGACGGGTATTGGTCGCGATGCGTACAACAGTGCGTGTGAAGGCCCTGATGCTTCGGGAAGTGCAACACAATGTCTGCTGCTTTCTGCAGCAACCGGATCTGTTATTTATTCTCCTATTGAACTGCTCGATGGCTACACGGGTAATGCTTTGCCGTCTGGAACAGACGAGGGGGTTCGTTATGTTAAACGGGCAACCTGGGCGGGTGTGCCGACGGGAGGATATTTCAGTACCAATGGGTGGCTCGGAGGAATTCTGCCGCTACTGAAAGCAAAAGACTGTGAAATCAGTGGTGTCCGGAGCTGTCTGAAGACAGGAATTTATCAGTCGATCTATCTTGGGCTTCCAGAGGAGCAACGGGAAGAGGGCGCGACCTTCGATGATACCGCAGCGCGAGGGGTATTCTTTTCTCTGCAGTCGGGGCTGGTGCCCTGGGAAGACCTGTCCGGGCTGACGACCGATGGGCGTGTATATACCGAGCGTGGCGCTTTCTTCAATTCTGCAGCTTATGCTGATGGCCAGGGTAATAAGCGTTATCCATTAACACTCGATCTGTATGGGGGCCTTGCAGGTACTCCCCGCGTTGCGACTTGTGTAGGGAGAATCAAGGGATGCTGAAATACGTAATTTATGTGGTTGCTCCGGCCGTGATGGCATTACCAGCGTACGCTGAGCTGCGCTCTTTGTCCGATAGCCAGCTGTCAGAAACAACCGGCGACGGACTCGGGCTGGTGCTGGAAGATTTTCAGTTTTCCACCGATGGCGCCAGCATGACCATCACAGGTATCGAAAACAGCAACAACGAAGAGATAACCGCCTCGGTTGATGGCTTTTATATTATGGGTGAAGGGAGCGTTTACGGAACGCAACCCCGCGATGCCCAGATCGGGACTTATTACCATCCCTGGGTAATTCAGTCGGTCAGGGGAAATTCTGCTCCCGAGTTCAGCCAGATCGGGGATGACGTCGCATTACTTGAATTAAAAACAGATTCATACACGAACCCATTGCAGAACTCTTCGCTGTTCAGTGTGTACTCCCGCTATCAGGGGTGTATCTGGGGGCATGACGGTTGTGGAAGTCAGCCAGGTGACACTCCCTTTACCGCTGTCGACGAAATTGATAACCAGATTGCCGGATATCAGGCGGACGTCGATGCTCTTAATGCCCTCTACTCTGGCGTTTATGCGGGTGGAGCATCTTCTTACCTCATCAATGAGTCTGAAGTCGTTCAGAGCCCCGGCGGTGTGGTTTATGAACAGCAGCGTGTCATCGAAGAAAAGCAGGTTATTCTGGCGGAAGCCATCCGTACCTACGAGGCGGAAAACCCTGGGGAATATGCTTCCGCAAAAACAATTGCGGGTAATGAACTCACTGAGGCGTCTCAGCTTTATCAACTGACGGATAAATCGGTGAACCTTGGCGAAAAGTATGATTGTGGCTTCTTTGGCACAAGCTGCTCTACCGAAGAGCGTAATTACAATGATCAGATTGATGATTGGGAAGACGCAAAGAATGATGTTGCGGATATTGAGAAAAACTGGGAAGCAGAAAATCTTGAACTCGCGGAAGCAAACCGGGATCTGGGTGATATTCTGACGAAAGAAGAATACACCGATGAAAGCGGACGCACATTAGGTGAGCGGATTGCAGACGCGGATAAGTATCAGGTGCTCTGTGGTGAATCCGCCACTGACGACAGCTGTAGCGACGGTCTGATTTCGGTCCGTACCGGTGAGCGTGATGATATCAATGATATTGCGCTGGCATTAAATCGCGGGCAACAGCGTCGTGGCGGCCTGGATGTCGGAGCACGCCTCAGTTTTGAAGTGATTAACGAGAATAAGAACACAGGCGAAATCAGTCGGGTTAAAGACTACCTGTCTTTCGAAATGAAAGGATTGTACGTTGATAATTCTTATCTGCGGCTGTGGTCGCGCCCTGATAAAGACACAGGCCTGGCAAAACTGAATGGTGAACTGAGCCTCAGATTTTTTGCTAAGCAGTTTGTGATTTCTTCCTGCGGTGTCGAATGTGAATTAAAACCCGGTGATTCCGATGCGGTTATTGAAGACAAGCTGGCACTGAAAGACAGCACGGCTCTGAAACTGAATAATTACCTCTATGATCTGAATCTTGGCTATGGCGATGTTCAGCCGCTGACGTTTGATGTCAGTTCCGATGGTCACTTCGTTTTCGAACTGGGTTTCCCCGATTTTGAAACCACGGGGCAGGCCAGAACTAAAGAAAATGTTCAGGCGTTCTTCAACGATTATTATGACAATGCTCCGAAGAGCAATTTTATTATTGGACAGGTTCAGCTGGGTGCGGTGCCGGAAACAGGGCCTAATTACGGCGACCTTGGCGGGGTACGGGCTGTAGGCCTGAGGGCCCAGTATCTTCGTATTGAAAGTTACGACATCAACTGACGTTGTCTTCCATCGCCCGGATGAGGTCCTCTGCATCGTCCGGGCTGAAGCAGCGGATGCCATTTTTTTCGAGAAGAGCAACAGTCACGCCAGACCCGGGGATCAGTGTCCGGGAGAAGGTACCGTCGTAAATCAGGCCTTTGCCACACGAGGGTGACCGGGCAGCCAGCAGAGCGAGGGCTGCATTGCACTTCTGAGCCTGCTGCAGTGTTTTCTGCGCTCCCGCGATGAACGCGTCTGTCACATCCTTTCCCGCGACGGTAATAACCCGGGCCTGACCGCGCAGTACCTCCAGCCCGTCAGAGGTGGTCTCTGCCGGTGGACGGGGCGTAGGTAATCCACCGGACGTTTCAGGGCAGACTGGCACCAGTCTGCCCTGAGCGTTCCATTGGCTGATCCAGTTCTGCAGGTCTCTGACCTTCGATGCATTATCGTCACCGTCGTATCTGACTTTTTCGCCCAGGAGACAGGCGCTGATCAGCAGGCGCTTCACCGGGACTTTCTCAGCAGAAAATGAACGTAGCGCCCGAGCCGTCGGTAAGGCTCCTGCAGGCCAGCTTCGAGGTCTGCACGGTTAACGGCGTCCTGTCCGATCCGGTCGCGTATTTTCTGATGCATGTGGTCATGGATGCAGCGTATCCCACGCCAGCGCAAGAGTTCAAAGCCCAGGTCTCTGAGACTCTGTTCTATCTCGTCGGGATCCAGTGGGTGTTGCGGCGCATTGCCTTCTTTTCTCAGGCGGGGATTAGCCGAGGCTGGGGCGTGGGTGCGTCCATTCATCAGCTGTCGCCATTGGTGACCATGCAGGTTATAAAACATCAGAGAGAGATATCCCCCTGGGCGGACCTTAGCAGTCAGAAGAGGGAGAGCCTCCATGGGCTTCTCCAGCCATTCGAGGACGGCATGGTTGACCACGATGTCAAACTCTCCCGGAAAAGCCTCAGAAACGCTCTGGAGAGGCGCCAGCTCTGTACTTAGTGGTAGCTCTGCTGCTGCGAACTGGTCTTCAGCGAGCGTTAACATCTCGCGAGAGATATCGCAGAGTGAAATATTCCCGCCCTGTCGGGCCAGCCAGAGGCTGAACTGCCCCTGCCCACCGCCGATGTCCAGCACCTGAGATGCATTGAGAGGAACCGCGAGGTCCTGAAAGTCCTGTTGAAGCGCCATCAGTCTGAGTTGCCCTCGCGGCGTGGCATAAATCGTCCTGCTGAAGCGGGTGGCCAGATCGTCGAAATTGCGGTCGGATGTGTCAGTCATGGACAGTTCAGCACTCAGAAACAGGGAAATCGGTGAGAATGTTACGCCAGCTGTCAGCCTGCGCAAACCATTGTTGCCTCAATGGTCTAGACTTGTTGTCAGTTACTGAATATTCATTGTTAACCCTGATACTCTCTGGGACGGAAACCCCGATATGTCGCTATCACCCGCTGTCTGTCCGGTTGGCGAAACCGGTTGCCCTTTATTGCAGGAGGTTACTGAACTCCGCCAGCAGGTGATCACCGATCCTCTCACGGGGCTGCATAACGTCCGCTATTTCCGCAACAGTCTCGAGCATGAGCTGGAGAGAACCCGCCGGACAGGGATGGCCACCGCGCTGATGATGGTGGATCTGGATCACTTCAAAAACATCAATGACACACATGGGCACGAGAACGGCAACCGGGTTCTCATCTTTGTGGCCGAACTACTGAACAGTGCAACACGTAAATTGGATCTGTGCTGTCGTTACGGTGGTGAGGAGTTTGCTGTCATTCTGCCCTCGACCGAGCTGATGCTGGCGCGACAGGTGGCGGAGCGTTTCCGTCAGGCGTTGGAGGAAAGTGATATTCCGTTGGCGGAAGGAACTCTCAAGGTGACTGCCAGTATCGGTATTGCCGTGGCTCCGGATTCTGATGAGATTGAACCGGGCGCCCTGATTGAGATGGCCGATGGTGCGCTTTACGAGGCAAAACGTGGGGGTCGGAATCAGGTCCGCGCGCAGCGTCCTCCGGAGAAAGATCATCATGTGACCGTGGATGAGCGCGACGCACTCCGGAATCTGTTTTCGGGCGATTGAGCAACGCTCAGCGCTATTTCTTGCGGTATTGTGCCGGCGTCATCTGATGCCACTTCTTGAATGCGCGGATAAACGCCGCCGCTTCGGTATACCCCAGTTTTACTGCGATCTGCTCAATGCTCTGCGAGGTGTTATCCAGCAGGTGGCAGGCCTTTTCTGAGCGTACGCTATCGAGCAGTTGCTGATAGGTGGTGTCTTCATCCTTCAACTGGCGGCGGAAACTGCGTTCACTGGTACTGAATGTTTCGGCGCATTCGGCAATGGAAGGATACTCATCGCGGAACATGCTCAGGTACTTATGCACCCGCCGGCTCAGTTGATCGTGCTCGGGCTGACGCCGCTGGTTCAGAAGTTCATCGCATTGCTGGCGGTAGAGTGCCAGAGCTGTTGCATTGGCATTGGGCAGTGTTTTATTGATCAGACCGTCCGGTATCACAAAGCGCGCAACATCGGTGCCGAATTCTACCGGGCAGCCGAAGGTACTCTCGTAAACATCTTTTTCTTTTGGCGCGGGGTAGGGCACACAGATTTTTACCGGCTTGGACTGCTGCCCCAGCATGGCCTGCATCATATTCAGAAACTGAAAGGTGCCAGCCACGTCCCGGTCAATCACAAAACGGTGCAGTTCTTCCGGGACATGGTAGGGATGAAGAACCAGGGAGGCCTCATCACCGGTCATTTCGAAATCCAGACGACTGAATAGGTAACTGAGTTCCTGATAGCGGATACCCAGCTGAATTCCCTCATAGACGGTGCTGCAGCTCATCAACATCATGGCAAAAGCACCGTAAGCCGACAGGCCAAAGGTCGAACTGAGCTTCAGGGCCACCAGAGGATCATGACGCAGATCAATAAACAGATCAGAAAGCACTGCGAGCTCATCGGCCTGAGAAATCACCGCGTTGGCGTCCATCTGGTCTGGGTAGATTCCGTTGCGAGCCAGAGCTGGCGCGGGGTCCAGCCCATATTGCTTCTGTATTTGCTCGATGGTGTAGCTCAGGGCAAGTATGGATCTGAGAGTCATAGTGGCCGAATCTGTTAATTTTTCAGAAAAACCTGACATGGTGGCGTCCGGGCCGCTCCACGTACATTGGTAAACATAATAACGCGATGGAGCAGAAAACGATGAAAGAAATTAACACTACTCTGCCAAAATATACGGACACAGTAATTATTGGCGCGGGCCTGGGTGGCCTCGCAATGGGCATTGGGCTGCAGAAAGCAGGACAGACTGATTACATCATCATTGAAAAATCGACCGAAGTTGGTGGTACCTGGCGTGACAACTCGTATCCGGGTTGCGCCTGTGATGTGCAGTCTCACCTGTATTCGTATTCTTTCACAAATAAGTCTGACTGGACCAAGCGTTACGCTCCGTGGAACGAAATTCAGCAATATATTCTCGACACTGTCTCTGAATATAACGTGCGTCCGAATATCCGCTTCGGGCTTGAAGTAAACAGCTCGGTGTTTGATGAAAAAACCGCAACCTGGACGGTAGGGACGGCTGATGGACAGACAATCCGCTGTCGTTACTTCGTGCTGGCAACCGGCCCGCTGCATGTGCCTCAGATTCCGAATATTCCAGGGCTGGATACCTTTAAAGGTAAGGTGATGCACTCAGCTCAGTGGGATCATGATTATGATCTGAAGGGCAAGAAGGTTGCGTCTATCGGTACGGGTGGCAGTGCCATTCAGTACGTGCCGGAAATTGCACCTGATGTCGCGCAGCTTGATGTGTACCAGCGTACCGCTGCCTGGGTGATTCCACGCGACGAGCGTCCGTACAGTGCTGCGAGTAAATGGGTGTTTAAGAACTTTCCGTCTCTGCGTCGTCTGTATCGCTCGCGTCTGTATTTCACGAATGAAATGCGGGTGTGGCCAATTTTTAATCCCAGCCTGGCGAAAGGCGTCGAGTTTCTGGCGAAGCGCTTTATTAATATGCAGGTTAAAGATCCTGATGTGCGCGAGAAACTGACGCCTGATTACACGATTGGCTGTAAGCGGATTCTTATTTCAAACAAATGGTACAAAACGTTTAACCGTAAAAATGTCTCGTTACTGACCGACGGTATCCGTGAAATCCGGGAAAACAGTATTGTCGATAAAAACGGTGTTGAGCGTGAATGCGACACGATTATTCTGGGTACAGGATTTATCGTAGATCCTCGCGGTTACATGGATAAATTCAATCTTAAAGGTCTGCCCGGCCGGGATATCCTTGAAGACTGGAAAGATGGCGCTGAAGCGTACCTGGGGAATACCGTCAGTGGTTACCCGAATATGTTCCAGTTGGTGGGGCCTAACTCAGGCCTTGGCCATAACTCAATTATCTTCATGATTGAAGCTCAGGTGCACTACATCCTTGAAGGTATGAAAGAAGCGAAAAAACGCGGCGTTGATTACCTGAATGTTAAGAAAACTGCGCAGGATGATTTCAACCGCGAGATTCAGGAGCGTATTAAAGGCTCGGTCTGGACGTCAGGTTGTTCAAGCTGGTATCAGCAGTCTGATGGCAAGAACTTTGTACTCTGGCCTTATTCCACACTTAAGTTCTGGAAGCGGAATAAAAAAGTAATCACTGCACACTATGAGTGGGTGAAGCTGGATGCGCAGGTAAAACAGGATATACCGGCGAAGAAAACCGCGAAAAAAGAGGGAGCGGTTGCCTGAGACGGACGCTGGCCGCGGCAGGTAAGCCGCGGTCGGTACACAGTAGTCATACGGCAGGGGGTAACCCCTGTGACTCTTTTGCGGCGCTTTCAGCGCCGCTTTTTTATATGTTGCAGAATATCTTCGCCAGACATTCCTGCGAGCCGGGCCCCGGTTTCAATCCCGTGTATCAGCTCTATGAGTGCCCGGTTTGCAGGGGCGTTCAGGCCGAGCCTTTCTGATTCTCTGACCACAGCGCCATTAATAAAGTCTACTTCTGTTCTGCGCCCTGAATTCAGATCTTCCCACATAGACGAGCGCGCTTCCGGATCAATGGCCAGCATGCTTGACGCCAGTCGGCGAAACAGAAAATCGGGTACGCGGATCAGTTTGGGTAGCCAGCGCGCGGGCAGCCTGGTGAGCTGGGGAAGTTGTAGCTGACGTGCGTCGGCCACGGCGATGAGTTCATTCATGGCTTCGCTGAGTACTTTGCGGTATGCGCGGGTTTCCAGCTCGCTTTTTAACGGCATATCGCTCAATGCGTTGATCGCATTATTGAGATTTAACTGAAGCTTGGCCCAGCGCAAAGCCTCAAACTCATCCGTTTGTTTCAGCGCAAAGCCAGCCTGAGAGAAATACTGGTTCAGCGAGTCTCCGCACGAGAGTGCAGATGTGTAGACGTCGCCCTCTGTCCCACGGTGAAAGCAGCCTTTACCCAGGGGGGCAACGTTAAAGCCGACAATCCCCTGTATTACCGGATTCGGCAGATTCTTCAGGGATTCTTCACTACCGATACCATTCTGCAGAGCGACTACTGGTACCTGAGGACGGGCGAACCGGGCGATTTCTTCTGTTGCTGAGGCGACTGCTGCACACTTCACCGTCAACAGAATCACATCTGCGCTGACCAGAGTATCGGCGCTTGTTGATAGCTGGGGCAGGGGGGCATCCAGTGACAGACCCTGATAATCACTCAGGTGAATCTGACCCGCGTCTTTCAGTTCGGTCTCTATACGGGGACGAACGATAAGGGTGACATCGGCGCCGGCTGCGGACAGTGCGCCACCGAGATAGCACCCTATTGCACCGGCGCCGAGTATGCAGATCTTCACGGTTTTGCTCGCTGGGACCGGGTCAGCCAGCGATCCAGAGAGTTGGCAAACGCCTGTTTGTCCTTATCTGAAAAAGCCGCCGGGCCTCCACTCTGAACACCAGACGATCGCAAGGTTTCCATGAAATCCCGCATATTGAGTTTCTGACGAATGGTTTGTGGGTTGTAGGTTTCACCGCGGTTATTAATGGCTTCAACCTGCTTCTCCAGCACTTCGGCCGCCAGAGGAATGTCCTGGGTAATCACCAGATCGCCCGGCTGAGCCCGTTGAGCAATCAGGTTGTCGGCAACATCAAAGCCTGGCTCGACCTGCAGGGCGGTGATACAGGGCGAAGGCGTGACAGGCACCCGATGGTTGGCCACAAAGCAGGTCGTTGTGTTTGTGCGTATGGCAGCCCGGCAGATGACTTCTCTGACGGGTTTCGGGGTGGCGTCAGCATCGACCCAGATGGTTGGCATATTGGCGTCCGGCGTTAGTGGATATCGTGACTATTATGCCGGGGAACCGCCGGCGGGCAACTATACCTGTGTAGCGACTGTGTTTTTTTTCACCGGAGATTGTTTGCTTTCCACCTGTTTCAGTCGGGGAGGCTGGTGGAATATAGAAAAGACAGAACAACAACAGATCCTGCTGAGGAGAAAGTTATGAACGCAACGGTTGCACAGCATCCTGAAATCAAGCCGCGCCACATGTCGATGCCGTTTGAACAGTTGGAAACTCCGTATTTTTTCGACAATAACGCTCTGCTGTCTGCATTTTTTGCAGCGCTGTCGTCGACGTTCCCTGCAGGTGAAGGTGAGTTTATTGATTCCGTCCGTCTTTATCGCGAAAAAGTGTCCAGCGATAAGCTGAAACAGGAGATCCGTGGCTTTATCGGTCAGGAAGGTCATCACAGCCGCCAGCATGAGCGTGTGAATGAGATCCTTCGTGATCTGGGGTTTGATGCGGTTGCTCTGGATAAAGACCTGGGCAGTTATATCAAACGCCACGTACACCCGCGCTCAGACAAGTTCCGTCTGGCGATGACCGTCTGTATGGAGCACCTGACGGCCATTCTGGCTGAGCACCTGCTGACGTATCCGGAGACGCTCGATAAGCTGGCAGAGCCTGTGCAGGACCTTCTGTACTGGCATGCGGTTGAAGAAATCGAACATAAGTCAGTCGCTTTCGACACCTTTATGAGCATTGAGGGTGACCAGAAGTATCTGCGCTGGTGTCAGGTGTATGCGACCCTGTTTTTCTTCCATCGTATCGGCTGG
>Ga0208830_1000521_pt1 | contig 19027 bp, 17 predicted proteins | sample DeeseametaMP2634_FD_184169 | JGI IMG/M metagenome (GOLD analysis project Ga0208830, IMG submission 184169) | Marine microbial communities from the Deep Atlantic Ocean - MP2634 (SPAdes) | ecosystem: Environmental > Aquatic > Marine > Oceanic | place: Northeast of Antigua and Barbuda, North... | reverse complement strand
TTTCATCAGTAAGTATTTCAACACTAACGTTATCTATATAGTAGTATGCTTTAGGAATTTGAGTACCTCTAATATCCTTAGCTTTCTTTACTTTTTTTGCAGTAGTATTTTTTGTTTCATCGAAGTTACCTATGGTAAGGTATCTTTCTCCTCCTTTAGCAGTATAAATACCACAAACTGGCATGAAACCGAATGTATTATCATATACTTTATTTCCTACAGATTTAACTGGAAATTCTTTGTCATCTAAAATGATATCATTTTTGCCCTCTACCTCAATAGCATTTTTAGAAAAATATGCTCCAAGGTTGTTAACTGAGTATTTAGATAAATCGGCAAGACTAACATGGTATTTAACACAGTATTCTTGTCCTTTACTTAGTTTATCTAATAAAACTGTTGTTAAATATGTTCTAGGTTCACGGTTGTTGTAACTATATGCGTTAATACCAGCATATGTATTTCCTAAATTACCCCCTGCAGGTTCACTACCATATATGTTTTTACCAACTTTAACCATGTCTTCTCTTGCGTATTCAGAAAACAAGTCGGCTTTTACTCCAGTTGGCGAAAACCACTGATCTTTAAGGGCAGATAAAGCTTTAAGTTTTTTAATTTTTTTTCCTTGTTTTTCGTCAAGTTCAAAACCCGGATTTTCTATTAAATTATCTGCGTCCTGCCCATAAGACAATGAGGTTAAGAAAAATAAAGCTCCTCCTAAAATGTATTTTTTGTTCATCATATCTGCTGTATTTACATTTACAAAACTAACAATCTTTTATGATTTAACAGTTTTGCTTATTATCATTCTAATGTAACTTATAAATAATTATTATATCTCCTAAAGCGATTAACCAAAGTTTAACACTTATTCTGCTATAAAAAACGGAGAGAGTAAGTCTTTTTTATTGTAAACAACTTCACTTCCATCAATTTTACGCATATCTTTCCCTGCACCTAAAAGTATAGCGTGACCAGCTGCAGTATCCCATTCCATGCAATATTGAAACCTTGGGTAGATATCTACTTTTCCCTCTGCTAAACGACAAAATTTAACTGAACTTCCAATTTTTTTGAAATTGCTATTAGTGTGTTTTTTCTTAAGTTTTTCGAAAAAGTTTTGAGTTTCTTCACTGCTATGAGACCTACTCCCAGTTACAACGTATTCATTTGTGTTTTTGTGATACGGTAGTTGTTTATAATCACTTTTTATGCCTTTTGCCAGGTATTCATTTTTTGAACATTTGAATGATCCTGTTTCTTTGCTTCCGTAAAATATTTCCCCAGATACAGGTATGTATATAACACCTAAAAAAGGCTTTTTATTTTTTACCAGACCAATGTTTATGGCAAATTCACCGTTTTTTTTGATGAATTCTTTTGTGCCGTCAAGTGGATCTACAATCCAAAGTTCACTCCAATGTTTTCTTGTTTCAAAATCGATTTCCTTTTCCTCTTCAGATAATACTGGAATATTAGTTTTTGCTAATTCTGCTACAATTACTTTAGAGGAGAGTTTATCAGCCTTCGTTACAGGAGAATTGTCATCTTTAATTTCAATAGAAAAGTCTCCCGATTGGTAGATATGTAAAATTTCTTCTCCTGCACGAATGGCGGCACTAATAGCAATATCTAATAAGTTGGTTGAGTTGTTTTGTTTCATAAGCCCATCATTTCTTTAAATTTTTGGGTTTGCCTTCTAGAAACCTCAATTTCTTCTCCTGTTTTAAGGGTTAACTTTAGTGTGTTGCTAAACCAAGGGTCAACCTTTTCTATCCAGTTAAGATTAGCAATATGTTTTCTACTTGTTCTAAAAAACTCTTTACTATTTAACCGTTGTTCAATATTATTTAATGATTTTAAAATTAAAGGTTTGTTATCATTAAAAAAGACTTTAACATAATTTCCTTCAGATTCAAAAAATCGAATATCTGATAATTTAACAAACCAACATTTATCACCATCTTTTAAAAAGATTTGATCTTCTCCACTTAAAATAGTTTGTTTAGTATTGGTAGTTTCGGGAATGTTTAGTTTTATTATTGCTTGCTCTAGTCTTTGTGGATCTACTGGCTTCAAAATATAATCAAAAGCATTTACCTCAAAGGCTTTTATTGCATATTCGTCATAGGCGGTAACAAATATAACTTCGGGTATATAAGTTAAGTCTTCAAGTAAATCAAAGCCTGTTTTTTCGGGCATTTGTATATCCAAAAAGATTAAATCTGGTTTTTGAGATTCAATTTTTTCTAGCGCTTCTTGTGCATTTGCTGCATCATCTATAACCTCTATAGAAGAGTGATTTTGTAAAAGTTTTTTTAACTCCTTCCTTGCTAATCGCTCATCATCAACAATTATAGTCTTTATTTTTTTGCTCATAGTTTTGGTATAGTTAAAGTAGAAATAACGTGGTTTTCATCCAGATTTCCAAGTTGGAACGAAGCTTTGTTACCATATTCCATTAATAATCTCCTTCGTGTATTTTGAATTCCTAAGCTTGGTCTGTCGCTAGTCTTAGGTTTTGATGAAAGTTGCCCAGGATTAGTGATTTTAAGTGTAAGAATATTGTTAGATACATTTGATGTAATCGTTATTTTTCCTCCTTTAATCTTTTTTGATATACCGTGCTTAATTGCATTTTCAACAATGGTTTGCACGATCATTGGAGGTATTTTAATTGCTAACGATGAAGGTGAAAGATCAAAAGTGAAATTTAAACGCTCTTCGTATCTAATTTTTTCTAATGATAGGTAATCTTTAACAGTATCTATTTCTTGTTTGAGAGGAATTAATCTATCACGGGTGTTTATTAACGCACTTCTTAATATTGATGATAAGTTTGTTACAGCAACCTTAGCTTTTTCTGGATTTTCATCAATAAGTGCTCGAATACTATTCATAGAGTTAAACATAAAATGAGGGTTTAATTGTGACCTCAAGTTTTGTAGCTCCATTTCGTTTTTTTCTGCAGTTAATTTTAGTTGCTGTATTTCTTGATTTTTAGATCGGTCAAAATATGAATATCCAAAATAAATAATGTTCCAGATAAAATATAAAAATATACCTATGAGAAAACTATTTAAGTCAATTATAGAAAGTGGTTTTTCAAAGAGAAAAAAGCTTAAAATATTTGTGCAAATGGAGAATAAAGCCCCTAATAGAATGCTTGCTCCTATGATTTGGATACTTAAAATACCAAAAGAGTTACCCATCCACTTGTTCTTTTTAATAATTAACCGATAACTATGACTAAGCAGAATATTAAATGATAAAACACCAATTAAAAATATTAAAAGACTATTAGTATAACCGTAGGATGAATAGAGGGAAAAACCAACAATTAGTAAGTAAATATTCCATCCAAAAAGCTGTAACAGCCAATACAATCTACTTTTAATGGTCATTACTAGGTGATTTTTTTAGCGATGATTGAATTAATAAACCAAATAACAAAAGAGATAAAAACAAGTGAAAAGGTTGACCTATTGCTTGCATACCTAAGTAAGCTAAAAAGATACCAATCAGAATTTCCAGAGTTAGAGTTAACCCGATCAAATAAAATAAGTTTTTTCTGCCTAGTTTGAAAAGTGTGAATAAGTGAGTGCCAATGATTAGTAGTAAAACAAGTGAAAATGATCGATGTATATAAAATATAGTACTGAATTGCGAAGCAATATCTTCCCTATTTACCCCAATTTCTAAAAAGTGATCAACTTGTTGTCGTACTTGAGTTCCCATTACAATTTGGATAATCAACAAAACAATTGAAAAAGCTAATAGCTTATTGTTTTGGACGTAGTTAATAAAGTTAAATTTAAAGCTAGGAGACTGTATCTTTTTTAACAGTAGTAATTGAATCATAATCAGTACCAATGCCCCCAACATGTGGTAGGTTATCGTCACAGGAGCTAGATTGTTATCTACAGTTACTTTACCAAGCCAAGCCATAAATCCAATAAAAAAGACTTGTAAGAGTGACAGGGTAGTTAAGGTTTTACTTACCGACCATTTTCTTAATGAAAGTATTAACATGATAAAAGCAAATACACCGAGTAAAGCACCAAGCAGGCGGTTAATGTACTCTGTCCATGTGTGGAAAACATTAAAAGTGGCATAGTCGTGCTTTTCATACTTTTTCCAGTTGGAAAGATTAAAGTTCTCCTTGGAGGTAAAGGATTTTTGCGCTACTAAAAGCTGCATTTCAGATGAATCACCAGTTGTTTTAACCTGATGGATAACCATTTGCTTTTTGTTAAAAGTGGTGTTTGGTTTCCACTTTATCTGGTCTTCCTCAGTTGGTGGAATAAGGTAGCCAAAACACTTAGGCCAATCGGGACATCCCATTCCTGATCCTGTCATACGAACAACGCTTCCGGCTATAATTACAAGATAAATGTTAATTAAAACTATGATACTTATACGATATAATGCTTTCATGTTTTATGATGAATCTTCTCTATACCTTCAGTTTAGAGTATAAAATTTAAAATCAATAAAAATTAAAAGATGGGAAGATATTCCTATCTCTATTTAAAATTAACGAAAACTAACGTTAAAGCAGAAAAATAAAACCGAGAGTTGGTTTTCCTGTTTGTTATAAGCTGCAAGACACTGTTTTTAGTGTTAAAATATCATAAACCAAGTTTGGTAGAGATGTATCTCTATATTATTCTACTATCTTTGTTGTCTGCATTTGGATAAACTTCTATTAGTGAGTAAAAGAGCAAAATACAAGTATAATCCTGAAACGTTACAGTACGAAAAGATTGAACTAAATTTAAACGGACTAATTTTTAGGGCGGTTAAGTATTTGGTTATTGGTTTAATCTTTGCAGGCTTTTTTATGCTTTTACTTTACCCATTTGTTAAAGACTATGCTGTTCGTAAATCACAAAAAAAGATTTCGAGTTTAGAGTACAGCTTGGAAAAACTAAATGGTGAAATGGATACAGTTATAGCTGTACTGGATAACTTACAAGAAGTTGATAATGATTTATATCGTGTGATTTTTAGTGCTGAACCTACTGAGAAAACAAAAATAAATCGCTCCGTCATTGTCCCTAAAAAAGATCATATAGCTTATGTCTACGCACTTGAAGACAAGTTGAATGCATTAAGCTATCAATTAGTTAAGCAATCAAAATCTTTTGATGAGCTAATAACTTTAGCTAAGAATAAAGATAAAATGATAAAGTCCATTCCTTCAATTATACCTATAGCAGATAAACAATTAACACGGTTGTCATCAGGTTTTGGAATTAGAATTGATCCTGTTTATGGGATACCAAAAATGCATGCTGGGTTGGATTTTACAGCTCCAACGGGTACTCCAATACATTGTGCTGGTGATGGAGTAGTAGAAAAAGTAGGGTATAATAAAGGTGGATATGGAAATGAAGTTATTGTAGATCATGGGTTTGGTTATAAGTCTCATTATGCTCACCTTAACTCTTTTAATACAAGTGTAGGAAAAAAGGTTAAACGAGGAGAAGTTATTGGTTTTGTAGGTAGTACAGGTAAATCTACGGCACCTCATTTACATTATGAAATTATTAAGAGCGGAAACAAAATTGACCCCATTAACTTCTTTTTTAACGATATAACACCAGAGGAATACGAGCAAATGATCGAAAAATCGTTAAATTCAGGAGCTTCTTTAGATTAAAATTTGTTATTGTGGTAGAAATCGATGACCAAAAAATGTTTTACACCATTGGTGAAATAGCCAAAATGTTTAATGTAAATACCTCTCTTATCCGTTTTTGGGAGAAAGAATTTGAAATAATTTCCCCAAAAAAAAATCCAAATGGAAATAGAAAGTTTACCAAAAAGGACATTTATAACTTTAAAATAATTTACCACTTAGTTAAAGAGAAAAAATTTACGCTTGAAGGGGCAAAAGAAAAACTCAAAAGTGATAAAAAGGAGTTTGTAAAAAAAATTGAACTCAGGAACAAACTTTTAAAGGTAAAAGGTAGAATTGAAGCTTTGATTGAAAATTAATTTTGTTTAAATTTAATCAACTAACAATTAAACAAAAATGCCTAAAGTATCCATTACGCGTAGAGAACGTTTTAGTGCCGCTCATAAGTTGTGGGTAAATGACTGGACCGAAGAAAAAAATCTGTCCACTTTTGGAGGCTGTGCAAACCCTAATTGGCACGGACATAATTATGAATTATTTGTTACTGTTGAAGGAGAGGTTAATCCAGTAACAGGTTTTGTTGTTAATCTTAAAGATGTAAGCAAAATTTTAAAAACCAAAGTAGTCAATAAGCTAGATCATAAAAACTTAAACCTAGATGTAGATTTTCTACAGAATAAAATGACTACCACAGAGGTTTTAGCAGTTGCTATTTGGGAAGAAATAGTTAGTGATATAAATAAACTTGATTGTAAATTAACTTCGGTTAAAATTAAAGAAACAGAAAACAATTTTGTTGAATACAAAGGAGCGTAATGACGTATAAAAGAGAAGAACATTATAACGAAGACCTAACGAATAAAATGTCGGGTTTTTATAAAGAAATAATAACCGATTTAGGAGAAGATGTTGAAAGAGATGGGTTAATTAAAACCCCCGAAAGAGTAGCAAAAGCCATGCAGTTTTTAACTCATGGGTATAAAATTGATCCTTCAGAAATCTTAAAATCGGCCATGTTTGCCGAAGATTATAGCCAAATGGTTATTGTTAAAGATATTGAAGTGTACTCTATGTGCGAACACCACATGCTACCCTTCTTTGGAAAAGCACACGTAGCCTATATTCCTAATGGCAAAATTGTAGGATTAAGCAAAATCCCAAGAATTGTAGATGCATTTGCTAGAAGATTACAAGTACAAGAAAGACTTACAAACGAAATTAGAGATTGTATACAAGAAACACTACAGCCTTTAGGAGTAGCAGTTGTTATGGAAGCAAAACACATGTGTATGCAAATGCGTGGAGTAGAAAAACAAAACTCTGTTACCACAACCTCAGGTTTCACAGGAGAGTTTCTTAAAAAGGCGACAAGAGATGAGTTTATAGACCTCATTTCCTCTAAGTTGCATTAAATTTTGTTAAAAAGGAGTAATTTATGAAGTACTCCAGCGTCTAATTGATTATATTCAATATACAATTTAATGCACAATGAAAGAAATAGAATATTTTACAGAAGATAATAGAAACAGCTATGTAAGCCACCAAACAGGAACTATGGCAAAAACATTTATGTCAAGTGTTTTTAGCTATATGTTTTTAGGGGTGCTTTTAACAGGTTTTACAGCTTGGTATTTAGCATACTCAGGTCTTTTGGAGCGGTACTTAATTACTGAACAAGGTGTATCTCCACTTTTGTATGTGGCTATGTTTGCACCGCTTGGTTTAGTTTTTTGGATGTCCTTAGGATTTAACAGAATGCGTGCCTCAACCATGCTCATTCTCTTTATTGTTTATGCCTTTTTAAATGGTGTTGCTTTTAGTAGTATATTTCTAACGTATAACCTTGGAGCCATATACAAAGCCTTTGGTTCTGCAGGTGTTTTATTTGGGTTAATGGCAGTTGTAGGATACACTACTAAAACTGATTTAACTAAACTAGGTAATATATTATACATTGCTTTAATAGCTTTGATAGTGACAATGCTAATAAATTTCTTTGTAGGAAGTAGCGGATTAGACTACTTAATAAGTATCATCGGTGTGGTAATTTTCACAGGTTTAACAGCGTATGATGTTCAAAAATTAAAGGAAATAGGAGAGGGTTCAGTTGATATTAATAATCCTAGCACAAGGAAGTTTGCCCTATATGGAGCGTTAAGCTTGTATTTAGACTTTATTAACCTGTTTTTATTTTTACTTCGTTTGTTTGGAGGTAGAGATTAAAAAAGAACATTTGGTATTCGCTTGATTAATGATTAATTTTGAACAATAAATTAGTATATGGGAGATAATTACTTTCACGAAAATTCAGGTACAATAGGATATATCTACACAGTTATTGCAGTAGGTATTCTTACTTACTTGATTTTCTTTTAGCACATAGTAAACATAAAATAGTAGAGTTATGCCTTTTAATGCCGCCTTTTCTTGGTGGATAAAAAAACGCATGAAGAATATTTCTCATGCCGTAGAATCACCTCTACTCACTCAAAAAAATATTTTTGATACCTTAATAGGTAAAGCAAAAAACACGGTGTTTGGTAAAAAGTATGCTTTTTACCAGATTACTAATTTTGATGATTTTAAATCAAAAGTTCCACTACATACATACGAGGATTTATATCCTTATATCGAAAAAATAATTGAAGGAAAAAGTGACATACTGTGGCCTGGAAAAATCAAGTGGTTTTCTAAATCATCAGGAACTACAAATGCTAAGAGCAAAATAATTCCCGTTTCTAAGGATGCTATTTTCGATTGTCACTACAAAGGAGGTAAAGATTTACTAAGCGTCTACCATCATCGAAATGAAAAAGCAAAATTATTTGGAGGTAAACACCTAATTCTAGGAGGAAGCTCAGAGTTAAATAAACTAGGGAAAGATAGCTACATAGGAGATTTATCAGCAATAATCATTAGAAATTTACCTTTTTGGACAGAAATAAGAAGAACTCCAAAACGTAAAATTGCATTAATGTCTAACTGGGATAAGAAGATTGATTTAATGTCTAACTCTGTCCTTAAAGAAGACGTTAGAATTGTTGCAGGTGTTCCTTCTTGGATGTTGGTTTTACTTCAAGAAGTATTAGAAAAAAGTGATGGTAAAACCATAAAAGACATTTGGCCTAAGCTTCAAATGTACATGCATGGAGGAGTTAATTTTGAACCTTACCAAAATCAATTTAAAGAATTATTTAAAGGGTTAGATATTAACTATTACCAAACCTATAACGCTTCAGAAGGTTTTTTCGGTTTGCAATACAACAATGAAGATGATGATATGATTCTTCTGTTGGATCATGGTATCTATTATGAATTTATCCCTATGGATCAATTTGATGGTGTAAATAGTAAAACGATCAACCTTAATGAGGTTGAGGTTGATAAAAATTATGGACTAGTTATATCAACAAATGCAGGACTTTGGAGATATATCATAGGGGACACTATAAAATTCACTTCAACCAAGCCATATAAAATTAAGGTTACAGGAAGAACAAAACACTTTATCAATGCTTTTGGTGAGGAGCTAATTATTGAAAATACCGATCAAGCAATAACAAAAGCAAGTAGTGAAATGGGTGCAAAAATAGTAGATTATACGGTTGCACCTATCTATATAGATGGCTCAAATAGAGGAGGCCATGAATGGCTCATTGAGTTCGAAAAAGAACCAACAAACTTAAATGAGTTTACAAAATCACTAGATGATGCTTTAAAAAAGCTTAATTCAGATTATGAAGCTAAACGCTTTAACAATATGATTCTTCAACCTCCCACTATTCAAAAACTCTCAAAAGGTACCTTTCATAATTGGTTGTCATCAAAGGATAAAATGGGCGGACAAAATAAAATACCTCGCTTATCAAATAATCGTACTTTTGTAGAAGAGCTTTTAAAGCTTAATTAATAAATGATTCCTCAAGAAACCATACAGCAAATCTTTGAGACAGCCATTATTGAAGAGGTTGTTGGAGATTTTGTATCCTTAAAAAAACGAGGGGTTAACTACTTGGGGAATTGTCCGTTTCATAACGAAAAAACACCATCATTTACTGTTTCTCCTGCTAAAGGGATATACAAATGCTTTGGATGTGGTAAAGGAGGAAACTCGGTAAACTTTATCATGGATCATGAGCAGTTAACCTATCCTGAGGCTTTAAAATACTTAGCAGATAAGTATAACATTGAAGTAGAAGAGGAGGAACTTTCTCCTGAGCAAATCCAAAAACAATCGAGCAGAGAAAGCTTATACATAGTACATAATTTTGCTAAAGAGTATTTCGTAGAGCAGTTATTACATACCGATGAAGGAAAATCTGTAGGACTATCTTACTTTAAAAAGAGAGGATTTACGCAAGAAACCATTGAAAAATTTCAGTTAGGGTACAACCCCGAAAAATGGGACTTGTTTACACAAGAAGCATTAAAACAAGGTTACCAATTAGATTACCTAGAAAAAGCAGGACTAACAAAAACAAAAGGAGATAAACACTTCGATTTCTTTAGAGGAAGAGTAATGTTCCCTATTCATAACCTAACAGGTAAAGTTATTGGTTTTGGAGGGAGAACGCTGGTAACGGACAAAAAAGTTGCTAAATACTTTAACTCGCCAGAAAACGAAATTTACAACAAAAGTAAAGTCCTTTATGGTCTGTATTATGCCAAAAAAAGTATAGTACAAGAGGATGTTTGTTTTTTGGTAGAAGGTTATACCGATGTAATATCATTAGCACAAACAGGAATAGAAAATGTAGTTGCTTCTTCGGGAACCTCATTAACAACCGATCAAATACGTTTAATAAAACGGTATACGCCTAACATTACCATTCTTTACGATGGAGACTTTGCGGGAATAAAAGCTTCTTTTCGAGGAATAGATATGATTCTCAAAGAAGAGATGAATGTGCGTGTTGTTCTATTCCCCGAAGGAGAAGATCCCGATAGCTATGCAAAAAAACTCAACAAAGAAGAACTTGATGCTTTTATTGCAGAAAACACAAAAGATTTCATCAAGTTTAAGGCAGATTTGTTATTAGCAGATGCTCAAAACGATCCAATAAAAAAAGCTGATATTGTAAATGATATTATTACAACAATATCTCTTATAAATAATGAAGTTAAACGCTCACTATATATAGCAGAGTGTGCTCAAATTTTCGAAATATCAGAAAAGGCTCTTTATAATGAGTTGAATAAAATTCTTCGTAAAAATTTCCAAAAGGAAAACAAATCAACTTCCGAGGATTTTCAAGGTGCTCCACCATCTCAATATGAAATAGAGCAGGAAAAACCAAAGGAAGATAAAACATGTGAGCACCAAGAAAAGGATATTATCCGCTTACTTTTAAATTATGGTAGCGAACCAATAGAACTTACAATTATTAATGATGATGGAAAAGAAGAAGTAGTATCAGTTACGGCAGCAGAATATATTATTCATGAGTTAAGTGCGGATGATATTAGCTTCGAAAACGAAACATTCCAGTATATATACAGTGAGTACCTAAGTGCTTTTGAAAAAGAAGAAATGCTAAGCTCAAAAGTGTTTTTTCAAAGTGATAACCAAAAAATACTAGACCTTTGTATCTCGCTTACAGAGTCTCCCTACATGTTAAGTGAAAATTGGAGAGAGTATCATCAAATTTACGTTACAACCGAAGATAAAAGATTAAAATTTGCCATAGAGCATGCCGTTTTAGCATTAAAAGCAAAAAAAGTAGATTTATACATTATGGAGCTTCAAGAAAAACTGAAAGAAGCAATAGATGAAGATGAGTTAAACGATGTTTTGGCAGAGCAAATTCAATATATTACTATAAAAAAAACAATCGCAGATAAACTAAATCGTGTAGTTTTAAAATAGATTATTCAACTTACTTTTTTGAAAATATTAATACAAATATTGTTAATACTTGGTGTTTTACTTGTTAATACTTACTACTGTCAAGGTGTTGAGGAACAAAAAGATAGTGAGCTTTACAATGTAGATAATTGTTATGATGAAGCTTCATCTATTGATACATCAGAGGTTTTAGACTGTATAATAAGCGTAATCGATAGGTGCTTAGAGAACTACCAACATGATGCTTTTTTACAAGCAACAAAAAATGGAATAGCATTAGCAAGTCAAGAAAAATATTTAAAGAAAAGACTCACTATTTATTTTCAACAAGGCATGTATTATGAAAGAGTGGGGCTTTATAATAAGTCGCTAGAAAATTTTCAAAAAGTGCTAACTCATAAAGATGTTATACCTATCAAGTCGAAATATCATCTTTACAATAGTTTGGGAGGAGTTTATGGTGCCACTAGAGATGTTAGTGAAGCCAATTCTTTTCATAGAAAAGCACTAAATATTGCACGTCAACTCAACGACTCAAGTTTGATAGGAACGAGTTATGGAAACTTGGGAGTAGTGTATATGAACTATGAAAATTTTGATTCAGCAAAATATTACATAAAAAAATCAATTAGTTTCGAAAAGCTAAACCAAGGAAAACTATCAATTTTTTATTATAACCTTAGCACTATTTATTTTAGAGTTGATTCTGCTAAACAAGCAATAACAACAATAAATAAAGCAATTTCCTTTTATGCTAACGACTCAATAAATATTAATCAAGGCTACAATTTTTGGCAAAAAGGGTGTGTGTTAGAATATCAATATAATGATTTAAAACAAGCAGAAAAGTATTATTTAAGTGCTTATAAAATAGCAGAATCCTTAATGGATTTACAACTCATGAGAAAAGCAAGTGCACACCTAGCTTACTTGTATGAAAAACAATTAAAGTTTAAAAAAGCTTATAATCAGATTAAAAGAACGAAAGTTCTTGCTGATTCTGTTGGAGTAGTAATAATGAATGATAAGGTTCAACAGTTAAAAATTAAGTATGATGCTGAGCTAAAAGAAAAAGAAAATATTCAAATTAAACAGCAAATTGAATTAAAGGAACAGGAAATAAAATCCAAAAATCGTTGGTTGTTTTATATCACCTCAGTAGGTTGTCTATTATTACTATTATTAATTACAGTAGTGTATAGTTTAAGACAGAAAAATAAAGCAAAAAAAATAAAGCTCCTTTTGTCTAACGAAAAAGAAAAGACATTCAAAAAAAGCGAAGAGCTAGCTTTAAGTAAAATAGATGATTTAAAAGAAATCATTATTGTTAAAAATAAATTAATAAAAGAACTTCAAAATAATCAAGGAGAGAACGATTTAAAAAAGCAAAAAGGATTAGTTCGAGCATTATCAAATGAAAAAAACTGGTCTAAGTTTATGGTTGAGTTTAGTGCAATTAATCAAAACTTTTTTGATAAGCTAAAAGGAATTAATGCAAAACTTACTAATAAGGATTTACGATTGGCAGCACTTATTAAACTCCATTTATTGGATAAAGAATTGGCAGATTTACTAAGTATAGAACCCCAAAGCGTGAGAGTATCAAAAAACAGGCTTAAAGAAAAACTATATCTTGACCCTGAAGTAAGTTTGGTTAACTTTTTGTCTTGTTTATAGATTTGTTTTACAGTATTTTAGTTCTTTTGTTGTTAACCTTTATTATCGTTTTTGTAAACATTTGATCTCTGTTTAAATCGTAGGTTAAGTAAGTTTATAATTATACTTGTAAGCTATTAGAATTAGTTTTACAAACTATGATGAAAAATTACAGCTTTTTAGTTTATCTACTATTACTGAGTGGTACCGTTTTTACTCAGGTCAATACTTGGAACGGCTCATCCGATAACGACTGGCATAAATCATGTAATTGGAGCTTAAATACTATACCCACAACTGCTCACGATGTAACAATACCCACAGTAGGTACTTACCCTACAATTACAGGAAATGCTCACTGTAGAACGTTAAACATCACTTCTGCTGCAGCAAATGCAATAACAGTTAATTCAAGTGGAGGAGCTAACTTGTGTATTAGTTCAACTAACGGGGGGGCATGTACTACTCCTTTAACAAATAATACTGGTGCGTCAGCAAATAATACAACTAGTACTGCAGCAATTTGTGAAAACCAAACAAAGACATTAGTAGGTAGCCCTGCTGGAGGTACTTGGACTATAGTTAGTGGAGGAGGAAGTATTTCTGGTAATACTTACACCCCACCTAATGTGGCATCTAATACAAATGTTACTGTAAGATATAGTCTCGCTTGTCCAGTATCAACCAGTGATCGTACATTTACAGTTAATGTACGTAATGTCGCAAACAATACAACAAGTACAGCTTCTATCTGCGAAAATCAAACTAAAGCTTTAATAGGAAGCCCTGGAGGTGGATCATGGAGTGTGGTTAGTGGAGGAGGAAGTATATCAGGTACAACCTACACTCCACCTAATGTTGCTAGTAATACAAGTGTAACGGTTCGCTATACTATACCAGCAAATGGAGGATGCCCAGCTACAACCAGTGATCGTACATTTACAGTTAATGTACGTAATGTGGCAAGTAATACAACGAGTACAGCCGCGATATGTGAAAATCAAACTAAAGCATTAGCAGGCTCTCCGGGAGGAGGAAGCTGGAGCATAGTTAGTGGAGGAGGAAGCATCTCAGGTACAACCTACACCCCCCCAAACGTTGCTAGTAATACAAGTGTAACTGTTCGTTATACGATACCAGCAAATGGTGCATGTGCAGCAACAATAAGTAACAGAACATTTACAGTTAATGTGCGTAATGTTGCAAACAACACAACAAGTACAGCAGCAATAGATGATGATGAAACAAAAGCATTAACAGGATCACCAGGAGGAGGAAGCTGGAGTATAGTTAGTGGAGGAGGAAGCATATCAGGTACAACGTATACCCCACCAGATGTAAGTTCAGCAACTTCTGTAACCGTTCGCTATACAATACCAGCAAATGGAGCATGCCCTGCTACAACAAGCGATAGAACTTTTACAGTTAATAATGCATCAGTACCAGGAAGTGCATTTTCACCAGGAGGATCTACTTTGTATGGACCTTACTTTTGTACACCTTTTCAAAATAATCATACACGATGCCGTACTTTTAATAATAATACAAGTTTTGATATAACGCTTACCATTGCAACTAATATTCCATGTACAAATAGAAATGGAGGTGAAACTTTTCTTATACCAGCAATGGGATCTGGTACTATGTGTATCACGCAGGTAGGATGTTGTGCTGGACCAAATAATTCACCTGGAGAATTAATAAACTGGAGTTCTACCGATGGAGCTAGTGGTTCATTTTACATAACACTAGAGAGTACCTTATAATCTCTCTATAACCAAACTAACGGCATTACCCCCAAATCCAATGGAGTTAACCATTATTCTGTTGATGTTTTGAGGGGTGTTTTTATAATTAATAAAAGGAACAGGAATAAACTGTTGATTTTCCATCATTAGTAAAGCCATTTCCACACTTAATGCTGAAGAAGCTCCTAATGTATGCCCAATTTTCCATTTATTGGTTGTTAGGGCAGGAATAGAAGAATTACCAAAAACCGTTTGAATAGCATTAACTTCGGATTTATCTCCTAACATAGTACCCGGAGTATGAGTTACAATAACATCAATACTATTTTTATCCAAATTTTTTAAAGCCATTTTCATAGATGTTACAAAAGCATCTCCGTTTTCAGTAACAGCCGTAGCATGAGGAATTTCTTCTGTGCCGTAACCAAAACCAGCTATTTTTACTATTGAATTTTCTGAAGCTTCCGTCTCTAGACAAAAAACACTAGCTCCTTCCCCTAAACACATCGTGTTATATTGTTTATTAACCATTAAACTTTTACAAGGGTATTCATCCTTATTATCCTGAGTGTATATTTTTAATGCTTGCATTTGGGCAATAGTGAAAGGTGTAAGAGGAGCTTCACTACCACCAACAATAAATCGATTGGTAAAACCAGCTTTTAGCCATGCTATTGCATTTAATATCGCATGGGAAGCAGATGAACACGTAATAGAATGACTAAATTGTATTCCTTTAGCACCAATATCTTGTCCTACCCATGAAGAAATGTTACCCAAGGTAGTTGAAGGAGATGCAAGTGGATTAATTTTATTAGCCTTAAAGGCTTCATAATGTTGCTCGAACAAGGAGGTAGCTCCTCTAGAAGAACCAATATTAATCCCAATTGAATTGTCAATTTCCCACTTACTTTTTTCAAGAGCTTTTCGGGTACTCCAAATAGCCATTATTACAGATGGATCAAGTCTTTTATAGTTTTTACTTTCCTTACGGATAGCTTCAAGTTCATTTTTAGCATCATCAGCAAGCTCTCCTTTAATAGGGTTCCTAGATAAGTAGTGGTTGTTATTAAGGTAAGCTTCCCAAATGTCTTGAGGTGTGTAACCCAAAGCGGACATACTTCCCCATCCAGCTATGTAAACCTCTTTATTCATCAATACTTAATGATTTAATACCTTCTAATAAGGTTTGATGGACATGTTTTAATTCAACTTTAGTAATTACATAAGGAGGAACAATATACAAGGTGTTTCCCAATGGTCTTAAATAAAGTCCTTTGTTCATAAAGTAATTAAAAAGAGTATCACGCAATGTTCCATATACGTGATTGTTTTTTGTTTTTATATCAAAGGCTAAAATTACTCCTTTTTGTCTGAGGTTAGTTACTTTATCCACGTTCTTTAATGCTTCTAAAAAAGCACGATTACACTCCTCAATCATTTTTATTTGATCCTGAATGTAGGAGGATGTTAAAAGCTTTACTCCCTCGATAGCAGCTACGCAAGCTAAAGGATTAGCAGAGTATGTGTGTGCGTGAAAAAAGCTTTTTTCATTTTTATCACTCAAAAAAGCATCATAAATATCTTGTGTAGAACTTGTAGCAGCCAATGGTAACAACCCTGCAGATAAAGCTTTAGACATACAAATAATATCTGGCTTTGTTTGCATCCAATCAGAAGCAAAATAAGTTCCTGTTTTTCCAAAACCAGTCATTACTTCATCAGCAACTAATAAAACATCTTTTTTTCTACAAAATGAAAGTACTTGTTCTAATGCCTCTTCATCATGCATTTTCATCCCAGCAGCTCCTTGAACTAAAGGTTCGTAAACAAGAGCTGCTATATCATTAGCTTTTGTAAGTTTTTCTAAGTGTTCAAGAACATATTCAATGTTATTTTTTCTTGGAGGAAGAATTTTAGTTGCTGAAACCATAAGTGGTTTAAACGGCTTATTATATACTGATTCACCAGATGCCGCCATAGCACCAAAAGTATCGCCATGAAACCCCTCGTTAAATCCAATAATTTTTGTTTTGTTAATGCCTATATTGCTCCAATACTGGAGAGCTATTTTAATGCCAACTTCAACCGCAGTAGACCCATTATCCGAAAAGAAAACCTTTTTTTGATTTTTGGGTAATATTTCAACTAGACGTTCGCTTAACTCAACAGCAGGTTCGTGTGTAAACCCAGCAAAAACAATTTGATCAAGTTGATCCATTTGTTTTTTTACAGCATCAGTGATGGTTGGGTTACAATGCCCATAAACAGCAGTATACCAAGAAGAAATACCATCAATGTATTTGTTGCCTTTCTCATCATAGAGATAAATACCTTTAGCCTTTACAATAGGCAAACTGTTAGGGTGTGTTTGGTGCTGATTAAGCGGATGCCAAATGTGTTTTTTATCTCTCGAAACTAAACTCATAGGGCTAATAAGTTTTCTCTAAAACGATCAGCATATTCGCGTACAACAGTTTGGTCAAAGTACGGTTCAGGATCAATCCTGCCAATAACATTTAATCCACTCATTTTTGTAATAATGCTTTCTGTTGATGGGTGTTCTTCTCCATTAAAAATAATTCCAGCGATGGTAAGTCCCCTGCTTTTTAAAGCCTCAATTGTGAGTAGCGTATGATTAATGCTTCCTAAATAATGCCTTGAAACAATAATTACTTTATCGCTAGGTTCAATTAAATCAATAATGGTGTTTTTGTTATTTAAAGGAACTAATAACCCACCAGCACCTTCAATGATTAGATGATTATCTGTTTTTGGATGAGAAATTTTTTTAAGATTAATCGTTACCCCATCTTTTTTAGCTGCACTATGAGGAGATTCTGGGTGGTTGAGAGCATAAGTGTTTTTATGAAATACTGAGTTATCATTACTAACAAGCTTTTTTACTTTATCCGTATCCGAGTAATGTAAGTCGCCAGCTTGGATGGGCTTCCAATAATCAGCATGTAAGCTTTCTACAACAATTGCAGAAGCTATGGTTTTACCAACATCTGTATCTATACCTGTAATAAAATATCGTTTTTGCATGTATCTCTTTCCTTGCTTACTTAAAAATAAAGGAAATAAACGAAAAGACTAGTATATTTAGATTCCTACTCAATAAAACAATAAAAGGAGAAATTATACATTTTATCCTTACATAAGTTATTTTTCTATGATTAAAAGAATTACACTTTTTTTTCTCTTTCTGTCTTTTTCATTAGTTACTAAAGCTCAAAACGAGTCTTTTTTAACCAGTCAAGAAAAAGCTTACCTCTATCACATTGTGATGAAAAGCTCAACGCTAAGTAGAAACTTAGCCCATGCATTTGAATATACAGGTGCTGTTGATGAAAAAGAGCCAGATAATTATCTATATATCGAAGAGCAAATTTTAAAAGAACCTACAACACTTAGGATATATTTAGATGAATTTAAAAATCAATCATCGGGAGTTATTGCTGAACTTGCTAATAAAATGGCTTTATGGACCTTGTATAATGAATTAAAAGAAGGAATAACAATTAAAAATGAAGAAGATTACCCTGCGAATTTTCAGCAGTTTTTAGATACACTAGTGAGTAAATCTCCCAAGCAATTTTTAATGGTTGATAGGGATTTAAATGAAATTTTTCCACGTAAGCATTTTAATTTACTTAATCCCAACCTCACTTACAACGAAAGAAAAGAAATGATTAGTAAAGTTGGAGGGTTGGAGTCTAACCAAGAGAAACAGTTAATAGACGCTATTCATGAAACTATAAAGGATTATACCACTAGAAAATCCAAAGATGTTTACCGAATGCTTGGAATGGATGGTGTAATAACCGAAAATTTTTTGTTAGCTGCTGGTGATGGAAGTGGTACATCAGGTTTACTGGGTGAAATTGAAAAGGATAATAAAGATGAAAAGGGAGTAGCTAAAGGAGTCGGCTTATTTACTTACGAAACTTACATTGAAACAGTAAAGGATAAGCAAGTATTGTTCCCAGAGAAAGAGCCAAAAGTAACCGTAAATACAATAGGAGATAGAAAAAAAACAAATGTCCATTTAAGCATGTGGGGTTTTAATTATTTAAGTCAAACTACAGTTGTGGTTACCAAAAATGAAAAGTCTTATTTGTTTTATGGTAG
>Ga0208830_1000517_pt1 | contig 19149 bp, 15 predicted proteins | sample DeeseametaMP2634_FD_184169 | JGI IMG/M metagenome (GOLD analysis project Ga0208830, IMG submission 184169) | Marine microbial communities from the Deep Atlantic Ocean - MP2634 (SPAdes) | ecosystem: Environmental > Aquatic > Marine > Oceanic | place: Northeast of Antigua and Barbuda, North... | reverse complement strand
TGAAGATTCCAGGGCGTCGATGATGCCGTCACCATCAGTATCTGTGGTGCCTTCAGCGCCGTCGTTTTTGCCGTCGCCATCGGTATCAGCGTTCAGCGGATCGGTACCGTTGGTGGCTTCGTCTTCATCAGACACACCGTCGTTATCATCGTCGGTATCGATGTTGTCAGGGATGCCGTCATCGTCGGTATCAGTACCGGCGTCATCAGGGTTCAACGGATCAGTGCCTGCAGCCACTTCGGTGGCGTTGCCGATGCCATCACCGTCGGTGTCGTTATCCGGATCGTTGTTAGCAGCGTCCAGTTCATCAGATACGCCATCGCTGTCAGCGTCTTCAGTTGAAGATTCCAGGGCGTCGATAATGCCGTCACCGTCAGTGTCTGTAGTGCCTTCAGCGCCGTCGTTTTTGCCGTCGCCATCGGTGTCAGCGTTCAGCGGATCGGTACCGTTGGTGGCTTCGTCTTCATCAGACACACCATCGTTATCGTCGTCGGTGTCGGCATTATTACCTGTGCCATCACCATCGGTGTCTGCCCACTCGGACGGATCAAGCGGGAACAGATCTTCGCCGTCATTGACACCATCATTGTCATCATCCGGGTCAGCGTTGTTGCCGATTCCATCACCGTCACTATCAAGAGTTTCTTCCGGATCATTTGGAAACGCATCAATCGCATCGACGACGCCGTCGCCGTCACTGTCGAGGGTGATCATGATGGTGAAGTAGTCACCATCGTTCAGTTGAACACCGCTGATTACTCCAGTAGTCCGATCAATCACGCCCAGTGACTCACCGCCAGACGTGAAATCAGAGTTTGTGCTTTTGCGAACCAGATACATGACGGCGCTGGAAGGCAGGCCCGCAGGAACCGCAAATTTCATCGAAACAGACTGAGTAAATCCGGTTTTCTGTACGCGCCACTCTTTACCAGCGCGCTGAGAATACGGGGAGGACAGCTCGGTAGTCTGCAGTGCCATACTGCCGCCATTGCTGCCTGTCAGAAAGAATTGCAGGTTGCCAGTAAAGCCGACTGTACGGGCTGAGCTTTTGTTCGAGCTGGTAAAGTCATTCTGCAGCGCCAGTGTCAGGTCACTGCTTTTCACCGAGCGGGACACCTTCTGTCTTAAGCCACTGGTATCATCGCGGGCGAGACCAAACACCTGCTTATTGAAGCCCGTATCTTCGCTGTCTTCCCAGACGATGGTTCCGTTGCTCGCCAGGTAATCGCCGGCAAAGTTGATCCCGTACTTCAGAGACAGGTACGAGCTGATTTTGCGACGCTCGGTCGCCGTCAGATCACCGATGTACCAGAGCACCTCCATGATGTCGCCCTGAAATGGCTGACCGTCATCTTTAGAACCAAAACCCACCAGGAGGTTGTCGCCCCGGGTGATCGCAGATGAGTTTGAGGTGAAGCCCTGTTCGGCGCCATTCAGGCCAACGATAAACGAACGGTTGTCATTGCCACCGATCGTCGCGTAGCCCAGTACGTTCTCGCTCAGGGGCACGGTACCCGGGTGATAGGCATTAAGGGCGAAGCCAAATGTGCGCTCGCCGCGCAGCAGCAACCGCCCGGCGCCACTCCCGTTATTCGCCGCCAGAGAAAAACCCGGTTCGCCAGCCAGATCTGAGGTGCTGTCCAGACCAGTGATTCGCCCGACATCTCCTGTGTCGTAAAACGACGTGCGGGACACAGTAAAAATAGCCAGTGGAGTCTCATTGATACCCGATGGCACTATATCTGTATCGTTGTTGCGGAAATAACGGCTACTGGTGTAACCCGTCGTATAAGGATGGAAATTGTGACTGGCATCCGCAGCACTGAGTGCCCAGCTACCGCGAGCACCGAGGTTACGGCCATTGCCTGAACGATCATGCCAGGAGCTTGCGATGTCACCCGCATCGTCCGACTTTACCCAGAGGTCAGGAGTCTGAACTCCACCCGGCGCCGCGTGAGCAACGGCCGTTGTCCCCAGGGCAATGAGTATTAAGCGACGAAGGATGTTCATAGGCTTCTCCATTCAGACAAAGCTCATTTTTGTGAGCCCTGTCACAATCCGTTACAAAAATTGACGCGAGTTTATATTGCATGGCGTATGGCGACAATCACCTGATCGGGTGGTTTCCCCAATAATTGTGCGGATGATAAAGAACGTTCGTTCACTTTACAAAAGTAAACAATAGGAAATACAGGTTAGTTACATTCAGATACAGTGTCTTTGGGGTATATCCCAGCAAAAGCAGGCACACTGCCCTGCAAGTCACAATAAAAAAGGACGCTCCGTATGACAGTCGAAGCAATTCTTCAGGCCCGCTATTCCGCACGCGCATTCATGCCAGATCCGGTCCCGGAAGCGACACTGAGCCAGATATTCCAGGCCGCACAACAGTCGCCGTCGAACTGCAATGTGCAACCCTGGCATTGCTATGTGGTATCCGGCGAGCGCAAGGATGCATTGAAAAAGGCGCTGATTAATGAAGTCATGAAGCAGCAGGCTCCAACCCCTGATTTCGACTGGAAAATCGCCTACGAGGGCGCCCACAGAGAGCGCCAGTTCGGCTCTGCCAATGCCCTCTACTCTTCGATGGGCATTGACCGCCAGGACAAGATGAAACGCAACATGGCAATGCTAAGAAACTGGGCGTTTTTCGATGCCCCCCACGTTGCCTTCTTCACCATGGAACGTTATCTGGGCATCATGGGCGCCGTTGATATGGGAATTTATGCTCAGACGGTCAGCCTGCTGCTCAAAGAGCAGGGTATTGATTCCTGCATGCAGGGCGCGCTTGGGCAGTTTCCTGCCCCTGTAAGAGAGATTCTGGAAATTCCCGACGAGCTGGGGATCCTCTTCGGTATGTCCTTTGGCTATGCGCTACCGGACGCACCAGTGAACCAGTGCAGAACAGAGCGTGAGCAACTGGATCAATCCGTCACCTTTATCCGCTAACGCTCAGCGCTGATTATCAGCGGGTTGAAATGCCCGCTCAGCATCGATACCAAACATCATCATGCCAATCGGCTCGCCGTGGCCGTTGAGCACCCGGGCTGAGAGTTTGACCTGAAAACCTTCCGAAGAGGCATCGTAGCTGATCGGCCCGATGTATACGTCGCGACCATCAGATCCCAGAGTCTGCTGATAGGGCTCTTCATCTCCCTGATAAAAGTCGCTGGTTACGTTACTCTGGCCTGCATTCAGTCCACGCTTTCCAACAAGAAAAATCTCAGTAAACAAGCCTTCACTGTCATCCTGAATCTGACGCAGAAAACGTGAGATTTCGCGACTCAGTTCAGCATTAATCATTGGCCGGATGTCCTTGTTCAGCTCTTCCCGCCACTGGCTGTCTAACTGGTCGATTTCGGCGTGGGTGATGTTCACGCGTTCGCGATTCTGCCACTCAAGAATACGGATCACCTCAGGGTGCCCGGTCAGGCGGCGGATACTGAACTCATAGATAGACATTACCTGCTGGCGCTGAGCATTAGACAGCCTGATGGCATCCTGAGTGCAGAACTCAATGACACGGTTGAAATCAGCAAGAAATGCCGGGTGCCCCGACAGGAAATGATCCGCAAACTGAACACGTACGGGAGCATAACGTTCGAACTCCCTGGCCAGCCCCCCAATCACTGCGCTCTGCGCTTCAGACAGGTCAGTGTTCAGATCACTGAAGAGTTTTTCATCCATCAGCACCGCGTCTACCCGGCCTTCCACCAGAAGCTGAAGCAAATCCGCGCTACTTTCAGCAACATCAGAGACTCGCAGCCCCTGTGCTTCAAGCCAGTAATACTGCGCGCTCTTCTTTACCGCTCCCAACTTGTGCCCGGAGGGCTCGAAGCCCCCCTCTACTGACCGGCCAGAAAAGTACCAATACCACTCTTCCAGAACAAAAGGCGCCGAAGCAGTTGTGTAGGTATCCAGCTCGTCGCCTTCTCCAGTACTGATCAGGCCATCAATGTGCCCTGCTTTAATATCTGCAATACCTTGTCCGGCGGACGTCAGAGAAACAGGTAAAACCTCAACCATACGACCGGCAACGCACTGCAGTACACGCTCTGCCGCCCCCGAGACCTCTCCCTGAAGCTTTAGAGATTCAGTAACATCTGAAGGCTGCGAATAAGCAGACGCCGCAAACACCCACGCCGCCAGCATCCAGAACACCCGACGCATAGCATGACTCCGAAGGAATATAATAATTGAGAATAGCACTACGCCCGGCACTTTGCCCTAATGAGCCCGCTTCACGGCCATTACACCCGACTTTCGGTACAAAAAAGCCACCCGAAGGTGGCTTTCACGCATCCTATATCATTCAGCTGTGAAAAATCATCGAATCTCCCCTGAACAGAATATTCTCATTTGATGTCCACCAAATGAGAAATCACTTCAGAACCCTTCCAAGCCGAGCCAATATTCTTTTCGACAACGAGGGTTGTAACGATTTTCCATCCTCACCTACATAATTCGTACCAATACGCTTAGTATCTGAAGAGTCGTCTGGCTTAGCAGCAGTATAATAGTACGCAGCTATGGAGTTTCTTCGTTTCTTATCAGGGTGATTAACAGGATTCGGCTGCCCATGAAAAGACTTATCATCAGTCACAAAAATCAGTGTTCTGTTAAAAATAGGTTCTAAAGCGACCTGAGATATAAACTCTCCTGAAGAATCCTTTCCTGCCAACTCAATCTGCCCCCCGTATTCTTTTTTCCAGTCTTTATTTAAATAAACTAATATATTAATTCTTCGATATAGCTGGAGCTTCTCATTCCAATTAAAATCTGCATGTAGTTTTAGAAACCCATCATTACCTGTTGAATGAATACCACCACCTTCCAGATAAGGATCAGAAACTAAGAATTTCTCTTGAGTAATGAATTCTATAATTTTCAGAACAAGTGGCTGATTAAGATACGACAGCAAACTATGCACATGCTCCGGAAACTTGTTCCAATCAGCTTGCCAACGCTTCTCTCGAGACCCATAAAACTGCTTTTCTCCTGCCCAGGACTGGTTTTCAGCAACTTCTTTCATAACCTGCTCAAGAAACTCATCCTTCCACATACCATCAATGCAGACATAACGAAATGGATCGGCTTGCTCACAGAAGTCTCTTAGCTTTAATAAATCGAGATTGTTCAAGTAAGGAGAATCAGAGATTGAGTCGTTTAATGTGTTTACTTCCGCTTCCAGCTCTTCGTAAGATTTCATCTCAAACATCCATAGATCAACTTCATCAAGCATACTATAAAGTTAACAAGAATAAGAGAAGCGCGTTAACCAGTGCGTGCGATCATAACCAAGGACGGGACCTCAAACAAATGCCAGAAGTCAGTCTGTCGTTATCAGGGAAGCAAAGCCTTCAAACAAAAGAATTAGACCAGAGCTGAATACGTCACAGCATAGGGCTGTCTCACCCTCTTGAGCATGAGCTACTCTGAAAAACATGTGAAATAAAAAAGCCGCTTCGCGAAACCAGCGAAACGGCTTTGAGCGTACTCAGTGTCGGTATTTGATTTTACAGGTTACCGACAGGAACTACTGAGATTATTCCCACTCAATGGTCGCTGGCGGCTTACTTGATACGTCGTAAGCCACGCGGGAGATGTGTTCGATCTCGTTGATGATACGGTTCGAGACTTTCTCCAGCAGTTCGTATGGCAGGTGCGCCCAACGAGCGGTCATAAAGTCGATGGTTTCTACTGCGCGCAGTGAAACTACCCACTCGTAACGACGCTGGTCACCTACGACACCCACCGATTTAACCGGCAGGAAGACCACGAATGCCTGAGAAGTTTTGTGGTACCAGTCGAAGTTGTGCAGTTCTTCGATGAAGATGGCATCCGCTTCACGCAGTACATCAGCGTATTCTTTCTTCACTTCACCGAGGATACGCACGCCCAGACCCGGACCCGGGAATGGATGACGGTAAACCATGTCGTAAGGCAGGCCCAGTTCCAGACCGATCTTACGTACTTCGTCTTTAAACAGTTCACGCAGTGGTTCTACCAGATCCATCTTCATGTCTTCTGGCAGGCCGCCCACGTTGTGGTGCGACTTAATCACGTGTGCCTTACCGGTTTTCGCGGCAGCAGACTCGATCACGTCCGGGTAGATAGTGCCCTGAGCCAGGAAGTTAACGTCTTTCAGCTTGCCTGCTTCTTCGTCGAACACTTCAATAAAGGTGTTACCAATGATCTTACGCTTCTGCTCTGGGTCAGACACACCTTCAAGCTTACCGAGGAAGAGATCTTCAGCGTCAGCACGGATCACTTTAACGCCCATGTTCTTGGCGAACATGTCCATTACTGCGTCGCCTTCGTTCTTACGCAGCAAGCCGTTGTCTACGAATACGCAAGTCAGCTGGTCGCCGATGGCTTTGTGCAGCAGTGCTGCGACAACAGACGAATCCACACCACCAGACAGACCCAGCAGTACTTTCTGGTCACCGACCTGAGCGCGTACTTTTTCGATCTGATCTTCGATGATCTTCGCTGGCGTCCACAGCGCTTCACAGCCGCAGATGTCCATCACGAAGTGTTCCAGCAAACGCTTACCCTGCAGGGTGTGAGTCACTTCCGGGTGGAACTGTACGCCGAAGAAGTTCTTCTCAGCGTTGTACATGCCAGCAATCGGGCAGCTTGGCGTCGACGCCATCAGGCCGAAACCTTCTGGCATTTTCGCGACTTTATCGCCGTGGCTCATCCATACGTCAAGCAGGCTCTTGCCGTCTTCGCTGACGTGATCCTTGATGTCTTTCAGCAGAGCTGTATCTGCTTCAACCTGAATCTGGGCATAGCCAAATTCACGGATGTTAGAACCTTCTACCTTACCGCCCAGCTGCTCCGCCATGGTCTGCATACCGTAGCAGATGCCCAGTACTGGCAGCCCCAGTTCGAATACCACCTGCGGTGCGCGCGGTGAACCCGCTTCAGTCACAGACTCCGGACCACCCGCCAGAATGATACCGGTCGGGTTGTATTCACGGATTTCCGCTTCGTCCATGTCCCAGGCACGGATTTCAGAGAAGACACCGATTTCGCGGACACGACGTGCGATCAGCTGAGTGTACTGTGAACCGAAATCCAGAATCAGAATACGTTGAGCGTGGATGTCTTGTGACATTGGGCTTTCCAGATAAAAGATTTAAAAACAAAAGCGGGGATGACTCTCATCATCCCCACCTATTTATATCGTCAGAGGCTCTTAGCCCAGACGGTAGTTCGGGGCTTCTTTGGTGATCTGCACGTCGTGAACGTGAGACTCTTTCATGCCCGCCGCTGTAATGCGCACAAATTCAGGCTTGGTACGCATTTCATCAATCGTTGCACAACCGGTGTAACCCATAGAGGCACGTACACCACCCATCAGCTGATGGACGATATTGGTCAGTGGGCCTTTGACGGCGATACGGCCTTCAATGCCTTCTGGCACCAGCTTATCAACACCTGCCTGCTTGTCCTGGAAGTAGCGATCAGAAGAACCCTGAGTCTGACCCATCGCGCCCAGAGAACCCATGCCACGGTAAGACTTGTACGCACGGCCCTGGAACAATTCGACTTCGCCCGGAGCTTCATCCGTACCCGCCAGCATAGAGCCGACCATGATAACGCTTGCACCAGCGACAATAGCTTTGGAAATGTCACCAGAGAAGCGGATACCGCCGTCAGCGATGACTGGAATTCCGTAATCAGCCATAGCTGCCGCCACATTCGCTACCGCAGAAATCTGAGGTACACCCACACCCGCAACGATACGGGTGGTACAGATAGAGCCTGGGCCGATACCGACTTTCACGCCATCGGCACCTGCTTCAGCAAGAGCAATCGCCGCTTCCGCCGTTGCGATGTTGCCACCAATAACCTGAACCTGAGGGAAGTTCTGCTTCACCCAACGCACGCGGTCAATCACACCAGTGCCAGATGCATTTGATGTGTGGCCATGAGCGGTATCGACAACAATCACGTCAACACCGGCTTTCACCAGCGCTTCAACACGATCATCCGTGCCTGCACCGGTACCAACAGCAGCACCAACACGCAGACGACCCTGCTCGTCTTTCGCCGCATTCGGGAAAGCACGGGCTTTTTCAATGTCTTTCACTGTCATCAGGCCCACGAGTTTACCGGCGTCATCCAGTACCAGAACTTTTTCAATACGGTGGGTATGCAGCAGATCCTGAACTTCTTCAGGGCTGGTGCCTTCTTTCACAGTGACCAGCTGATCTTTTGGCGTCATCACGCTGGGTACCAGGGCATCCAGGTTCTTTTCAAAGCGCACATCGCGGCTGGTAACGATACCCACCAGCTCATCGCCATCCACCACCGGCATACCGGAGATGTTGTGCTGCATGGTGAGTTCAAGAATTTCACGGATAGTACTGGTGCTGGGAACGGTAATCGGATCTTTTACCACACCACTTTCGTACTTTTTAACTTTGCGGACTTCCGCTGCCTGCTCTTCGATGGTCAGGTTCTTGTGAACAATACCCAGACCGCCTTCCTGAGCGATGGCAATCGCCAGACGGGCTTCGGTCACAGTGTCCATGGCAGCAGAAATCAGCGGGATATTCAGCTCAATACCTTTGGTGATACGGGTCTTGAGTGATACCTGATTTGGCAGAACTTCGGAGTAACCGGGAACCAACAGCACATCATCAAATGTGAGTGCATCCTGAGCGATTCGCAACATATAGAGCCTTCCAGAATGAGGTTGAAGGAAAGGCGGGGCATTATAGCGAAAGGTCCCCGACCGGTAAACGTCAGTGAACGATTATTCCGGACACGCCCCAGAACGGAGAAACTCAACGACGCGCTCTCGCATATCACCGTAGCGGAAACTGCCGATATGCGGGCCTTTGCTCTCTGCCCAGCAGGCACCAGGCGGCATAGCTTCGTAGACCTCCCGGCCCTGCTTATAAGGGATAACATCATCCATCCGACTGTGCATCAGCAGCGCCGGCACGCGGACCTTCGCGGCCTGAGCTTGTGGGTCCCAGTCATCCGGTACCAGCCAGGTAAACGGATAAACCAGCCACCCCAGAATACCGGCCTTACCGAGCGCAGCACGGGCAACATCCGGAAACCCCGCAAAACTGGATTCAGCCACCAGCATATCGACAGCATCGGGCTGTGCCGCCAGATTTACCGCCATCGCCGCGCCCATCGACTGGCCGAGCACGGCCAGGGTCCGCCCCGGATTCTGTTCACGCCACCATAGAGCGGCAACCTCTACGTCTTCCAGCACCCCCGGCATACGCGCTCGCCCTTCCGACGCACCATAGCCCCGGTAATCAAGCGCCAGCACATCAAAGCCAAGTTCCGTCATCCACAGAATGCTCAGCGAATGCGTTGAAATATTTTCGGCATTGCCATGCAGGTACAGAATCACAGGCAGAGTACTGTCCGGAGTTTCAGGCTTCAGATGCCAGGCGTGCAGCCGCGTCCCGTCGCGGCTTTCAAACCAGACATCCTCATAAGCCACCCCAAAACGGTCCGGGGTCTGTACCCAGACGCTCTGAGGATAAAAATACAGGCTGGTGAGCGAGGCACAGCTGCTCAGAGCCAGAATACTGATGATAACCAGCCCGAGCCGCATCATGATCTTGTCAGGGATGAATCTCATGTCAGAAATACCAGGCATAACTGAGGTGCCAGCGATTGGTTGCCTGCGACCCCAGCCACTCACGTTCAAAGCCCAGACGCAGCTGATCATCACTGGCTCCGGTGAAGCCCTCTTCGATCAGTAAGGCGCGCCGGGTATGATCGTCGCCCGCAGTCAATGGCTCCCAGGTAAAGCTGATAAGCTCCTGAGTCAGTGCCCCCTGCCATAGCCAACAAACCCGTGGCCCCGCCGTCAGCTGATAGCCATCGCGAAACTGATTATCCGCACGAGCCGTTACCTGGCCGAGCACAAACAGGCGGCCATCGCCCGTTGGCCGGTCTTCCGGGCCAGGCACACGGGTATGCCAGGCACGGCCAAATCCTATATTGAGATAGCCGAACAACTCACTTCCGGGAGCCTGAAAACGATCAAGCCCGCCACTGACACCCCAGGCGACCGGCGACTGAAAATCGGTCATATGACTCAGAGAGAGTACATCAACAACGGTCAGCGAGTTAAGCTGCACACCTTCGCCTTCAAGATAACCCAGATCGAACTCGCCCATCTGAATCTGAGCCCCGGGAACAAACCCAGAGGGCACATCCATGATGTCGTGGTAAGCGATACGCCAACGCGCGTCAGCCCGCCATAAACCATCAATACGGTTCGCAGATAACATCAGGCGACTGCTGCCGTGCCCTTCGTCATCACGCACAGGTGGCTTATCCGGCGCCGGAAATGCCGCACCAGACGGCAGGCGACTGCGGGTCGAGAGAATATCAATGGTGCGTTGCCGGAGTACGGGATTCGCCTGTTTCTTCTTCACCGACAGATAACGGGCATAAGCCTGCGCTAACTCCAGTGACCGGCGCTGTTCACCGACGGTCATGCCGCTGAGGATGTCGTCAATAGGAAGATCCGTTTCAACCAGCAGATGCGCCGCTGCCTGCTCTTCAACAGAAGCGTGATCGGCCATGTTTTCCATCAGCGTGGCCGCCGACGGCCGGAAATCGATCTGATACAGAAACTGTTCGTCTTTTAAGGCACGGATGGTATCTACCGGCACGGCTTTACGCACAAAACGATCTGCCAGGTCAGCACGCTCAGACGCCGCGTCCAGCAATGCCATCAGGCGGTATGAGCAGTTCTCGTCGAAAAAGAAATAATCAAAGTGGGTATCGCGGGTCTCCCAGATATGACGCACAAACTGATCAACTTCTTCCTGCGTAAACGACAGTTGATATTCCCAGACATCACGGTATTCCATGTGCTGATATTCGTTGGTTTTCACATAATACGGCATGACTGACACCGTACCGGGATAACCGCCGGTCAAGCCCTTCCAGCTGAACTTGAGTTCGTTATCTTCCGGGTCCGCATCTGCCGCAAAATTAACGCTGTAGGCAAGCAGCTTGCTGCTCTCCGGGTCTTTCCGGTCGAGCCTCACCAGAGTATGCCCATACATCGAGGAGGGAGAATTAATGTGCGAGGCCGGAAAAATCAGCGTCAGGCGGTGTGCCGCCAGATCCTGACGCCATTCCTCAAACTCAGGACAGGGCTGATCAATAAAACCTGCGTCAGGTAACTGCTGCTTCAACCAATGATAACGGGCAGGAAAGCGGCACTGCGCAGAGCTGTCAGGCGCCATCGTATTCTGCAGGAATGCTTCCAGATCAGCCTGAAGTTCGGCTGCTGGATCAACCTTGCCCTGCGCCGACAGAAAAAACGCCGGGCTGTCGTTCTGACTGAGTGTTCGGAAGGTGTAAGGGTGATACCGGACGTGGAGAAGGTGGTGCCATTGTTTATGCGCGGCGAGCGCCTGAATATCATTCTTACCTGCTATGTCTGAGCCTTTGGCCAATGGCGCGCTCAGCACAGCCATCAACGCCAGGAATGCATACACCCTTTTCACACCCAGTCCTTACGTGGTGAATATCCAATAAAAAAGCGCGCCGGAGCGCGCTCTTATTCTACCGTCAGCTATAGGTTCAGCCGAGGTATTTCTGCAGAGAAGCGTCAGCAGCCATCGCCTGAGTCAGAGACTCGTACGCATCTTCTGCAGTCGCTTCAGATGAGAACATAGTGTCGAAGTTAGCCTTTACAGTTGCGTTAAAGGTAGCTTTATCGCCTGCTTCGATACCCATCACTTCTGACAGAGCTGCCAGAGTTTCACCTTCACCACGAGCAGCGTCAATGGCCAGCTGATCCATGTTGTCGTTCATGAAGGTTTTTGCCAGTTTCAGTGGACCATTCGCAGCTTCACAACCCAGTGTGCCGGAAGTCATACCAAAGGTCTGGTTACCGGAAGTACCGTTAGTGGTTGCCGCCAGTACGTGCTCGTGCCACTCGTTTGCATCCGGGAAGACAACCGCCGTACCCAGACCACAACCCGCAGGGCCGGAATCAGCGAATGACATAGAGGAAAGAGATACCAGAGCAGCTGCTGCAAGAATTTTTTTCATGGACTTATTCCTTGTTCGTTTTGACATAGAGATCAGCGAAAATGCCGAAACCACAAACTATTCCCTCAAACCCGGCTTGTCTACCCCGGTTGTGGGAATTCGTCGCAGACTGGCGAAATTGTTTGAGTTGTGTCAGCCTTTGCAAAAGCGTCAATCTGCAGATTTATGTACCAGACAGGTAACCCCCGCGATAACGCCGTTTTCACGGTCTCTGAACTCAATTCCCGCGCCCGCCAGTTGCTCGAAGTGTCGTTTGCATCGGTAAGGGTGGAAGGTGAAATATCGAATCTTGCGCGTCCATCTTCCGGGCACTGGTACTTTACTCTTAAAGATGCCGGTGCTCAGGTTCGCTGTGCCATGTTCCGCTCACGCACTGCCATGCTGAAATTTCTGCCCAAAGAAGGCGATATGGTAGAGATTCGCGCCAAGGTCAGCCTGTATGAAAACCGCGGTGACTATCAGCTTATCGTCGACAACATGAAACCGGCGGGAGAAGGCGCCCTGCTGCTTGCTTTTGAACAGCTCAAACGCAGACTCGCTTCGGAAGGCCTGTTTGCAGAAGAGCGCAAACGCCCCCTGCCTGCAGTACGTCGTGTCGCCGTCATCACCTCACCGACTGGCGCCGCTATTCACGACATGCTGACCGTGCTGAAACGGCGTTGGCCCTCAATTGAAGTGGATATTTATCCGGTCATGGTACAGGGCAATGAAGCCCCCGCACAGATTATTACCGCACTACAGCGTGCTAACCGCGACGCCCGCTGCGATGTGATTATTGCCGGACGCGGCGGCGGCTCACTGGAAGACCTCTGGTGTTTCAATGACGAAGGTGTCGCCCGCGCGATTGCGCATTCCGCCATTCCGGTCATCAGCGCCGTCGGTCACGAAGTCGATTTTACGATTGCCGATTTTGTCGCCGACCTGCGTGCGCCCACCCCCTCGGCTGCTGCAGAAATGATCAGCCCCGATGGCGCACTGTTACGACAGCAGATCATTAGTATGAAACAACGTCTGCAACGCGCATTCAAAGACCGTCAGCAGCAGCGCTTCAAACAGCTTGAGCAACTCAGATCGCGCCTGCGTGGTCCGCAACACCAGCTACAGAACCAATCGCAACGACTGGACCAGTTAGAGATACGTCTGCAGCGCGTCATGCAACAGAAGATTGCGGAACCCAGACAGAAGCTCGCGCGTCTGACATCCGTTCTGGAACACCTGCACCCGCAGAAAACGCTGACACAGCACCAGAAAAACCTGCAGCAATTACAACAGCGACTGAAACGCGCTGTTCAGCAGCAACTGACGCAGAAGCAGAAGGCACTGGCCTCCGGAGCGCGCCTGCTGTCGTCAGTCAGCCCACTGCAGGTTCTGGCACGGGGATATTCCATTACCCATGATCAGGACGGCAAAGTGATTCACTCTGCGGCGGACGTATCTCCGGGCAGCACCATAGAAACCCGTCTGCATCAGGGCAAACTGATCAGTACCGTTCAGGAGATAACACCGGATGACTCTGCAAACTCATAAACTGCTGGTAATTCTGTCTTTGTTGCTCAGTCCGCTGGTGCTGGCCTCTTCCCTGCCCGATCACCGGGTTCCTGGGGGAATCATCAGCCTGCCCGTCGCCGCGGCCACGGATGAAAAACCCAGCGTGATGTTTAACAGCAAGCCTGTCATGGTCGTTAATCATGACGAGCAGTGGGTTGCCGTGGTTGGCGTGCCGCTCAATCAGGAACAATCACTGACCCTTGAAGTGAATGGCGAAACAACCACCACCGCAATAACGCCCTACCCTTACGAAGAACAGCATATTGAAATCAAAGAAACTCGTAAGGTAAATCCACAGAAAAATGACATGGACCGCATCGGCAAAGAATACAACCAGATGACGCCCGTCTATAAAAGCCACAGCGAACACCTCGCTGCGCAGTGGACCGAGATGATATTACCCACCGAAGGCTCATACAGCAGTGCCTTTGGCTTAAAACGTTTTTTTAACGGTCAGGCCCGTAAGCCTCATAGCGGGATCGATATTGCAGCCCCTGAGGGCGCACCGATCATTGCTCCGGCAGCGGGTAAAGTAGTTCTGACTGGCGATTTCTTTTTTAATGGCAACAGCGTATTTATTGATCATGGCCAGGGCCTGATCAGTATGATGTGTCATATGAGCCGCATCGATGTCAAAGAAGGCGATGACATTCAACAGGGTGATTTAATCGGCGCCGTCGGTAAAACCGGGCGGGCCACAGGGCCGCACCTGCACTGGACGGTCAGTCTGAATAATGCACGGGTAAACCCTAAACTGCTTCTCCGCGCTGACCAGCCCAGGTAAGCCGTGCTCCCAGAAAAGCCAGGTAAGTCGCCCCCCAGAAGAGAGCGTAACCGTATGAAAAAACATCCGGGCACTGCGGGTTTAATGCCAGTCAAAGGATCGGGCTGTGGCATACGGCCCAATGTGGAAGAAATGGAAGACTCTGAAGGGTTTGATTTTTCGGGGGCTGCAGAATTATTAGAAAAGGATGCTAAGCCGCATCCTTCTCCGCACGAGCAAGCTCCGCATCCCGCTTCAGATTCAGAAGATCAATCTTCGCCTGAATCTCAGGGGTAGGCTCAGGCGCCACATACTCTTTTACATCGCGTCCGTGGTATTTATCCAATGCCTGCAGCAGCGAGCTGAAGCTACGAACCCGTCCGCCCCGCACCAGCGCAATTCTACCCAGCGCTTTGCAATGCAGTTTGCCTTCGACCAGAAAACGGTGCTCTGAATAAAGATACTTGCGATCCCAATACAGAACACGGCTTTCGATTTCTACCTTAGTAAAAGGTTTTATTTCTCGCACAAAGGTGACGGTCTGACTCGCTACGACCGTGCGCCAGCCGTTGCTGATAATCAGAGGTAGCAGCCCAATTTCTGCGAACCACTGTACCCGACCGACATCAATAAATGCCGGATAGCGCGTATTGGTGAGATGCATATTGAGATCCATATCCCACGGCATCACACGGAAATAATAACGGGTAGTCGCTAATGCATCGCGACTGTCATTCCACTTCTGCCGGAAGAAAATCAGCAGAAAGCGCAACATCATCATGATTTTTTATCCAACTGTATCTGGCGGATCAGACCTTCCTGAGCCACAGAAGCCACCAGTTCACCTTTTTGATTAAATACCTGTCCACGACAGAATCCACGACCGCCGCCGGCATTCGGGCTATCAATCGCGTACAGCAGCCACTCGTCCATACGGAACGGACGATGAAACCAGACGCTGTGATCCAGACTCGCCAACTGCATATCCTTCTGCCCGTATGACTTAGCATGAGGATGCAGAGAGGTTGGCAGCAGATTAAAGTCTGTAGCATACGCCAGCAACATGCAGTGAACATCGTAGTCGTCAGGCAGCTGCCCATCCGCACGCAACCAAAGGTATTTCACCGGGTCTTTTTTCGTCGGCGCGAAAATATTCACCGGATCAATCACCCGCATTTCAATAGGTTTATCTGCCGTGTAAATGTCACGTACTTTTTCTGGGAAATAATCACGGAACATACGCGCCAGCTCAACCTGAGAAGCAATTCCGTCCGGGCCTTTCACCTCAGGCATTGGCGCCTGGTGCTCAAAGCCTTCTTCCGGCTGCTGGAATGAGCAGATCATGGTCAGAATCGCCCGACCATTCTGAATCGCCTTCACCTGACGGGTGCAGAAGCTGCGGCCATTGCGCAGAGGATCAATCTCGAATTCGAGATGATCTGTCACTGTGCCTGCCAGCATAAAATACACATGAAACGAGTGCGCCTGCCAGTCACCTTCGGGCAAGGTCTGCATCGCTGCCGCCAGACTCTGGCCCATGACCTGACCGCCGAACAGCGCGCGAAACCCGAGATCCTGAGTTTCACCCCGAAAGCTATTCTCACCCAGTGGCGATGGTTTCAGCAGGGTTACCAGATCCTGTAATACTTCACTCATAGCAGACTCTCATCATTAACGGTAAACGGCACAATACCTGATCATTTCCGTTGATCATTGGCCGAAATGACACAATACGCCGCAATCAGGCCCTTTGCGACGCAAAAATAGTGGCTTACATGACCTCAGAGTGCACCGGATACCGGGATGCGTATAATACCCCGCCTCAATGCAATGCTCCGGTTATCTCATGTCAGAAATCTTTCCAGATCCTATCAATCCGGCCGAATACGATACTCAGCTCGACGAGAAAAAAGTGCGGCTGAACAGTCTGTTCGCAGAATTCGCACCACCGGCTCTGGAAGTCTATGACAGCGCGGTGTCGCACTACCGCCTGCGCGCTGAATTCCGCCTCTGGCATGAGGGCGAACGCTGCTTCTACGCCATGTTTGAGCCGGGCAACCGCAGCAAAGCCTACGAAGTCCGTGAATTCAATATAGCCTCTCCGCTCATCAATGACCTGATGAAGCGCTTATTAGCCGAGATTCACGACAGCGAACTGCTGCGCCGCCGCCTGTTTCAGGTGGAGTTCCTGACCACCTTGAGTGGCGATGCGCTCATCACCATCATCTACCACAAGAAACTGGATGACGCCTGGGAAGCAGAAGCACGTGCTCTTCAAGAGCGTATAGGCTTCCCGATTATTGGCCGCTCACGTAAGCAGAAGATCGTCCTTGAGCGCGACTATGTGACCGAAGTGCTAAATGTCGATGGCAAGCAATACAGCTACCGCCAGATAGAAGGCGGCTTTACGCAGCCTAACGGTGAGGTAAACCAGAAGATGCTCAGCTGGGCGCGTTCAGCGTCTGAAGGCATAGGTGGCGATCTTGTTGAACTGTATTGCGGCAACGGCAACTTCTCCGTCGCACTGGCCGAAAAGTTTGACCGCGTACTGGCGACTGAGATCTCTAAAACCTCGGTAAATGCCGCTCAGGTGAACATTGCCGACAACCAGATCGACAACCTCATTATTGCGCGCTTGTCGTCTGAAGAATTTGTACAGGCGCTGCGAGGCGAACGCACCTTTACCCGCTTAGAAGGCGTTGATTTAACCAGCTACGACTTCCGTACCGTACTGGTCGATCCGCCACGGGCAGGTCTGGACGACGAATCCGTCAAACAAACCGCCGGCTACGACAACATCATCTACATCAGTTGTAACCCGGACACCCTGCACGCGAACCTGACCGAACTCTGCAAAACCCACGACATCGTGCGTTTCGCCATGTTCGACCAGTTCCCGTATACCCATCACATCGAAACGGGCGTCGTTCTGAAACGCAAGGCAACCGCGTGAGCACTTCATTTAAAGACATCAAAGGCATCACCCCAGCCATGCAGGACAACCTGCAGCAACTGGGCTTCAGTGACGCTACCGAGATTCAGGCCCAGTCGCTGCCCATCAGCATTGCAGGCAACGACGTACTGGCACAGGCGAAAACCGGCAGCGGCAAAACCGTCGCCTTCGGTATTCCGTTGCTACAGAACCTGAACCCGAAGTTTTATGGCATTCAGGGTTTAGTGCTCTGCCCGACTCGCGAACTGGCGACTCAGGTCGCGGACGAGCTGCGAAAGCTCGCCCGCTTTACGCAAAACATCAAAATTGTCGTAATCTCAGGTGGCGTTTCTATCGGACCTCAGATCGGCTCGCTTGAGCGTGGCGCCCACATCGCCGTTGGTACTCCGGGGCGTATCAAAGACCACCTTCGCAAGAAAACTATGGTTCTGGAGAACGTAAATACGCTGGTGCTCGATGAAGCTGACCGCATGCTCGAAATGGGCTTCGCCGACGACATCCGCGACATTGCCTCGCACACTAAACACAATCGTCAGACGCTGCTGTTCTCTGCGACCTACCCAGACAACATCAAAGCCCTGAGCAAAGATCTGATGCACGAGCCAGAGACGATTAAAGTCGAAGCCGTACATAAAACAGATCATATCCGCCAACAACTGATTGGCTGCGGTAAAGAGAGTCGTACCGAAGCGTTATTGGCCGCGATGCAGCACTTCGCCATCGAGCAGGCGGTGATCTTCTGTAATACCAAACAGACCGTAAACGACGTGTCACAAGCACTGCGCCATGCTGGATATTTATCCCTCGGGCTGCACGGTGACCTCGACCAACGTGACCGCGACCAGACGTATATCCGCTTTAAACAAGGCAGCGCCCACTGCTTAGTCGCCACAGACGTTGCCGCCCGTGGCCTCGACGTTGATGAGCTACAAGCCGTCATTAACTACGAACTGCCACGCGATCCGGAAGTCTACGTACACCGTATTGGTCGCACTGGCCGCGCCGGCAGCGAAGGCCTGGCACTGAGCCTGTTTACCGAGCGCGAGCAGTACAAACGCGAAGCGATTGAAGACCTGCTCAAGCACAACATTCCGGCCATGCATCAAAGTGAACTGACCGGCAGCCACGACACCGGCAAGCCACCGTATGTCACCATCTGCTTTGCTGAAGGTCGCAAAAACAAACTGCGCCCGGGAGATATCGTCGGAGCCATCACTGCCGGTGGGAAAGTACCGGGCAACGTGATTGGTAATATTACCGTTCTCGACTTCGTTGCTTTTGCAGCGGTTGAGCGTGAATACGCCAATGATGCATTACGCTTGTTAGAGAAAAGCCGCATTAAAGGGCGTCAGATCAAGGTCAGACGCATCTGACACCTTACCTGGGCCGTTGTTTTTTATTACCCTCTACTAACAATAAAAAACAACGGACTGCGTATGCCAGGCTCAAACCTTATTATCGTTTTCAACGCGCTGCTGTTCGCGGCCATGCAACTCTGGCTACCGTTTGAGCCTGCCGTCGTCGATGGCCTGAGCATCCTGATCTTTATCGCCATACTCTGGTTGACCGAAGCTCTCGATGTCAGCATTACCGCGTTACTGGTGCCCACTCTGGCCGTTGTCTTTGGGGTATTAGACACCGGCGATGCGCTCAGTAAATTCGCCGACCCCATTATCTTTATCTTCCTCGGTGGCTTTGCTCTCGCCTCAGCCCTGCACGCCCAGAAAATCGACGCCGCCATCGCCAACAAAGTCCTCGATCTCGCCAGAGGCCGCTTTAATGTCGCAGTTTTTATGTTATTCGCGGTATCGGCAGGCCTGTC
>Ga0208830_1000500_pt1 | contig 19465 bp, 16 predicted proteins | sample DeeseametaMP2634_FD_184169 | JGI IMG/M metagenome (GOLD analysis project Ga0208830, IMG submission 184169) | Marine microbial communities from the Deep Atlantic Ocean - MP2634 (SPAdes) | ecosystem: Environmental > Aquatic > Marine > Oceanic | place: Northeast of Antigua and Barbuda, North... | reverse complement strand
CATTGTTAAAGATTAACTTTTGATTTAAACAGGGATTTACAATCATGATACCTTCGGTTATGATAAAGTTTAAACTTGGCAGTGCCCGTTCAGTATTACTACTTGAGTTAATCTGACTCACAGGCTAACACAATATTAATGGAAATACTCAAAAAAATTTTTGGTCCTGAAGACTCCCACAAGGATGTCAATGCCATTCTTGCCCGTGGTAAAAGTCTGCTTGAAAAAAACTTCTATGAATGGGCAACAGTAGAATTTAACAAAGCTCTTGCACTGAACCCAAAACTTGCCGCAGAAACTGTAACCAAACTATTTCAGGAAATGCAAGGTAGCGGCAACCCTGACGGGACAATAAGTCTGGGTACAATTGCCCTAAAAATGGACCCTAAAAACGTAGATCTTGCCAATCAACTTGGTAATACATACCGCAAAAAACAAGACTGGAATCATGCAAAAAATATGTACTTGCACTGCCTGAAGTATCATCCTGATTATAAAAACGCTGTTTATAATCTGGCTGCAACCACAGCAAAAGTTGAAGTTGCAGATGGCATGGCTATCTCAGCCATTGATGAGTTTGAAAATATGAAGGACTTTGTCCTTCCTGACATTGAAGAGGGCATGGGAATATTAGTCGAAATGCAAACTAATTTTGCTGTTGATACGGTTGAGGTTAATCAAGAACAAAGTCCAGACGAAAAAAATAAAACAAAAGTAATGCCTGAAAAAGGGGCTAAAGAGGACAATAATATAAAAATTAAAACTGATACTGATACTGATACTAATGACAAGGATGATTTAGACAGTATTGACGCTGTTCAAACTTTCAAATACATTACTTCCAATCTGGAGGCAGAAAGCTTACAAGAAAAGGAAGCTATTTTCACACTTGGCATTTATTGTTTGAAAAATAATGAAACAAAGATCGCCCAATATTCTTTGAAACGATTGCTGATGCGGGATAAAGAAAATGTGGATTTACGTTGTTTCCTTGTTCTTGCAATTTCAATCGATGGTAAGATAAATGAAGCAATTAAATCTTTTCAAAGCATACTTGGTCGAAATCCGAATCATCGCTACACCAATGTAAACATGGGGATCCTGTTAAAACGAAAAGGAATGATTCAGCAATCCCGAGTTCGTTTTTTCACTACTTTCAGGCTACTTGAGCAGTCTAAGGGGAACTACGATATGAAGGCATGTTTGGAAAATGCAGATAAACTTTTCAACAACAATCAAAAGAAAAAAGCTCTCGAAATTTATGAACCGCTTATTTCTGAAATCACATCGGAAGTTTTGCTGCACAGAATTGCTAAGCTTTATCTTGATAAGAAATTATTGGATGATGCGCTTGAAATTTATAAACGTATTTTTCGTAAAAACCGTCAAAATATAGAGGCCCGTGAAGGTATTAAATCAATTCATACAGCATATTTGATTGAATCCGAAAACTTTCTTAAAAAAAATGACAAAATAAATGCAGCAGTGAAAATTGAAAAAGCTCTAAAAATTGCCGCAGGTATTAATCTGATTCAAAAAGCTATCAGTATCAACCTGCTGCTCAAAAATGAAAATAGAGTAGTGGAGTTGGAGGAGATGCTGAAAGATATCAAAAGAAAAGAGATTCAAAGTAAAGTTCAGGAAAAAATCAATAAAGCAGAGGAAGCTGAAAAAAAGACTGATTACAAAGGAGCTATCCGTTACTTTCAAGAGGCAATCAAGATTGAACCACAAAACAGTACATTAAAGAAATTAATTGACCTTTGCGTCCACATCAATCGTCCTGATTTAACCGAAAAAATAACAGATTGGTTTAACAAGTATCAGCATTCTCTTCTGGAAAAAGAAAAAAAACAAGCTCGTGAGGAGTTGAAACAAAGCAAAAATAATGGTGATGAATCTCAGAAAGATGGAATTTGATGCACAGAAAACGGGGATTAAATGGCGACTTTCATAATTTATTAAACTTGGATTCATTGGTTGACATTGTTTCCAACAATGTAGGAATACTTGTTATATTAGCTGTGTTCATGGCAATGTTTTCACTATTGGAAAAAAATGAGCAGGTAATTTCAAAAACACAATCGACAGAAAATATTGAAAAACTGAAAATTCCCTGGTCTCATGTTTCACAAAAAAACATCCTTTTGATTTTTCTGCGGAGTGACCGTTTATTGTACCTAGATCGTACAATAGTTTATCAAAGGCTAAAAAAATATCTCTCTGGTAGTGAACCTTTACCAAAACACGTCAATCTGGATCAATTTTCCATTGAACTTACAGTCGGAAGTGGACACGCACACTGTCTTAAATTTCTTCCTTCTCCGAGAGCAGGACAGTGGTGGCATCAGTTTTCTCAGCGTAATGGGGTGATGAAAAAATTAATGAAAAAATATCCTCCGGAAGAAAACTACTTTTTTTTCTGGGTTGATCCAGACAGTTTTGAAATGTTCCGTGAAATAAGAAAATCTTTGTGGGATCTAAACTTTGAAGTAGGTTGGAAGCCAATCCGAATTGAAACCCCTTTGCGTTACTGCAGTGGGGTTGGTCAAGCACGAGAATTTCTACCTCAATAACAATATGCTCAAAACAGCAATAATGCCTGTCACCAAAAAGACAGCTAGTTCAGCCAGTGATAAAGCCTTGATTGCAAAGTTAGTCAAGCAAATTCGGAGCTATGTTCAGGAATACGGTACAGTTAAAGATTCAGAGTTGCTTGAACAAGCCATTGCTGATATCCGGAAACACCACGAACATCAAAAACGTAAATCCGGACAACCGGTCATTATTCACCCCCTTCGTGTGGCAAACTATATCTGTCGAGCAGGACTGGATGCCCCAACAGTTGTAGCAGCCCTTCTTCACGATATCATTGAAGATACTAAAATTACACACAAAGACATCAAAAATCGATATGGTGCCTGGTATGCAGATATTGTCAGAGGGTTAACTAAAATAAAAAATCCGGAAAGTCCAAAAGAAGGAGAAGCAGATTATTTAGACGCAACTTATCAGCGTATGTTGAAAGCCATGACACAGGATGTTCGTGCTTTGCTGATCAAGCTGTTTGACAGACTCGATAACATGAGAGACATGGAAGCCATGCCCCGCCACAAACAGCGTAGAATCAGCCTTGAAACTCTAAATGTATATGTACCTATAGCCGAAAGACTGGGACTAACACAGATTTGCCGGGAACACACCGAACTCTGTTTCAAACTACTGTACCCAAAGAGATATCATAAAACACTCACAGAAATTGATGAACTGAAAAAAGCCCGTACTTCAACAATAAATGGCATGAGAATTTCTTTGCTGAGAACTCTTGAAAAGAATAATTTAGCATATAAAACGATCGAGCCGCTATTTGTTCATCCTGCTTCCAGAATTCAGGAAAGAGGTCCTATTGACCATGTATTGGAAGGTTTCAGGATTATTGTCAAAAACAGCTTGGACTGTTTTAAAGCACTTGGAATAGTTCATACAAGTTTTTATGTAATTCCTTTGAAAATTAGAGATTACATCAGCAACCCTCTCTGGAATGGTTATGAAGGAATCCAGACAGAGTTAAGAATTGAGGGTGAACAAACATGTATTGAGATCGTTTCAGAAGAAATACTGAAAAAAAATCAGTATGGAATCATGGCTCATTGGCAGGGAAGTCCAACTGAGTTAGCTGACTATTACAGGATATACCTCAATCAACTTGATCAGTTGGCTGGTGATAAAGACGTTCGCATGCTCGAAGTTATGAGCTATGTACAGTCTGATCAGGTACAGGTCTATAGTCCCAAAGGTGATATGTTTGTTTTTCCAAAAAGTGCTACTGTGCTAGATTTTGCTTATGGGATTCATTCAGAACTTGGGAACCATTGCATCGGTGCCCTGGTAAATCCTTCTTCAGTAGGAACAACAAAAAAAAGGGTCCCTCGTGAGCGTCAGTTGTTTGCAGGGGAAGCTTTGCATATTCTCACAGACCGTGGAGTTCAGCCAAGAGAGGAGTGGCTTGAACAAGTCAAAACTGCAAAGAGCCGTGCCCAAATTAAACGTGCTTTGGAACAACAAAAAATAATCAGTGCCAGAAATTCTGGGCGGACATTATTGGAGCGGAAATTGCGAGATTATGGTGATGAGCAAGGCACAGAGAAATGGATCAAATCCAAGGCTGTAAAAGAGGCACTTAAAGCAGAAAAAATATCAGCAAACAAATTTTTTCAGGAAATTGGACTGCAAAAACGTCCTCTGAAAATGTTTCTCAGAAAATATAAATTGCTTCAGTATCAATATACTGGTCGTATAAAAGAGATGATAGGTTCAGAATTTTGGGGGAATATATTTGGTGGCGACAAAAACATTTTTTTGATCGAAGATATTCAAAATCCCTTAATCCGATTGGCTAGTTGTTGTTTCCCAATTCCTGGAGACAAAATCACAGGTTTTATCTGTAATGATCATGAAATTGAAATACACGTCACAAACTGTTTCAAATTAACTCGTAAAAATAAACGTCTGCAGCAAAACAAAATCCCAATTGATGTGGCTTGGAAAATCTCTAAAAAAATAACTCGTTCTCACATTATTCATTTCCAAGTGATTGATGGAACAGGGATTCTTTTTCAAATAACGAAAATAATAAAGGATGCAGGTGTAGCAATAATTAATTCCGAAACCGCCGCTAAGAAAAATAAAGAGGCAGATATTCGTATAAAACTTGAATCGGTTTCCTGGCCAGTTTTTCATAAAATAGTTGAGAAGTTGAGACCATTAAAATTTGTAAAGGAAATCTGGGAAGAATCTCCCGATAGTGTTTAGTGGTATGGAAATTTTAGGGGTTTGTGTACAAAAAAATAAAAGAATAGCACTCTAATTTTTTATGGAACTTCCAACCTGGCTGGAAACCCGCTTGATGCAGGTTTGTGATTTGGTCTTTGCTGTCATACCCCAACAGACTCCTACTCTGGAAAAATTAGGGGAATGTAAAATTATTTCTCACCGCGGGCAGCATGACAACCAAGAAATTTTTGAAAACACTTTGACTGCATTTGATCATGCGCTAGAAACGGATGGGATTTGGGGTATTGAACTGGATTTTCGCTGGACAAAAGACTTGTATCCAGTTGTTTCCCATGATCCGGATTTAATGAGATTGTACGGTTCTAATACCAGGATTTCAGAAACAAAACTGGAAGATCTAAATCGAATCTGCCCTCATATTCCAACACTGGAAGAAGTACTTCAGCGCTACGGGGGAAAATTGCATTTAATGGTGGAGGCCAAAGAAGAATATTATCCTCAACCCGAAAAACAAAACAGGATACTGAAAGAACTTTTTTCTAAGTTAAAACCTCAAAAAGATTTTCATTTGCTCTGCCTGATTCCAGAAATGTTGGAATTAGTGACTTTTACCGAAAATTCAGCAAAAATTTTGGTTGCGGTTTTTAATGAAAAAATATTAAGTAATATCTCGTTAAATGAAAACTATGCCGGTCTTGGTGGGCATTATCTGTTACTTCACAGAAAATTAGTAAAGCAACATTTGGACTGCGGACAAAATATTGGAGTTGGTTATCCCAGGTCTAAAAATAATCTTTTTCGAGAAATTAACCGTGGAGTGGAATGGATTTTCTGCAATGACGCAGTAGGTTTGAGCAGCATTCTTCAAGCAGAATTGAAGAAGGCTCAATCACTCGTTGTGGAAGGAAGTGTCAACTAACAGGAAAAGAGACGCAAGCTATGAGTGATAAAACTGTTCGAGTTTTATTCACAGGGGGAGGTTCTGGTGGTCCAACCATACCCCTGCTGGCTTTGGCACAGGAAATCCGAGGACTAAAAAAGAACTCCGAATTTCTTTTCTTAGGCAGTAAATTTGGTCCGGAAAGAAAAATGGTAGAGCAAGCTGAGATACCGTTTTCCACCATTCCTTCAGGGAAACTCAGGCGTTATTGGAACTGGAGAAATTTTATCGATCCTTTGTATATCCTCGGAGGTGGAATAACAGGTTTGATTTATTTGCTCCGTTTCCGCCCACAGGTTATTGTTTCTGCAGGAAGTTTTGTTAGTGTACCGGTAGCTTATGCCGCCTGGCTTTTAAGGATCCCTCACGTGATTATGCAAATGGATTTGCGCTCCGGACTGGCTAACCGCTTGATGGCTCCAGTCAGCAGTGCGCTTGTATTCTATTTTGATAGTACTGCCAGTCAGTTTCCTTCCATATCTTTGAAACGAAAAATAGGCCCGGTTGTACGTCAGGAAATATACTCTGCCAGTGCAAAACGTGCAAATGAACGTTTTGGTCTACATCCGGAACGCCCGCTTATACTTGTCACAGGAGGCGGTCAAGGAGCAGTTGGTTTGAATCAAGCCATCTTTCCCTTGATAAAACATTGGCTGGTTGATTTTCAAGTTGTACACCTCACTGGAACAAAATGGAATAATTCTTTGGAACAAGAATCTTCCGCTTTTTCTCATCCGGATTACCACCAGATAGAAACTATCCATGAAGGCATGGGTGACTTGCTTTCCAGGAGTGAAATAGTGTTGACACGCGCAGGAATGGGGATTCTCGGTGAACTTGCTGTTTTACAAAAAGATACTGTTCTCATTCCACTTCCGGGAACACATCAGGAAGATAATGCTTTGATTATCAAAAAATACAAGGCTGCAGAAATAATTTCGCAGGTAGATTTAGCTTCCACTGGCCTAGAGTGGTGGAATAGTTTTTTGGAAAAACGTGTTCCGGGAGAAATGGGGAAAAGGCTTCATGAAATTCTGCAGGATGGTGGAACGAATGATTTTGCACAGTTGGTTTTTGAGATAACTGATGAAAGGTGAAAATGGTTCTAAAATCAAAATGTTGCAAATTTTTTAATGCTCTAGTTTTGCAAGTACGACATAGTAAAGGTTTGTGGATCGTAATTCTTTTATTATTCTTTGGTACCACGTCCTGTGCACTTGGAAGCGGGAAGTTTTACGAGTGGTGCAAAAAAAGAGAATTCCCGGCCATTTGTAAAAAATATTTTTAGTCAATTATATTTGTGTCTTTGATGAAAATTGGAATCCTTTGCGCCATCCCCAAAGAAATACATTTTTTTGAATTGCTTACAAATTCTGGACAGCAGGTTGGTGGTAGAACTTTTTTCAAAAGCAAACATTCTTTCCATGAGCTGATTATAGTTGAATGTGGGATAGGGAAAGTCAATTCAGCGATGGTTTCCACGATTCTAATTCAGGAATTTAAGTGTGAAATTCTTATTTTTTCCGGAATCGCGGGAGGTATTGATCCGGATATGGAAATTGGAGAAGTTTTGATTGGTGAGTCTTTGATTCAGTATGATTACGGTGCACTGAAAGACGGAAATATCCGAGTTTACCGTGCAGGGGAAATACCCATGGGGCTACAGAAAAATAAAGCAGAATTTGTTCTAGATCCGGTGATAAAGGAAAAAATAAATACCTCACTTCCAGATGTCCGGATGGGTACTATCCTAACCGGAGATGTTTTTCTTCAGTGTCAAGAAACCAGGAAAGAGTTGTATGAAAAATTTGGTGCGCAGGCCGTTGAAATGGAAGGAGGAGCAATTGCTCAGGTTGCAGAACAATTTGGAATACCTGCAATCGTGGTACGTTGTCTCAGTGATTTAGCTGGAGCAAATGGACACAAACTTTCCTCTACATCATTGAAAAAAGCCGCAAAGAGTTCATTCGAAACTGTGCAGTCCATTTTGAATGCTTTGCTCTAATTGCAGATCTTCAAAAATAGCAGCGCAGTTCAAAATAGGGTGAACCTGCGCCTAATTCCGGATTGATCCGAAATCCATCTTTTGCAACTGGATAAAGCTCTTTGACCCTGTTGTATTTGCGGTTAAGGTGATTGTCTCTGCAAACAACGCTGACGGATTGCCTTTTGTCTTCAAAAACACAGACCAAAGTTTTTCCTTCCAGCAGCAACTCAGATTCTATCCGGGTCCAAAAACTTACCATCCTGCACTCAGCCAAATTTGCTGCAGATTTGATTTTTCCTTCTGAATCAACAGGGATAGTGTGGCTCTCAGTTCCGTAACCATTTTCGGAAACCAGAATCTCCCATTTAAAATAGTCTGCAAATAATTCCGTAGAGAGGATGAGTGAAATTATTAAAATAAACAACCATTTAAGCATAAATGATCTAATTGTAGAATCTTGTTCCAGTACCATAAAAGACACAAAATATAGTTTTCTTGAATGGTCCTGGAATCCTAAAGTCTTTAATCCAAAAATATTTCCAATCTTGTCACATCCGTTCTGGTGGTGAGATTCCAATGAGGTGAAGACCCTGCAGGAGAGTTTCAGCAACACAGTGAAATAAAAGTAATCTGGCAGCTTGCAGCATTTCAGTTTCAGCATGCTTTACTGAACATGTGTTGTAGGCACGGCTGAAATCTTTGGAAAACTCATAGAGCATCCGGGCAAGTAATGAAGGACGGTATTGCTCACCGGATTTAAATACAGTGCGATTGAAATCCAGCATCTGTCGTAAAAGCTTTTTTTCATTGGGATGTGCTAATAGTGAAAAGTCCACATCAGAGACCACTTCACGAGAAATTTGCCGACAAATGCTCCTGATTCGCACGTAGGCATAAACCAGATAGGTGCCGGTATCTCCTTCAGAAACCAGCCAGTCGTCCATTGAAAACACAATCTGCTTATTTGAGTCTTGATTTAGCATACCGTATTTAATGGCTGCCACTGCAATTTTTTGAGCCGTTTCTTCAAGTTCTTTCTTACTCCATTCCTGCCGATGTTCTCCTAGATGATTGGATTGGATACTTTCAATGATTTCTTTGCGCAACTGCGAAAACAGAATCACATTTCCTGCACGAGAACTCATTTTACCTTCTGGAAGCATCACAAGTGCATACGGCAAATGGAAACACTTGTCGACTTGCTCATAGCCCATTCTTTTGAGGGTGGCAAAAACTTGTTTAAAATGCAACGTCTGTTCAGCCCCAACCACATAAATTGAGCGCTTCACTCCAAACTGGTCAAATTTGTGTTGTGCAAGTGCAAGGTCTTTTGAGGAATAGAGGGTGTTCCCATCTGATTTCAGGAGCATAAAAAAACCAAGTTCTTCCTCCTCAAGATCAATCCCAATTGCACCTTCTGAATACTGAAATATCCCTTTTTTTTCTCCTTCAATTACAATTTGCCTGCCTTCTTCATCAACCTCGGACTCATAGAAAATATGGTCAAAACTTACATCCAGCCACTCATATATTTCTTGAAAATCCAACAAAGACCATTCCCGCGTTTTTTCCCATTCTTGAATGAATTGCTCGTCTTTTGCTTCCAGTTTTTGCTGAATTTGACTGATTTCTTTCTGAAACTTAATTTTCTCTTGACCTTCTGCTTCATCCAGTTTTTTTACTGCATGCGTGTAAAGTTCACCTAACCACTCTCCACGAAATTTTTCCGGAGGAGTTTCAGTGTTGTAATTACTATAAAACCACAAACATTTTGCGATATGTGCTCCAACGTCACCAATGTAGTTTGCTCCGACTACATCATAGCCGTTGTAACAAAAGATACGGCACAAACTATCTCCAAGCGCCACATTACGCATATGTCCAACATGAAAACCTTTGTGTGTATTTGGTTGAGAAAATTCAATCATCACCCGTTCACGGGAAATGTTGGAGGGCTCTGTGAAATACTTTCCACAGAAAACATCAGGTAAGACTACTTCAGCCATTACAGCAACAGAAACAGTAAAATTCAGATAGGAGTCTTTTGCCTGGATTGAAATTAAAGGGGTTTCCGGTGAGATATACGATTGAAGCTGCTCTGCCAGTTCCACAGCAATTTGAAAGGGGGGGCGTCGCAAACTTTTAGCAAAGCTAAAGCATGGGAGTGCATAATCTCCCATATCAGGATTGGGTGGTTTCTCAACTAATTCGTTGAATGATGATGTATCCCAAGTTCTTGAATCATCAATGTTGTTTAGAACCTTTGCGGTCCAATCACAGATCGTTTGTTCAAATATATTCATCCAAGATCAATCGTTAAATCTTGGGTAAACCAGTTATCCACAGTACCCAACAAACCTGCTTTCCATCATTATTAATGAAACTTTAAAGATAAAATTTCTTTCAACCCTCAACTTTTTCCCGCCGCACTATTCTTCCACGTTTCAGATCATAGGGGGAAAGTTCTATTGTGACTGTATCTCCGGGAAGTACACGAATCTTATACATTTTCATTTTTCCCGACAAATGACCAATAACAACATGATCATTTTCAAGTTTTACCCGAAAAATGCCTTTGGAGGATTCAAGTACAATCCCCTCGACTTCTAGTTTATCTTCACTCAAATGCTGTTCTCCTTTACTAAAAAATTATCTCAGTTATTTTAGTTTAATATAAAGATTTAACAACTTATACTAATTAAATTCAAGGATATATCAAGTGATTTGAAGAGTTCAGACTTTCTTGTCTCCTTAACCGAAAATTGATTAGCATGCATCCGGTTTTTATATCTTCTTTTTATCCGGTGAAAATCTAATTAAAATCAGTTATAATCCATGATAATCAATAAAAAATATTTCAAACATAAATTATTCTCACATCCGGATAGAAACGTTTAAATGGACCCATGGAAAGAACGTCGCGCTCCTTCCGGTGTTCAACGGAAAGACGATCACCGCGAGGATTATGAGCGAGACAGAGCACGGGTAATTCATTCTTCAGCATTCCGAAGATTGCAGGCAAAAACACAAATACTCGGAGTGTTAGACGGAGATTTTCATCGTACACGTCTGACACATTCAATGGAAGTAGCTCAAATTGGACGAGGTCTTGTACTTAATTTTGTAAAGCGATATCCGGAACTCAAAGACCTGCTTCCCCGACTTGAACAGATAGAAACGACAGGATTGGCCCATGATTTGGGACATCCACCTTTTGGACACGGCGGAGAGACTGCTCTCAATTTTGCAATGTGCGACTATGGAGGATTTGAAGGCAATGGACAGACATTGCGAATTCTCACAAAACTGGAATCACACACACCCGAGTATGGATTAGATTTAACGCGCCGTAACCTTCTGGGAGTTCTAAAATATCCTGTACCCTATTCCAAACTTCGTCAAAAAAAACTGCCGAAAGTATCCGGAACTTCTAAAAATACAAATGAGCAACAAGCTTGGAAACCTCCAAAGTGTTATCTGGATACAGAGCAGGAAGTGCTTAACTGGATTTTAGAACCCCTTTCAGATTCAGACCAAAAACATTTCCACGAGCAAACTTTACCTACTCAATCAAATCATGGTTTTTCGTTCCACAAAGCTCTGGATACCTCACTGTTGAATTTGGCAGATGATATTGCTTATGGGGTTCATGATTTTGAAGATGGTGTTGTTTTGCGATTGTTGACTCGTGACCACTGGCAGGAAGTCACAAAACATTTGGATCCAGAATGGGCAGAGGATAATAATCTTCTGCAAATTGAAAAAAAACTTTTCAAACATGGTGAAAACTCCGGGCACAACCGCAAACAAGCTGTTGGAGCACTGGTTCATGCACTTATTACTTCTGCAGAATTGAAACTTAATGAAAAATTTGAAGAACCCCTCCTGGGATGGAATGCAGTTCTTCCGGAAGAACCACTGCAATTCCTCAAATCACTGAAAGAAACTGTTTCGCGTCATGTCATCCAACTAAATACTGTACAAGCTGCAACATATCGGGGACGTAAGGTTGTGCTTTCCCTGTTTGAAACACTCTCATCTGAAGCTGAGATGCTTTTACCTTCATCTTTTCAGATTTTATGGAAAGAGGCAAAAAGTGTTCGGGATCAAAATAGAATAGTTTGTGACTATATTGCCGGCATGACAGATCAATACGCAAATCGCTTTTATGAACGCCTGTTTCTCCCTGGACATGGCTCCGTGTTTGACAGACTATGAAACTATGTTGAGTGCAGAAATTTTTTCACACTCAATAAAAACTTAAACCCAAAACACAATAAGCTAAATTGCTCCCCACTAGACGTCATACCAACACTGTTTCAATCGGTTCCATAAAGATTGGAGGTTCTGAACCTGTTCGGATTCAGTCAATGCTGACCTCTGCCACCACCAATGTTGAATCATGCATTGAAGAAATTGCACGATTAGATGCAGTGGATTGTGAAATTATCCGCCTGACAGTCCCGAATCAAAAATCAATTGACAGTCTGCCCGCAATCCGTACTGAAATGAAGAAGCGTGGAATCGAACGTCCCCTGGTAGCGGACATTCATTTTAATCCGCAATTGGCAGTTAATGTATGTGAATTTGTGGAAAAAGTCCGCATTAATCCAGGCAATTATGTCGACCGGAAAAAATTTGAAGTACGCGAATATACTGATCTGCAGTATCAGGAAGAATTGGAACGTGTTGAAGAAAAATTGCTTCCGCTGATACAAAACCTGAAAAAATACGGATGCGCTCTGAGAATTGGTACAAACCACGGTTCACTCTCAGATCGACTGATGAACCGCTTTGGAGATTCGCCGGAAGGAATGGTTGAATCTGCTATGGAATTTTTACGTATTCTCCGGAAGCATAATTTTGAGGATACAGTACTGTCCATGAAATCCTCTAATCCCCTGGTGATGATTGAGTCATATCGGGAGCTTGTACGAGTAATGGATGATGAAAACATGCATTATCCTCTGCATTTGGGAGTTACTGAAGCAGGTAATGAACTGGATGGACGTATAAAAAGTGCAGTGGGAATCGGCGCCTTGCTTTGCGACGGTTTTGGAGACACAATCAGAGTTTCACTTACAGAACCGTCAGAAAATGAAATCCCTGTTGCCCGTTCTATTTTACAGTCCACACGATCCAGAATTTTTAATGCAGATTTTATTTCTTGTCCATCATGCGGTCGTACGTTTTTTGACTTAGAAAGTACCACTGAACAAATAAAAGTACACACTTCACACCTCAAGGGAGTTAAAATTGCGGTCATGGGGTGCATAGTAAACGGTCCGGGTGAAATGGCAGATGCGGATTTTGGCTACGTTGGCGCTGCTCCTGGCAAAATCAATCTCTTTCACGGAAAAACATGTAAGGAACGCAATGTACCCGCTGAACAAGCTGTGGAACGATTAATTGACCTCATCAAGGAGAATGGGAAATGGGTTGACCCTGCTTGATGGTTTCGTAATAAGTCTGAAATCAACAATATGTCATTCCGACCGTTGGGAGAAATCTTAATGATATTAGTATAGTAGCATATGCAAGATTTCTCGCTTCGCTCGAAATGACAAGGATTTAGGACTTTTTACAGGTTCATCATGCTTAATACAAAAAATTTTCTGGAGAATCCATTACTTACCCCCTGGCTTTTTAAAAAAAAGAATATTTTGAATTTTTTAACTGATCAACATTTTTTTGTAACCCCAAAGTTCAGTGAATTAGAGGTATTTCAGCCTTGCTCAATTAGCGTAAGTTAGACGTGGTTTTTGTTGATGTCACAGAAGATTTAGACTGATAGAGCAATTCCAGACGACTTTTTTCTCATGTACAGTAGCCCAGAATCATTCTTTTTAGAAACTGAGCGCTTTTTGCTTCGACCATGGAAATCATCTGATTGTCCTAATTTTTCCCGTTTAGCAAAAAATCCCCAAATAATGCGTTTCGTCAATCAGGGAAAACCTTGGAGTGACAAACGAATTCGGAGCTTCATTCATAAGCAGGAGAAGTTGTTCTGGAAAGAAGGTTATTGCCGCTGGGTCGTAGAGGATAAAATAAAACGTAATTTTGTCGGATTATGTGGAGTGGGAGTGTTTGATCCTCCAGGTTTTTTAGAGATCGGCTGGTGGATTGCAAAAAGATTTTGGAGACAAGGTTATGCAACAGAAGCCGCACGTTGTGCTTTGGAACACGCTTTCAGGAAAATACGGATTCCTCACTTAAAATCAGTTGCGAATCCGGGAAACAAGGCTTCCATTGCCGTAATGCACAAGATCGGTTTTCAACAAAAAACGAGTGGTTTTCTAGGTGATTACCTACGATCTCCTAAATATTTACCAATTGTTACATATTCGTTGGACAATCCATATCTTCATTCCTCTCCCCAAAAATAGCACTTCCCACTCGAATCATAGTTGCCCCCTCCTGAATAGCCCAATGAAAATCAGCTGTCATACCCATTGAAAGTTCCGTGATTTCTGCAGAATCAAGTTCTTGCTGAAGTTTATCCCGCCATACGCGGAGTTTCTCATATATTTTTCGAGTTGGAGTTTCACCAATATTTGGTGCAGGAATAGTCATCAGTCCACGTAATTTGAGCCATTTCCCGGATAGTATAGTTTCTGATACTTGCAAAATATCCTCCCAGTCATGAAGTCCGGATTTGGTAATTTCCCGGGAAAGATTAACTTGAAGCAGCACATTGATTTTCTTTTGTGCAAAAGCACTACGGGCTTCTAATTTTTCTGCTAATTCGGTAGAATCAAGCGTATGAATCCACTGAAAATTTCCGGGACAGAACTTTACTTTGTTTTTTTGCAAATGACCAATCAAATGCCATTCTAACAGGGGGTTTTCGGTCAGGGCCTCAATTTTTCCAAGAGCTTCCTGAACCCGGTTTTCACCGAATGCGATCTGCCCGGCCGCTAGGGCCTGCAGTATCAATTCAGTAGATTTGGTTTTACTAACTGCAATCAGCCGGATGTCTTCCGGAGTACGTCCGGACTGGATTGCCGCTTGTTTTAATTGTTGCTGAACGATTGATATATTATCTTTGATTGGCACTTCATTTTCTCTCTAATAATTATTGATGTTAAAAGAATCTTTAATTGACAAACTTTGGGTTGCGCTTTTTCGTATTCCTGTACTGAAAAATTATTGGGCACGCAGCTATGAAGCAGTACTCTTTGATCATGTGCCATGGACAAAGCTTGACAAACCACTGCCAGAATGCAAAATTGCCTTATTTACAACTGGTGGTATTCATTTGAAATCCGACAAAGCTTTTAATCTGATTGATCCACATGGAGACAGTTCTTTCCGCCGAATTCCTTACAGTGTCACCAAAGAAGATTTAACCATTTCTCACAAATATTATGATCACCGTGACGCAGATCTGGATCCAAATCTGATCCTGCCCTTTGAGGTCTTACTAGAACTGCAAGCTGAAGGCAGAGTCGGCCCCTCCAACAAATTTCATTACAGTTTCATGGGACACATAGAAGAACCTTATTTGACGACTTTAATCCAAAAAAGCGCTGTTGATGCAGCAAAAGAAATCAAGCAGCAGAAAGTTGATATAGCTTTGTTGGTGCCCGCCTGAGGTATCTGCAACCAGACGGTCGGTTTGGTTCAGCGTGAAGTCGAGAGACAAGGAATTGCGACCGTAGGCATTTCGATTGCCCGTAAGATTACCGAGTCGGTTAAACCGCCGCGTACATACCATTTGAAATATCCATTCGGTCATGCCATGGGTGAAGCATTTAACCGGCCTCAGCAAAAGCAAATTTTCCTGGATTGCCTGGAAATACTGGAAACTGCAAACGAACCGGGAATAATCATTGATAGCCCTTATCGCTGGAGGCGACATCAGTTTGAATAAAATTACTGGACTGTTGAAAGTCCAATTAAATCTTTTGCCTGAAAACCTACTGCAACTCTGCTTTCCAAAGCCCGACTTTAAGTTGTTTGGCTTCATTTTCTGCAGCAAGTAAATCTTTATGCTCCAGAGGCGGTTCATTTTCCAGCAGATAGAATGACCAGCCATTCCGGATTAACCAAATATTTATGTTTGTGTCGCCAGTCCAGACCATTCCATCCAGCCGAAATAATTTGTCTGAGTAATCATAATTGATTCTTACCTGCCTGTTGTAAAAAATCTTTTGCATCTCAAAAGCAGCTTTTTTACGGAACCACTCGTTATACTCATTGCCGTGACTGATGGAAAGTTTTGGTGAAACATATTTAAGCCAAACACGTACTTCCTGACGCGGTAAATTCAGATTTTTCTTGGATAGTTTGAATGTCCATTTGCGATATTCTGAACGTCTTTCAATACGGATCCAAACGCTTTCTGAATCAGTAACTCTGCTGAAAACTCCAATTAAGATGTTTTCACTGACCGTACGTAGAGGCTTAGACTTCTTCCTGTCATCCATCCGTCCAAAAAGTTTCTGACGGATACTTTCTGTTTTTAATAATCCTTCCTCCGCGCGTACTTCGTGGAACTCGCTAACCAGACTTCCGAATAAAAAGATAATTGCCATTAATAAAAAACTATAAAACCTCATTATTTTGCACCTTAGCTAGTTGTTTTGGAATTAATCTGTCAGCTGCCTTGCCTAGAATACTATGAAAATACAGCATAATCCAGCTGTTTTGATTTGGAAAGCAGCCTGGATTATCTAGAATAAGTATAGACATGGTACTGGAGATGCAATAAGTTTGCATGTGTCACCTAATTCCAGATAAAGTACAGTAAATTCTTCGTTTTTCATAAGATTGGAACTTGTAGTTTTGCGTCTTCAATGAGCGACCTAAAGAGTTGTTGCAGTCATTTTTACGTTTTTCCATTTCCCGCCAATTATGAGTCCTTTGCCTTCATCGGAGTTTTTCTCATCAACGCACCGGCAATCAAAATCTATATCTGTCCCAAATAGGACATTTTTCCGCATCATGAAGTCCGCAAAATGTCTTATTCCATGGTTAATGTTGTTTTTTGTTTCCCTTCCTGTTCAAGTATTTTCTCAAAACGACCTTGACATACCTCAACTTTCTATTCAGACACAATCTTACTTTCACAATCCGGATACTGGAACGTTTATTTATCGTAACGCAAAAGTTGAGTGGGAGGGAATTACTGTGGAAAGCACAGAAATCCATTACCACCCGGAAACAAACAGATTGACTGCAAAAGGTTATGTCCGGGTTACAGAAGGAGAAATTGTTGCGGTGATGGATGAATTGGAGATAAACGTCAAAGACGGTACTGGAATTTTTCGTGACACTATCGTTTATGATGCTTCAAACAAAGCGTACATGACTGCAAAAGAAGTGCGGAGATTGGGAAAAAACCATTATGTGGCGAAAAACTGCACATTCACGACTTGTAATCCCAAATCTCCTGCTTGGGAAATTACAAGCAGTGAAGTAAATTATTATGTTCAAAACTTCTCATCATCCAGTGTTTCTACTTTAAAAGTTGGAGGAGTTGCTGTTTTTCATTTACCGTACCTTTCCTGGCCCACTGTTAAACGTCGACAATCCGGATTTCTTCCTCCAGAATATCTCGTAATCCGGAGTAGTGTAAAAAAATGGGATTTAGGATATCGCTTTGGAATTCCATACTTTTGGGCAATTGATCAAGAACAGGATTTGACACTGACTTATGACTGGGTGGAGCGACGTGGACCAGGATTGCGTTTTGATTATCAATACGCATGGACTGAGGGAGTGAGAGGTGAAATCAAATACCAGCGATTTTTTGAACGGGATGCACGTGATCCAGAAAATGAATCCGGAAGTTTGAGTGCTCACGAGATAGAGCCATCCGAATTGCATCCTCAACGCTTTAAATTCCAATTTAACCATAATCAACAACTGGATGGTCGGAGCCGCCTGATTGCTTCAGCTCTGGTTTACAGCGACAGTCAGTTTCAAAAGGAATATGAACTGGTTGAAAACCCTAGTCTCACTGCTCAAAAATTTTCTGCAAACATCAACCGACAATTTCCAAAAGGAAGTATCTCACTTTCTGCAACTCAAACCCGTGTATTCAGCGAATTAGCTTTGTTAAACAGAAAAATTGATCCCACACAAGTACAATATCTGCCTGCACTTACATTTCAATTTAGTGATGCATTTTGGCGTAGTGGAAAATCAACGTTGTCTGGTTCAGTCGATGGTTCTATAATTCGTTATTACAGAGTACAAGGATATAATGGAGAAGGGATTACTGCCACTCCAAGTTTTAATTTTCAGTTCCCAGTTTTTCAGCTTTTTAACACCAGTTTTAAAATTGGAAAAAGATTTTCCAGTTTCAAAGTACGTGATCCGGATGTACCGGGAAGTGATGATGAATATGGATTTCAAATATTGGACGGAAAAGCAGAAATCAACACAACTCTATCACGAATATTTAAACAAGAATCAGGAATATTCAGCCGTTTCAAGCACTTGTTGATACCACGCCTGCAATTCGATTACATCGAAGATGTACAGCAAATATCTGATTCCGGAGTTCCCTTCGGTGGAGTAATTTCAACACGGAGAATAACAACATTTCGGTTGGAAAATGTCTTGCTGGCCAAAAGACGTTACTTTGAGAGAAGCGTGAAACTAACATCTCTCTCATTAAACAGAATGCGCAGAAGACAAATGGATGTCGCCTTAATTCGAAAGTTAGGACTAATTCAAGGAAAGGAATTTGCTTCAGAAAAATTGTTTGTCGACCAGTTAGATAAGCTGTTTGGCGGTGCATTAAGCGCTCAACAAAAAGACACTATCCTGGCCTATGCAGAGAAAGGAGTAGTTCCACTTATTAGCAGCCAGATACGAGGCCAGACTCGTGAAGGAAAGAGTTGGAACATGGCAAGTTTAAACTTTGTTCAGCATTATGATGTCTTAAAAAAAGATCCGGATTTTGAGCCTATCGGTCCGGCAATTAAAGGCAATGAGACCGAGTCAGTCCTACCATCTTGCAGTCGGAAAGGATGTCCACTGTTACCTCTAAGGACTACTTTGAGTTTCAATCCCGGCCCGGGTTTTTCAATAAATTATTTCAATCGATATCACCATCAGAAACGCCAGGTTGTAGAATATTCCGCAGGTTTTGGTTTCGGCGTTAGCGATCACAACAAAGCATCGGTGAACTTCCATAAAAACGAATTTGCCTATCAAACACCTTATGGTAATGATGTTGCTACTGCCAACACATTTGGTTTCAGTAACAGCTTTGAAGCAAGCGATGAATTAGCATTTGGATTTTCTGGAACTGTAAATTTGGATGCGGACAGTTACACTTTTCGACGACGTCTGACTTCAAGTGCTTTCACTTTGGATTACCGTCCTGACTGCTGGAACATTAGGCTTGCCCTGACAGAAAGTGTTGACAAAACGACAACCAGCAGTGGACGTGAAAAAGAATACATTGACCGGACTCTTTATGCCTACATTAACTTGGGCGGAGTTGAGATTAATGAGCAGACTTATAAGGGAAATTCAGGAATTACAAAACCTAGGTACTTGCAATCGCTGGATGAATTAAAAAAAGATATTCAGCCTAAACAACCGATAGTGAAGTGAAAAATTACGATCACTTAGAAAATTGTAGAATTTATATTTTTCATATTTTCTGTAATTACATGAGGTTTTTATTGATGCTGTCCTTTTGCATTTTTTTTGCGGCAGGAAGCTATGCACAGGAAAATGATTCTCCTGAGCCCAGCGAAATGGATAAACGCAGTCTTGAATCA
>Ga0208830_1000499_pt1 | contig 19481 bp, 15 predicted proteins | sample DeeseametaMP2634_FD_184169 | JGI IMG/M metagenome (GOLD analysis project Ga0208830, IMG submission 184169) | Marine microbial communities from the Deep Atlantic Ocean - MP2634 (SPAdes) | ecosystem: Environmental > Aquatic > Marine > Oceanic | place: Northeast of Antigua and Barbuda, North... | reverse complement strand
GAAGCGCGCTAGCCACTGCGCTACACCCCGACGTAAGTCGGAAAATGATACCGTAATATAGACCTCGCAGTCCCGAACGAAGCGCGCTAGCGACTGCGCTACGTCTTAGATATACCCAATCCGACTGGTTAGATCGGGCTTGTAACCGGCGGAGCTTGACTCCTAAGCCACTCTTTTCAACCAAGCGATCGAGCCGATTTGAATCCACCGAGACTCCTGGGAAGTTAGTTGCTGGGCGGTTGGACTCTACTCCGTCTCCCAATACCCAAGTTTTATTGGCATCCGGCATCACCGTAATCGGGATCGATGATTGGATCATTAACCTAGCTAATATCGCTTAGTGGACGGGGAGTTAGACTAGTGTTTTCCTCTTACCTTCTTGCCCCAGCCAGCCCCTCGATGCACAGCAGGCCTCGCGGCTGCTGGCCCTGTCAGGGACACTGATGCGCGGCGGCATGAAACTTGGCCGTCTGAACACATGTAATGCACATTAGCGACGTAGCCCGAAGTGGTGCATCGGGCGCATCGACACAACACTCTTGCCCAGAAGAAGGGAGGAGGAATCGCCGGCTAATGTATCGCTGCGGCGGGGGCGGCGGCCCTTTCGTTGACCAGATTTCCCTCTCGAAATCTGGAAAGAGAGAAAGGTTTTATCAACTCCGGCGTCTCTCCAGTGGCAATAAGCTCAGCGATACGTTTGCCTGCCACCGGGGCGGCTTTGAAACCCCAACTTCCCCAACCGCAGGACAAGATGAAGCCTTCAATGCCGTCCACCGAGCCCAAGATAGGCGCGTAGTCGGGAGTCATATCGCACAGCCCGGCCCATTGGCGTAGCACGTTGACATTTTTCAGACAAGGGAACATCTCCAGAGTGTTGGCCGCCAGTTCCTCCATTTGTTGGAAGGTGGAGCGTTGGCTGTAGCTGGGGTAGGGGTCCACGCCTCCGCCGATTACCACCTCACCCCGGTCGGTTTGGTACACATAGGCGTGGAGATTGGCCGAAGATATGGTCTTGTCCAAGAACGGTTTTAGTGGCTCGGTAACCATTGCTTGCAGCGCATGGGTGGTAATGGGCAATTCCAAATCGACCATCTTGGCGATCGTGGAGCTCCATCCCGCCGTGGCACTGATCACGGTGTTGGCTTTTACCAGACCCTGGCTGGTCTCCACCCCGGTTACCCGGCCATTGGTGCGGTCGATGCCGGTAACTTCGGTAAAGGGGTGTAGCTCCGCACCTTGTCTGTCGGCGCCACGACCGTAACCCCAAACAACGGCATCGTGGCGGATAACGCCGCAGGGCGGGTGGTACAGGGCTGCCAAGATGGGAAAGTGCTTGCCCTCCCTCAAATCTATGGATGGAACAAGCTTTTTTATCTCCTTTGGGCTGATCAGGCGGCTGTCCACCCCCAAGATACGGTTGAATTCGGTGCGCATCCTCAACCCGTAGACCGCCGAGTCGGTATGGCCCAAGTCCAAACGGCCCATTTGGTTGAACAGCAGGTTAAAGTTCAGCTCCTTGGCCAAGCCCTCGTACAGCTTGACGCTTTCGTTGAAGAAGGGAATCCCTTCGGGCGTCAGGTAATTGGAGCGGATAATAGCGGTGGTCCGAGCGCTAGCCCCTCCGCCCAGGTAGCCTTTGTCCAACACCGCCACATCGGTCACGCCCAGCTTTCCCAAGTAGTAGGCCGTAGACAATCCGTGGACGCCGCCGCCGATAATGACCACCTCGTAGCGGTGCTTCAGTGGCTGCTTCCGCCACATCCTATTCTTTGCAAATATCTGGAACATATATGTCTTCCATCTCGGCGTGCCCTGCGGTGAAATTCCGTCAGCCTTGTAATTGATCCATTGCCTCAAAGCCCACGGGTGCGCCGCCGCAAACCTCGGCAGCTTCCACTAAGGCGTCCCACATGTAATCTCCGAACTCCCTCCCAAAGTACAATTGGTAGTTGGGCAGGTTGCTAAGGTCGATTCTGAGCAAGGTGCCGTGGATATCGGCAAACTTGGACTGGGCGCAACGCAGATTGGGGAATGCCGCGTCAGACGTGTTCAACTCAGAGATCATAGCTAGCAAGTGACTGGCCTGGGGGCCGGCAATGCTCACTCCAGCCAAAGCGGACGATATGTCCAGGGAATGAACGCATTGCCCAGAATCGTCTTTCAAGCCGTCGGCCAACCATGTCGCCAATCCGGTAGTTGCCACGCATATAATTTCGTCTTGGGCCAGTCGGCATAATGCCGCATTCGCGCCATGGATTCCGCCAGCATGGGCTTCCACGCTTATTTCGCCTACGTCCGGAATCAAGGCTGTGGGGAAAACCCGGGAGACAAGTTGTTCCGCTTGGTCCCCCTTTATGACGAACTTGGCCCGTGGGCTGATGTCGCAAATGCCCAACGCTTCCCGCAAGTGCTTTGCTTCAGCCTCTGCCGAGCCGAAGTGTGCCGGTTGCTGCCAACCATCACGCTCCACCATTAACGCACCCAATAGCAAGTGCTTATGGTGCATGGCGCTACGCCTGATCGGATTGAACTGGGCCTGGTTTTGGGCGGTAATGCTCATTGCCTCAAAAGTTCCCCTTCCGGGTCGTAGAAGGGCTGAAGGGCGACCTGAGCTGGCTGGGGTACGCCATTAACCAGGACGCTGATCTGCGTACCGTCTTGGGCGAGTTCTGCCGGAACCCAGGCTAGGCCGAATCCCTTGTTCATGGTGGGACTAAAACGGGCGCTAGTTACCTTGCCGATCGGCTTGCCGCCCGACACCACGGGCACGCCGTCCTCAGGCACGTGCCAATTTTGCATGATGAAGCCCACAAGTTTGTTGCGCGGGCCCTGTTCCGATGCCAATTTCAGGCCTTCTCTGCCTATGAAGTCTTCCTTGTCGAATCGCACAACCCAGTCCATGCCGCTGTCCAGCGGATTGGAGGCAGCATCGGTGTCCTGGCCGACAATCACGTGCATCTTCTCCAGCCGCAAAATGCGCTGTGCCTCCAGTCCAAACGGAGCGATGCCAAATTCCCTCCCGGCCTCCATGATGGTTTCCCAAACATGTTGGCCGTACTCTGCGGGAACGTGAATCTCCCATCCCGTTTCTCCCACGAAACCGATGCGCAATAAGATGGCTGGTACCCCGGCAACGGCCCCTTGCGCCGATCTCATGTACCGGAAAGATTGCGCTGAGAGGTCGACGTCCGTTAGTTTGGTGAGAGTATCCCGGGCCCGGGGGCCGGCTACGTTTACGGCAGCGTAGGCCGAGGTGACGTTGGTAACGTGGGCACAGGAGCCGGTACCGGCCTGCCACCAGTTGAACCACTCTTCAATCAGGTCCACGTTGCCCGTGGTAGTGGTCACGAAGTAACGGTCTTCGGCCAACTTGGTCACAGTGCCGTCGTCCATGATGGTGCCGTTGTCGGAGCAAAGCAGACCGTAACGGATTCTGCCGACTCGGAGGTTGGAAAAGTGGTGGGTATACACCTTATCCAATAATGCGCCGGCGTCACGGCCGGTGACCTCCAACTTGCCCAAGGTGGTCACGTCGATGATGCCGACCCGTTGGCGAACGGCCAGACATTCCTCTTGGGGAGAGCCGTAGCTGTGGGCCCGCTGCCAGGGCCCAAGATCAACCATTGAGGCGCCCAGGTCTCGATGATTCTGGTCCATGGGCGTTCGCTTGACCGGCATGTGGGAGGGCCCGGCCAGGGCGGCTAGTGGTACTGGTTGTACCGGGGGCCTAGCCGTGGTGCCGCCCGTGTCGCCAATGGTGCGTCCGGTCTGTTGGGCGCATAAGCCAACCAGGGCTTTCAGGCACATCTTTCCCTGGCAAGGACCCATGGTAGCGGTACTGTACCGCTTTAGCATTTGGATGTCCTCGAACCCTTCTTCGATAGCTTGAGAGATGTCTTTGACTGTCACATCCTCGCAGAAGCAGACGAAGATTTTCTTTCCCCGGCTTTCTGTCGGAGCCTCGACCGGTGGAGCTGAGACCGGCGATGAAGGTATGATTCCTGGTTCGGTCTCCAAACCGTTTAGCCGCTGCCGGACCCGGCCAATCTCTTCTTGGTTGGAACCCGGGCCTGAAACCAGCCTTGCGGCCTCCAATCCAGCTAGCCTACCTTGAAGCAAAGCGGTTGCCAAATCGTGGACCCCTGTTACTTCGCCCGCTACGTAAACGCCGTTAGGCAAATCATGGGGAATCCCCTCGCCCGATTTCTCGTCGTAATCCAGCGAACCACCAGCGTGTTGGAGCAACGCGTTGGCGGGCTGGAAGCCACCGGCCATGCAAACCAGATCGCAGGTTATGCGGCGGGCAGGGCTATCAGGGCTTCTTGGACTCACACTGGCCACAACCACTGCCCTCACTCTTTTCTTTCCTGTGGCGTGGGTTATGGCGTGACCAGTTAATAACGGCACTCCGCGGGAAATTAGGGTAGTGGCGGCTTCCAGTCCGTGGGAATATGTTGGCCGCACGTCCACGACGGCAGCCACTTCCACGCCTGCGTTCAGCAGGTCCAGGGCAGCCTGGTAAGCTTGGTCGTTAACCGTCGCCACCACCACGGTGTTGCCCGGCTTGACGCCGTAAAGATGAATCAGGCGTTGGGCGGCTGTGGTCAGCATGATGCCCGGCAAGTCGTTGTTCTGGAACTGCAAAGGCACTTCGTAGGTACCGGTGGCCAATACGACACTCTTGGCCCGGACCTTAACTAGCTCATCGCCGTGGAGAATGGTCAGCAGATTGTCCTGGTATTGGGCAAATACCGTTGCCCCTGCAATAACCTCGATATTGGCCGACTCTATTACCCGTTGAATCAGCCTGCTGGCGACCTCCGGACCGGAACCGTCAACCAAGTCTGGAAGACCGCTGAAGTCCTTGGAGTTGAAGAGCAGGTGACCGCCCAATTCAGGTTGGTCGTCGATCAGGGTCACCCCTACGCCCTGCTCCGCCGCTCCTAATGCGGCCGCCAATCCAGCCGGACCGCCGCCGACCACCGCCACGTCTGAGTGGTGGTACCGGTGGCGGTAGGTGGTGACCGGATCTGCATCAATGTCGACGCTCCCTAGCCCGCCGACCCGGCGAATAACTCGTTGGGCCAGGCCCCAAAGGAACTTCGGCCGGTGAAACGCTTTGTAGTAGAAGCCCACCGGCATCAACCATTGCAGGCGGTCTAGGACAGATAGGAAGTCAAGGTTTAGGGAAGGCCAAGCGTTCTGGTGCCGGACATTCATGGCCTGCCGGACCTGCTGAGTGCATGCGCGAACGTTGGGCACACCGTCCACGTTAACCAGGCAGTTGGGGCAGCGGCCCGCCCCGCACAGAAAGCCCCTGGGCCGGTGGTACTTGAAGCCCCGGCTCAGGATGGCCACACCTGCGGCGTGGAGAGCGGAAGCAACTGTGTCGCCTTGATGGGCGTTGACTCGCCGGCCATCAAACTGAAACTCCAAAGATTTGTTGCGGTCAATCAACTCAGTGGGCTGGGGCTTGAGTCTTTGGTTGTGGCTATCGCCGGCCATAGCTCTAGAAGCCCCTCTTTGTTAAAGGGGTGTTGGGGGGATTTCCGCCTCGGCGAATACAATGCACGCGATTGCTCACGGCCACAAAGTTTCTTGTATCTGGTTGCTCACAGTGTCGCGCAGGGCGAAGAACCACTTACGGCAACCATAGCGGTGGTTCCACCATTCTCGCTGCACGCCGGCCACGTTGCCTCGGTTGTAGAAATACCTGATCCAATCGTCCGGCGTGCTGTTGGGCGTAGGCCGGGACGTTGCTTCGCCGCCGAAGCGGAATTCATGGACGTTTCGTTCCCCACAGTTGGGGCAGTTTAGAAGAAAAGCCATATCTCTGGAGACCGCTAAAACATCGTCAAATATCGATCAAGCTCCCACTGGGTAACCTGGCGGTGATACTCCCGCCATTCTCCCTCTTTTACCGTGGTAAACTCGTCGTAGATTACGCCCAATGATGACTGAACTAGTTCGTCTTGCTTTAGCTCTTGCAGGGCTTCCGCTAGGGTCTGTGGCAGCAGGCGGATTCCCCGGCGCCGGATTTCCTCCAGCCCCAAGTCGTATAGGTTGCCCAGGTTAGGTTCGCCCGGGTCCAGCTTGCGCCGGATGCCGTCCATGCCCGCCGTAACGTAGGCGGCGAACGACAGATAGGGGTTGCAGGCCGCTGACATTGTCCGGTCTTCCAGATGCCCAGGACCGGCGGTGCGAATCATTTGAGTCCGGTTATTGTCGCCGTAGGAAACGAAGGCTGGTGTCCACAGAAACCCTGAGGTTGAACCCATCAACGCCGGGCCAACTTGGAGGCGCTTGTAGCAATTGACGGTGGGAGACATCACGCAGCATAGAGCCGGAGCGTGGGCGAGGATGCCACCGATAAAGTGATAGGCCGTCTCCGAGAGGCCCAGCCCTCTGGGATCTTCTTCGTCAAGGAACACGTTCTCCCCGGTTAGGGCGTCGGCCAGGTGGTAGTGGATATGCCCTGCGCTGCCGGTGCGGTCTGTAAAGGGCTTGGCCATGTGGGTGGCGATGGCCCCGTACTTCTGGGCGTACTGGCTGGACATCATCTTGAAGAAGGTGTAGCGGTCTGCCGTTACCAAGGCGTCATCGTAGACGAAATTGATTTCATATTGTCCGTTGGCGTCTTCGTGGTCAGATTGGTAGGTATCCCAACCCACCCGCTTTATGCCGTCCATCATGTCCCTCAGATAGTCCATGACATTGGCGATGCCTTTGAAGTCGTAGCAAGCTTTGCTCAGAGTGTCCACGTCGTTGGGGTCCCAGACTTTAATGGAGCCGTCGCCATTCCTAGTGACCAGAAAATGCTCCGGCTCAATGCCTACGTTGAAGACGTAGCCATCGGCCCGCAGGTTGGAAAGCACCCGCTTGAAGTTCTGGCGAGGGCAGAACATGTGGGGTTCGTTGTCCACGTACAGGTCGCAGGCAAAGCGGACGACGCCTTCGGTCCAAGGCACCAAGGTGTAGGTGTCAAGGTCGATTCGGGCCAGCATGTCGTGGGAGTGGGGACCCTGACCCATGCCCGGAAGCGCCCCACCTGCGAACCCGGCGCCGGTGTCCACCACGTCATCCACATGGGAAGCTGGGACCATCTTGACCTTTGGTGAGCCATTGATGTCCACGAACTGGGTCAGGACATACTCGATCTTGTCTTCGTCCATTCGCCGGCGAATTTCTTCAATGGTGGCCATGAAATTTCTCCTTTAGAGACCTGTTAGCCATCGGCTGAGAGACACTCCCGGTAAGAAACTCTCCTGCCATTACTTTTGCCCTGCCCAGAATTGCCCGCATATGAATTTCGGCCCTCTCCGGATTGACGAAGTTTAAAGGGCAAATGGCCACCATTGATCGTTGACGGCTGATCGCTCAATAAACCTTGTTGGTCCCAACCAGGGGCACGCGGGCCATGGCCGAAGCCTCTATGGTGAGGGCGGCCAAGTCCTCGGGCTCCAGGCTATGCACATCACTTTTGCCTAAAGACCGGGTGAGGAGGGCCATTTCCATGGTCATGGAGTTCAGGAAATTGGCCACCCGCTCGGCCGCCTCGTCTGGGTCCAGGCGCTTGGTCAATTCGGGGTTTTGGGTGGCGATTCCCACCGGGCATTTGCCGGTATGGCAGTGGTGGCAGAAGCCAGCGGGCACGCCTACCTCCGATTCAAAGTCCGATTCGGTAATTTCCTTGTTGCAATTCAATGCAATCAAGCCCGCAGTGCCGATGGCCACGGCGTCGGCCCCCAGGGCCAGAGCCTTGGCGGCGTCCGCCCCATGGCGGATGCCACCGGAAGCAATTAGGCTGACCTTGCCGTAAAGTCCCAATTCACGAAGCGCTTCCCGGGCCATCACGATGGCCGGGACCGTGGGAATGCCGCTGTGCTCGATTAACACCTCCGCCGAAGCGCCGGTGCCCGCCACCATGCTATCGATGACTATGGCGTCGGCCCCTGCCTTGGCAGCCAGCTTAACGTCGTCGCCGACGCGGCACGCCCCCAACTTGACATGGACGGGGATTCGCCAATCTGTCGCCTCCCGCAGTTGCTCGATTTTAACAGCCAAGTCGTCAGGTCCTAGCCAGTCAGGATGCCTGGCCGGGCTGCGCTGGTCAATCCCTTGCGGCAGGTCCCGCATGTCGGCAATGTCGTCGAGCACTTTGACACCCATGAGAAGACCGCCGGTGCCGGGCTTGGCGCCCTGGCCCACCACGATTTCAATGGCTTGGGCTTGGGCCAGGTGGTGGGGATTAAAACCGTAGCGGCTGGGCAAGACCTGGTAGATCAGCTTGTCCGCCGCTTCTCTTTCGCTGGGCAGCTGGCCTCCGTCTCCGGTGCAACTGGCGGAACCGACCATGGCCGCGCCTTTGCCGAGGGCTGTCTTGGCATTGGCCGAGAGGGCGCCGTAACTCATTCCGCTTATGTAGATGGGTGTATCCAGTACCAAGGGGTTCTCGGCATAACGAGCGCCTATGACCGTCCGGGTGTTGCAGCGTTCCTTGTAACCTTCCAGTGGGAAGCGAGTCAGGCCGGTCGACAGGAAGGTGAGGTCGTCAAAGTGGGTTACTTTCTGGAAGGTGCTGAATCCCCGGATCCGGTAGCGACCAAGCTCCGACTTGGCATGGATATCCTCCATCACCCAGGGTGGCCATAACTGGCTGCTGCCCATTACCATAAAAGATCCTTGCCTGCACCGATACTCATCGCCGGGCACTCAAGTAGTGTTCTTCCGCGCATTTGCGTACTCTGCAGTGAGATTGCGAACTTGTGGTCAGATAACAGTCTTTTCCAGGCGTTCCAGGGAGTCGAAGTGATATAGCTTTTTGGCCGAAACCACTTTGGTGAATGTGTACCTCTGTTTAATTCCGTGACTTTCCAAAGTTGCCAGGATATCCAACAACTCATCCTCACCAATTTCCTCGGTCTTGGCATCGGTGCCCAAAGAGCCGATTTCTCCTCCCACGTAGATCGCGCCTTCGTACATGGAATCCCCCACCGCCTCACCCACGTCGCCGCAAACAATGATTCGGCCCTTCTGCATCATAAATCCGGTGAGGAACCCGGCGTTGCCTCCAACGATGAGGGTGCCGCCCTTCATGGATATGCCGGCCCGGGCCCCGGCGTTACCGCCCACGAACAACTCTCCTCCTCGCATGGTCGAGCCTACCGAGGCTCCGGCATCTTTGGTCAGTGTGATCTTGCCAGCCATCATGTTCTCACCCAAGGCCCAGCCCGCATTGCCATCGATGGCGACCTCGGGACCGTCCAGCAGGCTTGCGGCGTAGTAACCCACACTGCCGGTTATTTGTATTCTGCAACTTTCGAATATCCCCACGGCAATGTTGTGCCCTGCATGAGGGTTCAGAACAGTGATTTCCTGGCCACTGGCTGCCAACTCCTTAAGGCGGCCGTTCAGTTCCCGGGTGGTCAGCCCTGCGGCGTCTACAATAACCAAGTCATGACCTCGTTGTTTTGAGGCTCTACCCGGTCGATTTCCTGGTTGAAAACACCCCGGAGCGCAATCTCTTCAGATGCTATAGCGATAATATCGTCAGTCTCCATGGTCACCAGCGGCTTGGCCGACCATTGGTCTTTGGCGTAGCCTAGGCCGTCTTTGGTGGACACCAGGTAAGTGAACGTTCCGTCAAGGTCGCTCAGCGAACTCCGCAAAGCGCTGTCCAACGTGTCTCCGTTGGCAAGTTTGTCGGCGAGGTAGACGGCGATCAACTCAGAGTCGTTGCCGGTCTGAAAACGGTGGCCTTGGTCTTCATACATGCGTTTTAGCTTGTGGTAGTTGGTTAGCTGGCCGTTGTGGACCACGGTAACGTCAGTGAAAGGATACGCCCAGAAAGGATGGGCGTGGTTAACGTCGACTCGGCTCTCGGTGGCCATGCGAACGTGTCCAATGCCGTGGGTGCCCCTCATCTGACTCAAGGAGTGGATGCCGTCCATCGCGACGGGTGTGCCCACGTCTTTGATGACTTCGGAGGTTTCACCTATGCTGTGTAGGGCTACCCCTGGCGTGTTCAAAATCGCTTCCGCCAGAGCAGGTATCTCTCCCTCGTAATCGATTGTCAGCCGCAAAAACTGACCCCAGGCGCTACGGGTTCTCACCACACCGCCAGCCTTCTGCAGCGCCTCTTCTGCCATAGACAGTACATCCGCAGCCTGAGCCGGGTCATCCGTCCAGATGCGGAGCACCAGATCGCCGTCAATATCTTCACCAACCACGGTGAAACCGCTGGAGTCTTGACCCCGATGGGTCATGGACTCCAGCATCTTGACCAGGTCCTTACCTACGGGGGATGTGCCCTGGTTCCCGATTTTCTTGTAAAGAATGCCGCCAACGCCGCACATGAATTACTATCCTCGACCGCCCGGTGGATCAATATTCAGCAACCATGAACGCCGCCATCACAGGCATTGCTGAATGAGACCAAGTGTATCTGAGGCTAGATGCAGCGTCAACCGGAGGGGCTAAAATCCGAAGTCGTCCCCGTAGAACCTGGGAACAGTGGAAATATTCCAGGAACATAAACGTGGGCCCGGACCTGGGGTGGAAAACGTTCGGGGGTAATTTTGGTGACAGGACGGAGACAACCATTATTAAATATCAAGGTATTAGGAGGCCCAGCCATGACCCAGAAGTTTCCGCTTCTCTTCGCCCCATTCCGGTTGCGTAAGCACGGCCTTCGAAGCCGGATAATAGTCACGGGCCACGCGGGTAAACGGACAAAACTTGGGTACCGTGTGCTTAAGCCTACTCTAGCGCGCCATCAGTTAACTTTTTACCACCGTCCCCTTACCGAGACAAACAGCGTCGCTTGGCTGGCAAGAGCCGCCTAGATAGGCCGAAACTCGGGCTCCGGAGGTTCGACGTGATTACAGGGCTGCGAGAGCTGTTGGCTTAAGCCTAGACCCTTTTGAATCAAACCGATAAGTTACGGGCGCGGGCATGGGCCATCACAGATCGCGCCAAACTGGTGTCGTGTAGAATGTCACCATCAGCATCATTAAAACTCGGTACTTACCCGGTCCTTCTATCCGAACTGTGGGGTATATCCAAAAGCTCGAAAGGAGCCCATCCTGAGATGACATCCCAAAACCTGACCTCACTACAGCACCAATTCGCGGACTGGGAACAAGTCCAAGAATATTACTTGGGAGCCAACCTGACTGACGGCTTACCCATAATGCCGCCTACCGAAGACCGGGTAAGAGCTATGTTGGAGTTTTCGGGGTTACCCCCAGACCAAATAATCGGCTTTGAATCGATCCGCCAGAAACACATTACCGCTGAAAAAGTCGCCATCAACGCCGTCATGGCCGGTTGTCGCCCTGAATATTTTCCGGTGGTCACATCAGCGATAGCAGCTTGTTGTGAACCGGTCTTTAACTTGCATGCTAGTAGCACCTCCACCAACGGAGTTACCGTGTTGGTGTTGGTGAGTGGAGATTACGCTCAAGAGATCGGTATGAACTCCTCTACCGGACTTATGGGGCCAAGCAATCATGCCAACGCATCAATCGGAAGGGCGGTCAACCTGGTCAAGACGAACTTCTATGGCTCGATCCCACAGGAGATGGATAACAGTACCTTCGGCCACCCGGGCAAGTACACTTTCTGCTTCGCTGAGAACCTTGATGCGGGCAACTGGCCATCATTGGCAGTAGATAAGGGGTTCGATGGCAGCTCCAGCGCAGTTACAGTTGTTGCCGCCTACTCGCCACTCCAAGTCAGCGTCTTCGGTGGTAAAGACCCTGAATCATTTCTTGCCGGCGTAGCACATGCCATGATCGGTCTAGGTCCGTCTGTCTCTGAGGTATTCGTGGTCCTGAGTCCGGAAGTGATGCAATACGTGGATGAAGCGGGCTGGTCCAAGCAGCAGGTACAAGAGTTCCTATGGGAAAAAGCGCGGCTACCTGCAAGGGAATGGATCGCCTGGAGGCGAGTGGAACATCCAGACAGGTTCCCAGACAAAGACCAACTCGTCGGTTGCGTAGCCGACCCCAGCCGGATCACCTTGTTTGCCGCAGGAGGTGCGGCTGGCGTCTATGTCGACGTTATCGGTTCCTGGGGCAACAGTCGTCCAGTGACTAGAAAGATCGAGGTAAGGAGCTGACCGGAATATGACGAACCTTGAGAATAAGTTAGTAACCTTGGATCCCAGAGACGAGAGCGATCACGGCCCGGCTCTCTTGGCTCCGCGCCCCCATACATTAGATGGAAAGACCTTGGGCTTGCTGTCCAATAACAAACCTCACTCCGAAGAGTTGTTGCAGATGATAGCCACTAACATAAGAGAGAGATACGGCATCAAGGGCACCGTGGAATACAACAAGGGCAGCCACCAGTGGCCCGCCAACTCCGAGGCGCTGAAAGAGTTCGCCGCCAAATGTGATGTGGCGATTCATGCCACAGCCGAATGAGGGTCCTGCACCGCGTGCAGTGTGCACGACGCGATGGAGACCGAGTTACTGGGTACGCCTTCGGTAGTCCTGACTACCAGACCTTTCGTTAGTCAAGCGAGGGCCATGTCCCGCATGAGGGGTAACCCGGACTACGGATTGGCGATTATCGATCATCCAATCGTCATCTTAACCCATGAGCAGTTATTGGAGCGAGCCCATATAGCAACCCCCCAGGCGATAGAACACTTAACAGACCGTTAATTTTCACTTAAGTGTGTGGGTGAGTTTGTGAATAGTGACCTACCCAGATCTTTGTACCAGCATTTATGTTAGTCCTATAAGTTCTGGGATGGGTTCGGCTCATCCAGCCCATGTCTAACTTTACACCTGGGCCGGTTTTCGGGGGGAGGTCAAAACCGTAACATCTATCAACTAGGTACCCTCTAAATAGCCCAATAACCGGGGCAGCAAAACCCTCCTCCCATATTGCTGAGAGAAGGGTTAAGCGGGATGTCCGGTCCGCAAGGCGGCGCATAGCCATTCTTGCGGGAAGGTAAGACTAACAAATAGGGCATCATTGGTTTTGGGGCATAATGTCAACCTCACTTATGACTAGGCACAGCGACGAACTCAAAAACCGGTGGGGCAACACCGTGGCGGTTCGACTATGACCTTCGGCACCACCAAATCTAGTGAGGAAAAAGCCCCTCGACGGTAAATCGGGGGGCTTTCTTTTCCAGGGTTTTCAAAAAGTGCACGAGAAACTACACAAGAGATTTTTGAAACGGAATTACGGTTAGGGTAAATCCATGACGGGGGTTATTACAACATCCCAATACCCTATAAATGGTTGCATCAAATTCCGTAATTTAACCATATCGTCTGTTTCCACAAATATGAAATGGTTATGCTGAGGTGCGTTAACACCACCTTTGATGAATGTCACACCGACTTCTTTGCAGTGTTCAGCCCAGCTTTTAGTGATATTCGGCTCACTTCGGTGGACGGCACAATTGTCAGGAGTGTGATGGCACGAGATGTGAAATTCCATGATGTCCTCCCAATTTTTTTCTAGATTGGGCGACTATAAGATACTAGGTCTCCGTTGTCGAACCATGATTACTGCTATTCCGAGTAGTTGTTTCAATATTCCCCTGCCATGCCACAGGCAAGCCTAATCCGCATAGCATTCTCTCAGCAATATGGGAGAAGGGTTTATTTATTCCAGCTTATTCAGGCGGCTTTTACCAACCAAGCGACGCTGGCCGTGTTTTTAAGCCTGTCTGAAAAATTTAGTTGCTGGGGAATTTGACTCTACTCCACCCCTCCAGTAACTAAAGCCGAGTCTCCCGTTGTGACGGGCTCACCCAGGTTGAAGAGCAGTAGAAACTCGGGCTTGGGTTTAAGTCCCAGTACCAGGCCCTGGGTCATGTCCACATATACGGCGTCCAGCATCATGGTTAGCAGTTGGTGGCGCTCCTCCAGTGTCGCCGCGTTCCAGGCCCCCACCAGTTCCTTCAGCCGTTCGTTCTTCCGCTGCAGGGATCGGACCTCGGCCCGGCCGGCCTCCTAGAGGGTGGCTCCTTCGAGCCGGCCTTTCCCAGCTTCCATGAAATCCTTGAGCCATTTGTAATAGACGTTGCTAGCAATGTCTTCCCGTCTCCAGAGGGAAGTGACCTTGATCTCTCCACGGATTTCCTCAATGACGATTCGCACCTTTTCTTCTGGGCTAATCCGACGCCGGGTGATCTGCTTGGTGCGGCGTATGACCTGTCTGGCGTTGGCGTCTGCCCGATCAAAGTTGGTGTTTGCGTTGACCATGTTGGCTCCTTCGGAATCGAAACTCTATATCGATTCTGAAGTCGGGACAATATTCCCCAACCGTCCATCCCGATCTTCACCCACATTCTCCCAAATGTGCTGATGATTTACACCAAGAACACGGAAAAATCGCCTTCAAGCTTTCGCGGTTCACAATCGCCCCGGACCCAAGAGTGACGGAGCGAGACGACAGCTATGAGAGGACGCTCAGAGTATGACATTCATTGTTTTGCACCCTTTTAAACGACTATAGCCGCCGCGCCGAAATTCACTCTCTCGAGGTTACACGATTTCAGGTACTCACCGGGCGGTGTTCTCTGATGGGACAACCAGTGAGTTCCTCCAGATCGGGAAAGAGTTTCCCGCTGTTGTAGACGTGACACATATATGACCGGGCCTATCGGCCTCCATCACATAGATTTCACAGTCACTAACTGTTGAACCAGCGGTAATGATCACTTCATTATTTGATTCTAGTACCTGATATAGTGTTAGCCACTTGAAGCAATGCCTGCGAAGGAATTTAATCATGAAGTACGACCAAATAGTTGTCGGTGGTGGAACAGCGGGCTGCATCGTGGCCTCCAGATTGTCGGAGGACACGGAGCGTTCAGTTCTGTTGCTGGAAGCAGGACCCGAATATCCGGATTTTGAACAGTTGCCAGACTCGTTGAAATACGGCTGGGGGATGCTCAATCTGGAAGCGAGGAAAGCCGGCGGCCCATTCAACTGGTCGTACTCCGGTAGGGCCACCTCCCAACGACCCGAACCAATGCCAGTGCCGCGCGGCAAGGCCATGGGCGGCACCAGTTCGATAAACGGCCAGACCTTTATAAGGGGGGCTCCCGAGGACTTCGACACGTGGGCGTCCTTGGGCAACGACGATTGGTCTTATATCAACTGCCTTCCGTTTTTCCGAAAGCTCGAAAGCGACGAAGATTATTCTGGTGATTTCCACGGCACCGAGGGACCTGTGCCGGTACGGCGTCACCACCGCGAGACGTGGCCGCCCTCCCAAGAGGCATTCTACCAAGCCTGCATTGCTGCCGGATACCCGGACTTCCCAGATATACACGAGCCAGATTCGACAGGCATCGGTCTCCGAGCCGAAAACAACGTTGATGGGGTTCGAATGAGCATGGCGTTAACCTACCTCGACCCCAGTCGTCACCGGCTCAATTTAACCGTAAAGGCCGGGGTACAGGCGCTAAAGATCGTCTTTTCCGGCCACCGAGCCACCGGCTTAGAGGTGGAGAGTGGCGGCGAACGCTTTACTGTAGAAGGCGACGAGATTATCTTGTGTGCCGGTGCAGTAGCCTCTCCACAGTTGTTGTTGCTATCGGGAATAGGCCCGGCAGGTCACCTTGCGGATTTTGGCATTTCAGTGGTAGCCGACCGTCCCGGTGTTGGGCAGAACATGCGAGACCACCCAAATGTGACCGTAAAATTTTTGGTAAAAACGGGCACCTATGACGATCCAAATGGGATGAGGGCACTGCGCCTACGTTTTACTGCCACCGGCTCCAATACCCCCAATGATATGATTCTCTCTCCGGCGTCTATGAACACCGTCATCAAAGAAGGCGACGACCCAAGCCATACAGTCAACTGCGGACTGTACCTGGCAGTTGGAAAGGGTGAGCTTCGCCTAACTTCGGCCGACCCCCAGGCTCAGCCCAGCATGGACTACCATTACCTTGAGGACCCTTGGGACCGCGAGCGACTGAGGGAAGCAATTCGAAAATGCGTCGACCTTTTACAAGACACGGCGTATTCTGGGATCATCGAAGAACGGACCGCCCCGCAAGATACCGACCTAGTTTCGGACCAAACATTGGACGACTGGCTGCTCCGAAATGTGAGTTCTTCTTTCCATATCTCGGGAACCTGCAAGATGGGCCCAGATAGCGACCAGGAAGCCGTCGTCGACCAACGCCTGAAAGTGCGCGGGGTGGAAGGCCTACGGGTGGTGGACGCGTCGGTGATGCCCAACGTGGTCCGGGCCAACACTAACGTCACTACAATGATGATTGCCGAGCGGGCCGCCGAATTTATCAAACAGGGGCTTTAGCGCACAGATTTGCGTCCAAACCACATTGAACCTGTTCATAGCAATCTCTGCATAGGAGCCGGTTAGAGGGAGTTAGGTAATGCCGGATTGGTTTGAGAAAACACCTATAGGCGAACTAGTGGATGTGGCCGCCCGGCGATTCGAGACCAAAGAGGCCTTGTGCTATGAAGGCAACCGGTGGACATTCGGTCAGCTCAAGGATGAGGTGGATCGCGTTGCCAGCGGTCTGATACAGCTTGGAATACATCCAGGCGAAAAAGTAGCGCTTTGGATGCCCAACAGACCAGAGTGGATCCATTCGCTTTTCGCTGTGGCAAAGATCGGTGCGGTTCTAGTGCCCATCAATACACGCTTTCGCACCAACGACCTGGAATACGTGGTTCGACAATCAGACTCCGAGACTCTGATTACTGTGGACCGTTCAGGTCCGGTTGATTATCTGGGGATGGTTCGGGAGTTATGCCCTGAGGTAGAAACTGGGGACCCCAATCGCCTGTGCCCCGAGGCCTTCCCAGAGTTAAGAAGAATAGTGGTATTGGGTGACACGAATTATCGTGGAACCGTCAGATGGGAGGAAATATTATCTTCCTCCGGGGCGACTCCGCCTCGTGAATTGGAGCAACGTCAACAAATGGTTGACCCGGATAGCCCTGCTTTAATCATGTACACCTCCGGCACGACGGGCTTCCCCAAGGGAGTAGTTCACACGCACAATATTCTGCGTAACGTGAACGATGAAGCGAACAGAATGGGCATGACCCCACGGGATGTTATATTGATGTACCTTCCGCTGTTCCATGCCTTCGGGCTTTACGAGGGACCACTCATGTCTGCCATGACTGGCGCTCGTACTGTGCTTACGAACACATTCGACCCCGGCGAAGCATTGCAACTTATTCAGCGCGAAAAAATCACTGTCTTGCATGGCTTCGACACCCATTTTCACGGGCTAGTCTCTCATCCAGATTGCCAATCCACCGATCGAAGCAGTCTGCGTACAGGTCTGTTAGCTGCTGGAATGGCCAGCAGCGAATCGGTGGCTCGCCGCACTCAGGAGATGTTGTGTACAACCGTGACGGGTTGGGGGATGACTGAGGTGGGAGTAGGGGCGTCCCTGTCTTTCCTAGACTCCGATGAAGAAGACCGTTGCTTAGGGTCCGGGTATCCTCTACCCGGCTACGAGTTCAAGGTCGTAGACCCAGGGTCCGGTGCCGACCTGCCGCCTATGGAGATGGGTGAGTTGTGTGTCCGAACCTATGCAATGATGCAGGGGTATTATAAGAAGCCTGAGGAGACCACCCAGGCAATCGACCAAGACGGGTGGCTGCACACGGGTGACGTCGCTGCTATCCGAGATGATGGTTTCGTCCGTTTCATGGGCCGCTACAAAGAACTGTTGAAGGTCGGAGGGGAAAACGTGGACCCGGTTGAGGTCGAAGTGTTGCTGATGGGTCACCCGGCAGTGGCTGAAGCGCAGGTCGTCGGAGTTCCGGATGACCGCCTGAGCGAAGTAGCATGCGCCTGCATAGTTGCTATAGATGGGCAAGAGATCTCGGAGGGCAGCCTTATAGATTATTGCCGTGGTAAATTAGCCAGCTTCAAGCTGCCGCGTCATGTGCTTTTCATGGAAGGATACCCCATGACTCCTAGTGGCAAGGTCCAGAAATTCAAACTCCGTGAATTGGCAGAAAAAAAGCTGGAGTTATAGATCGAATATCTACGCTTTTATGGACGAGTATGACTCTCCCTGGCCGCCTGTACACATCGGCCAATTTCCGCACCCACGACTCGACTCCGGAAACCCTAATGCCGGAAGGTAACAAAAGTAGGGTATCGGGAGGTGGAGTAGAGTCGAGTGTTCACTATTTGCAAACGACGGTGCTAGTCCGATTACCTGGCGCGGTTAAATGATGTCGATTGAGCCTAGGTGGCGGCTCTTGGACGGGGAGACGGGGGAGAGTCCAACCGCCCAGCAACTAACTCTCCAGGAATCGCGGTGGATTCAAATCGGTTCAATTGCCTGGTTGAAAAGAGTGGCTTAGGTGTTGAGCCCCGCCCGTTACAAAGCCCAATCAAACAAGACAGATCGGTATATATAGGGTGTAGCGCACTGGCTAACGCGCTTCGTTCGGGATCCCTAGGTCTATATTACGGTATCAAAATCCGAACATCGTCGGGGTGTAGGGCAGTGGCTAGCCATCCTGGCTTCTCACGCTACGCCAAGTACTCGCTGAAAAACCGGCTCACCCGCCCAGCCATCTCATCCTCCCTCCCCAGCCAGTAATGGTCGGCTCCCGGTATAAACTCGCAACAGAAGGGTTGGGCAAAAGACTCCAGAACTGGTTGTAATTGAGGAGATTGGATCAGCCGGTCCTGCTCACCGGAGATTACCAGTTTTGGCCGCTCATTGGACCTGAGGGGCGTTCCCTCAAGTCGAGCGATTGATGGCGAGATGAGGGCGTAGGCCCGAGCCTTTTTCTGCAGATCGGCATTCCCAAGGATAACCCCGGTGCCAAAGGAGTAACCGGCCAGTCCAAGCCTGTTTTCGTCCACGCCCGGCCATTTTCCTAGAAATTCTATCGCGCCCTGGGCTTCCTGGTGCTCCAGCTCCCCTTTGCTGTGCTGTCCCTGGCTATTTCCCACACCGCGGTAATTGAATCGCAGGGTGGTGAAGCCCTTTTCGACGAGAGCAACAGACACCGCGACTACCACGTTATTGTCCATGTTGCCGCCATTAAGCGGACCCGGATGGCAAATCACAACGCCGGGAACCGGTTCGGCCATGTCATCGGGTTGGGCAACCACTCCTTCGAATTGAAGTCTGTTGGTCTCGAATTGCACAGCGGTCTGACGCATATCTCTCACCCTCCGGGTCCATGGCTTAAATTATTAGACATGACGAGTCAGGGCGTTACTGAGCCGTCCTGCCGCCATCTATCACCAGCTCACTTCCGGTCATGAACGAAGACTCGTCTGACGCCAGAAACAATACCCCGTATGCAACGTCGTCCGGTTGGCCGATCCGCCCTATGGGAGTCCTAGCGATCCGCCCTCTTCGGGCTTCCTCGTCGGTAAGGATAGTAGGGAGGGTCATGTCGGTTTCTATAATGCCAGGGTGCACCGAGTTGGCACGGATATTGTCTTTGGCATATTGAATCGCCGTCGACTTGGTGAACAGC
>Ga0208830_1000483_pt1 | contig 19896 bp, 21 predicted proteins | sample DeeseametaMP2634_FD_184169 | JGI IMG/M metagenome (GOLD analysis project Ga0208830, IMG submission 184169) | Marine microbial communities from the Deep Atlantic Ocean - MP2634 (SPAdes) | ecosystem: Environmental > Aquatic > Marine > Oceanic | place: Northeast of Antigua and Barbuda, North... | reverse complement strand
CTTCCTCTGGCGATACACCCAATTGTTCACAAACTATTTTTCGTACTTTTTTTTCAACCATACACGGTTATACGCAATCTTTGTGCCCATTTTTTCCTGCTCAATTCTTTGAATTTAGTTTTTTTTGGTGCATTAGTAAGATATAGCATCCTTTTACAGTGCAAAAATAGTTTAAGAAATTTTGTAAGGAGCCTATCTACAATTTGAGAAGCAAGCTATTCTGGATATAATCTATCTTACTAACCCTTTTAAATTCATCTAACCATCCTGTTGCTTGAAGATCACGCCATCCTTCATAACAAAAGAAACATTTTCTAATACTGTAATATCTTCTAGAGGGTTTCCTTCAATTCCAATAATATCAGCTTCAAAGTTTTCTTTTATATTTCCATTGTTAACTAAGCCAAAAAGTTCTGCGGTTTTAATTGTAGATGCTTGAATTGCTTGTAAAGGTGTCATCCCCCATTCAACCATATATCTAAACTGTCTTGCATTCTTACCATGAGGGTAGATTCCGGCATCCGTTCCAAAAGTTATCTTTGCGTTCGCATTCACTGCTCTTTTAAAATTCTGTCTTTGTATTTTCCCTACCACTCTTTCTTTCTCAAGAGATTCTTTTAGAATCCCTTGATCCTTTCCTTCCCCTAAAATGAAATCCGAAACATAAATGTCCATTGATAGATATGTACCATTTTGTTTAGCAAGTTCAATGGTCTCATCGTCTATATAACTAGCATGCTCAATAGAATCAACACCGGCAATGATTGCTGTTTTTATGCCTTCTAAACCATGAGCATGCGCCGCCACTTTCATCCCATGACTATGAGCCTCATCGACAATAGCTTGCATTTCTTCCAAGGTATATTGTTTATTATTAACATTAGTATTTTTCGACATGACGCCACCGGTAGCGCAAAATTTAATTAGATTCGCTCCATATTTTCTATTCTTCCTCACCATTTTCCTGACTTCCCATGGGCCATCAGCTACTCCTTGTGACTTATGCTCATAGTCGTATGGCAAGAGATTACTATCGCAATGGCCCCCCGTTATGCCTAAAGCAGGACCCGAAACTATCATTGTTGGGCCAGATACAACGTTGCGGTCTATAGCTTCTTTTAATGCAACATCAGCGTAATTTCCAGCTCCTACATTTCTAACAGTAGTAAAACCCGCTAAAAGAGTTTTTTTTGCGTTATCAACTCCATAAATTGTTGCTAGATAGGAAGATTCACTTATTGATTCATATCCTTTTAGTTTTGTATTACCTATAAGATGTACATGAGAGTCCATCAATCCTGGTATCAATGTTAATCTTGAAAGATCTACTACTTTTATATGCTTCTGTTTTTTAGATAGATCTCTTTCAATTTTTACGATCATTCCATCTTCGATCAAAATTTGAGATTGATATAGATCACCAGTATCAACATTTAAAATCTGTTTGGAATGCAGTATCAATTGTTCAGAAAATAATTGAGTCGATACAAACAAGCAAACTAAAAAGGAAATGTAGAGTAATTTATTCATTTTTTTCTTAAGGAACTAAAACAACTCCATCATCATACATCGAGCTGAACCGCCTCCATATTTCTCAATACACTCTAAATTTGAATGAATAATTTTCGTGTAATATTTTAAGAGTGTTCTTTTCTGTCTTATGGAATAGGACTTGAAAGCTGCCGTTGACATTACTAGCTTGAGATTATCGTCAGTATCCCTAACTTCAAGACAATTGCCACAAAAATCTAAGACTTGGTCTTCTGAAATCTCCAAAACTTGATGATGCTTGTTTAACCTATCAATTATTTTAGATTGATATTGGGATTGTATTGAATCAGGAGAAATTATAACTATTTCTGTACCCACGCACATAATGATATCAGTATGATAGATCGGTTCCTCCAGGTGACTCTTGGTTTCAAATACCATTAATTCAAAGCCACAATCTTTTGACCATTGTTGAGCTAATTCCTCGTTCGATCTAGGTGATAAACCCATGTAAGCAACCTTATTTGCTCGATCCAGTACCATGCTGCTTGTTCCTTCTAAAAAAACAGAGTCTTTCTCAAAATCACTGTAATCTATGGTGGTTTTGTATGTTTGATTTAAAAAAGATATATGACTCTCTGATTTTTCTAATCTTCTGTTTTCAGCCAACATACTAAATAAATTCATAGTTTTATTTTCAAAAGTTAAAACCCAATTAGGGTAAATGTTGTCTGGACAATCCTTTTGTCCTGCTAAAGTAGTTACAAGTATTTGATTCCTTTTTAGCAATTGCTCAAAATCATGAAATTCAGTTAAAGCATCATTTAGAATTTCATCCTTATCTTTTCCTTGGCTTGAATGTTGATAAAGGTTGGTTTCTGCAGTTTGTTCATTGCTATAAAACCTTGTAGGCCTAATAAGAAGAACATGATTCGTTGATTGTCTAGACATAGAATATTAGCGAATATGTTCTTCTTCTATCTCTTTCAGAGTTTCCTTGATTATAGGTACCGCCCAATCAATTTCTTTTTTCTTTATGATCAAAGGAGGAGCAAAACGAATTATAGATGCATGTGTTTCTTTGCTTAAAATACCTTTCCTTAACAGGCGTTCACTCATCTTTCTTCCATTAATAATCTTGGTATCGATTTCAACTCCAATCCACAATCCCTTACCTCTGATTTGTTTTATTATAGGACTTTGTATTTTCTTGAGTTCCTCCAATAAGTAACTGCCTTGTTGTTTACTGTTTTCGACTAATTTTTCTTCTTCAATTAGCTCAAGGGATCGTTTGCCGATTGCCGCTGCTAGAGGAAACCCGCCAAAAGTTGAACCATGTGAGCCTGGAACAAACCATTGCATGACTTCCTTGGTCGATAAAAAACATGAAATGGGAAGTAACCCTCCCCCCAAGGCTTTTCCTAGGATAAGTCCATCTGGTCTGATAGAACTATGTTCAAATGCAAACATTTTACCAGTACGTCCAAGACCCGATTGTATTTCATCAAGAATGAGTAAAACGTTATTTTCAGTGCAAATTTTTCTTGCTTCAGGGAGCCATTTACTATCAGGAATTACTATCCCTGCTTCACCTTGGATTGGTTCTACAAGAAGTGCTGCGGTGTTTTTTGTTATTGCTTCTTTTAAAGAATCTATGCTGTCATATTTTATTGTTATAAAACCAGGTGTGTAAGGACCAAAATCTTCTTTTGATTCTATATCGGTAGAGAAGCTTATAATTGTTATTGTTCTACCATGAAAATTACCTTCTACAACAATAATTTCAGCTTTGTTTGCTTCTACTTTTTTAGTCTTATATGCCCATCTTCTCGCAGCCTTGATAGCCGTTTCTACTGCTTCAGCTCCTGTATTCATTGGTAAAGCAACTTCTAAACCCGAAATATGTATAAGTTTTTCCAGGAAAGGCCCTAATGTGTTCGTATAAAAAGCCCTAGAAGTAATGCCCAATAATTTTGATTGTTGGTGTAATACTTTAATTAGTTCAGGATGAGCATGTCCATGACTTACCGCAGAATAAGCAGACATCATATCTAAATATTTATTCCCATCAGTGTCCCATAACCACACACCCTTTCCTCTAGAAAGAACAACAGGAAGGGGTTTGTAATTCTTTGCTGAAAATTCTAATTCTTTTTTAATCAGTCTTTCTTGTGATTCAACCATGTTTTATGAGATATCAGGCACGACCCACTTTTGGTCTAATGGACCTACATCTTTTATTATTTCTCTATGTCCACTCCAAGTAGTGATAATGGCCTCAGGAGTTCCTATGCCTGCAGAACGCGGATCTCCAGAAGGACCAAACCAATGATTTTGAGGAGCTCCTGTAGTTCTCGCTTTCATCCCAATATAAGTTGTTCCATTAATGGTATTTGATAGTAAGTCTTGCTGAAAGACTACATCATTACTAACAATAGCAGCAGTTAGATTCTGAGATATCTGTTCAAGAGACTCCTTAACAATAGGTAAATCACTATCTTCGTAGACTACAATTACCTGAAAAGGCCCAAAAATCTCCTTGGTGACATTGTGAAAGCTTTTTCCCAATAATTCTTTAATTGGGATTTCTACAGCCGTTGGCTGCATAGACCCATAAACTTTTGGAATGGAATGATTAGCAAGTTCCTTACCTCCAAAAAGACAACGGGCGCCCGGAATTTTTAATAATGAATTTACGTGATCTAAGAATTGAGTATTATTCCATGTTAATACCGGTCCTATACTTAAGTCTTCAAGCTTTCTTTTAAGGGCTAATTTTCTAAGTTTAGGAATAAGCTCTTTTTCCCAGTTTTCGTGAATAAAGAGTAAGCTTTGAGCTGAACATTTTTGTCCTGAAGCGTTATAAGCATCTTCATCGCATTGCCAAGCAACATAATCTGCCCATTTTGGATCGTAATCTGGACCTATAATCTTCCAGTCAAAACCGGCGTCTTCGATCTTAATTCTTCCCTTTGTAGTGACGGCAATTTTTTCTGCCACTTCTTTAGAACCTGTAAATTGAACAAGTCTCAAATTAGTTTTGCTTTGTTCTATCAATTTTCCCATTATCTCTCCTCTGCAGTTAATAAAATCAAGGTCAGAGGAAGGCAGACCGCAATGAATTAAAAGTCTAAGGAACTGTTCGAACACCACAGATACTTTAGAATCGACCTTTACTAAGGGTCTATTACCCATAAACAAGGCACCTAAAGCTTGTAGGGCAGGAATTTCTAGAGGAAAATTAAAAGGTGCTATTACAGAAACTGCTCCAAAAGGCCAACGATAGCCAGAAGATTCTTGACCTAGATGATCTCCGGGGTTAGAAAAACTTCTAGACAAAAACCTGACATTATCTCCGGAGAAATTTTCAAGAAACAATCTTGTAACAACGACTTCGCCTAGACATTGTTTTTTAGTTTTAGGCATAACTCGTTGGATCAAACGCGTAAAGAATTCCTCTACTTGTTTGTTTCTCATTAGTTCAGAGGCTCTAGCACAAACCTCGCCCAACATTAAATAACGTTCAACATTTTTAAGAGGATTGTGCAGGCCGCTTTTGGGACAAGCTTCTAGGTTCTTTATAAAAGCAGAAAAGTCTTTTGTATCGGGTACATTTAAAAAATGCTCTCCTGTTAAGGGCTCAGGTATGTCTTTACGAAACTGTGATGACTCAATCCATTCACCACTAACTAGATTCTGGACATTTCCTGGATCCTCTTTATTCATTCCTTTAAGAGGATCTAAAGTTGTAAATTTAGATAGATTAACCAAATTGAATTACCAAAAAATTAAATTTAAATCCATCAGCAAAGCCCATCTATTTATACATCTAAGGAGATTGCTTGTATACCTTAATTTTAAAAAGCGTTAGACCTGAAAAGGAAAGTTAGAAGTACTGTTATTTCCTTAACATCTTACCTACTAAATCCTCAACAATAAATAAAGGTGGTTGCCCTTGATCTAGCACCGCTGAATGGAAATCTTTTATATCAAAGCTCTCTCCCATTTCTTGTTTTGCTTTTTCTCTCAATTCTAAAATCTTGAGCATACCTACTTTATAACTACAAGCTTGTCCAGGCCAAACTATGTACCTTTCTATTTCAGTTGATACTTCGGTATCAGACATGCCTGTTACCCGCTTCATATAAGCCATAGCTTCTTCTCTAGTCCAACGCTTGAAATGAATTCCAGTATCAACTACAAGCCTTACCGCACGGAATAATTCACTCTGTAAAACCCCTAACTCGTCATATGGATCATCAGCGAGTCCAGACTCTAAAGCTAGCCTTTCCGCATAAAGAGCCCATCCTTCACTAAATGCTGATGTGCCATATCCAAATCTTCTGTACAAAGTAAGGTTCTCATTTTCTAGGTTAAGAGCTACTTGAAGATGATGTCCTGGAATGGCTTCATGAAAAGCCAAGGCACGCATGCTGTAAGTTGGAGTTTGTTTAATATCGTAAAGATTCGCATAAAAAACTCCGGGACGACTTCCATCCAAAGCTGGGGACATGTAATACCCACCAGCTTGGTTTTGTTCTGAATACTCTGGAACTGCCCTTACCTCTACTTTAGACCTGGGCATCTTATGGAAATACGCTTCTGATTTTTTCCACGTTTCTTCAACAATCGAATTGTAGTCCTCCACTACTGTTTCCTTCCTTTCCGGAATATCTGGATACAAGAATTTACTGTCCTCATTGAGTCCATTCATTAATTGACCCACATTTACTTTATTTCCAAAACCCAACTCAGAAGCAATCTGCTGCATACGCTCTGAGATTCTCTTAACTTCTGAGAGTCCAATATCGTGAATTTCTGAAGCAGAGTAATTTGTGGTTGTATAAACCCTAAGTCTTAGAGCATAAAATTCGTCCCCGTTCGGTAAAGACCACACCCCATGATGCCGGTTGGCCTCTGGTTTAGTTTCATTCATGAAATCAAACAAAAGTCTGAATCCTGGATTAACACTGTCTTCTATTGCATCATCGAGTTTTGAGATCAAATCTATTGAAGCTTCGGGATCCAAATTTAAATCCTTTATTTTTCTTAAAAAAACTTCTTTCAAGGGGTTTTCATTTTCTTCATAGTTGAGGAATTCACCTAACTGACGAATAACATGATCAAATACAAATTTTGGCGGAAAAATACCTTCTTTTCTTTGAGCGTTTAGTATTTCTAAGGAAGCCTTGAAAGAGTCATCAAATAAATTAAGTCTTTCTATATAAGCTTCAGCTTCTTTTAAATTCCTGATGGGGTGTATGTCTGTCATAAACTCAACTGCATTGAGGTGCATGCCGCCAATCTGATTTAGAGGGTAATTGTGAAAAGGAAATGCTTCAGCCTCTTCTATAAAGTTAGTTACATCAAAAACAGCAATCTTTTTTGTTATCAGCTGTTGTTCAGATAAAGAATCATCACTGTAAGAAAGCAAAATTGATTTAATCTCTTTCGAATCAATTAGGTCTTCTTTCAGATCTTCTAAACCTGTTATAGAAATTTTGGACTGATGGTTGGTTATCCAATTAAACCTATCGACTATGCCTAGATAAGTTAAAGATTCTGGAGAGTCTAACATTTCCAAAATAAGTTCTTTTGCCAGATAGTGATCTAAAGAAAAAGGTTTGAAGAAAAATAAGTTTCCTAAATATACCAACCCTACGGTAAATATAATTCCTAAAGAATATATCACCCACCTGATTATTTTTTTCATTTCTTCTTTATAACAGAGTTTTGGACCATTCTAAATAGAACCGTGAAGGAAAATAAGCGGCCTTTGCTTTTGAGGTGAACCTTATACTATTTGCGACTTAGTAAAACTCCACCCCTCCATACATGGACTGCACCCCATATTGGTAATATTGTGACGGCTATTAATCCATATCTAAGACCATCAATTCCAACTGTTGGCTCCATATAATCACTGACTATTCCCACCATCAATGGTCCTAATCCCATTCCAATAATGTTAAGAATAAATAGATTTACTGCAGCAACTACAGATCTCATCTCAACAGGTGCCTCAGACTGAAGGACGGCAAATATTATACCTACATGAAAACTCCCCAAAATCGCAGGCCCTAAAAACCAGAACATAGCTGAAGATGGATCTACGGCAGAAAAACTTAGAAAAGCGGTAGGAACATAAATTAAAACTGCAAAGCATACAATCCAAGCCCTCCAACCCTCATTTCTTGAAGCTAACTTATCAGCCAGATATCCTCCAAGAAGCGTTCCTACTCCACCACCCAAACCTATTGAAAGTGCCAAAAATGTTCCAATTTCTCCTGAACTAAACAAGTGAATCCTCTGGAAGTAAACTGGAGTCCAAGCTATTGCTGCATAACCAAAAAAGGCAAAAAGAGCATGAGCTATAACAAAGTGTTTAATCTTCTGATTTTTGAACATATATGCAAGCACGGTGCCAAAACTTGGTGCTATGGTTTTCTTGACAATACCTTCAGACAATCCTCTCAGAGGTTCTTTCATAGTAAATCTAACTAAGAAAGCTATAAGCAACCCAGGAACGCCTGCGACTATAAAGGCCCAGCGCCAATTAAGCCATTCATTAACCCATCCTCCTATAAGAAATCCCATCATGACTCCAAGATTCACACCAGTAGCAAAGATTGCCATAGCAGTTCCTCTTTCAGCTGGACTGAAAAGATCTGATATTATTGAGTGCGAAGGTGGGTTTGATCCTGCTTCACCAACTCCAACTCCTATCCTGAATAAAAGCAACTGCCAAAATTGTAGCGCCAGTCCACAAAATGCAGTCATAAGGCTCCAAACAGATATAGAGAAAGTAATTAGGTTTCTTCTATTATGTCTATCTGCCCACATAGCCATTGGTATTGCTAAAGTTGCATAAAATAAAGCGAAAGTTACTCCTGTTAATAAACCAAGTTGAGTATCGCTTATAAGAAAAGTTTCCTTAATTGGCTGCAGAAGAATAGCAATTATATTTCTGTCTATATGGCTTGAAGTAAAGACTAAAACCAATAGAAAAAGAGTATAAAATTTTTGCTTCTTAATTATATTTATACCTTTAGATTAACTCACTAATGAAGGACATAAAGTAGCTCAAGGAGGCAATTTGATTTGACCTTCAGAGCCAGAAAGTTTGAAGAATTTTCTTACATCACTTCTAAATATAAAATACTACAGGTTCTTCAATCAAAGAGCATAACTAAGATTATTCTGAGTACTTAACCTATATGGTAATTAGCCTGCAACGTTTTTTTGTCGACCTTGCCGATATCCAACAAGGGAAGTTCATCAACGACTAGAATTTGTTTGGGGATCTTGTAGTTGGCTAATCGCAGTGCTACAAAGGAACGGAGTTCTTTCGGATTGGGCACCTCACCTTTAGCTCCCATTACATAAGCAATGCCAACCTCTTGAAAGGTGGGGTCAGGTACACTTATCACTGCAGCCATGACTACACTCGGGTGCTTCTCCAAAGCCAACTCAACCTCACGAGGGTACACGTTGTAACCACCACTTTTAAACATCTCGCTCATCCGACCTACAATCTGAATATAGCCGTCTTCTCGTTGTATGGCCAAATCACCAGTACAAAACCACCCATCCTCAGTGAAAGCCGCGGATGTAGCTTCTGGAAGTTGCCAATAACCTACTAAGGTGTAATCACCTTTCACCTGAATCTCTCCTGGCTCACTTGTTTCAGCTAATCTCCCGTCAGGGTGCCAGATACGCAACGGCTGGCGTGGGTCTGGAGTGCCAACGGTAGTGGCCAATAGTTCTACTGAATCGTGCAGGCCACTATAGGTAACTCCGCCAGTAGTTTCTGTCATTCCATAACCCATGGTACAACGGGTGCACTTAGTTTTGTCCATGAGTGCTCGGAGTAGTTCAGCTGGTATGGCAGATCCACCCCAAGCTAGAAGGTCTACTGCAGTTAGATCAGTCTTGGCAAAGTCAGGATGGTTGACGTACATCTGTAACATGGTGGGTACCCCTACCAAGGTGTTGAGTTGTTCACTTTCCATAAGCCGTAACACTTCTTCAGGTGAAAATTTCTCTTGAAAATAGATGGTGCCACCTCCAGTTAAGGTGCGACCACAGATGTCACCAATTGCCCCTACATGGTTTATAGGAAAGTTACAGATAATACTACGATCTCTTAGGGCTTTTCGATCCACTCCGATGACGTTGCAAAGGTTTGATCCTCGGTGAGTCAATAATGCTCCTTTGGGTTTTCCAGTGCTGCCAGAAGTGTAAACGATGTAGGCAGGATCTCGGGGATTAATTTCACTTCGACGAGCCAAAAGACTTGACTGGCTTACCTGTTCTGCTCCTTCCAGAAAGGTATCCCAACTGAGAGCTGGAGCTGGTACAGGAGACTTAAAAAGAACCAGTTGACGAATTGATGAATGGGTTTTATTCAAATCAAGAAGTTTCTCTCTGCTATTTTCGTCAGTTTGATTGCCGAAACCAAAGAGCATAGAAGGTTTGGCATCGCCCACTACGTGATCTAGTTCATCTGTGGTGTATTTAGGGTTCAATCCCAACCATATAGCTCCAATACTAGTGACAGCCAGAAAGTGTATAAAAAATTCTGGTCGTGGATTACTCAACATAGCAACTCGGTCCTGTTTCTTAATTCCGGCGGCCATTAAAGCTCGAGCCGTGAGATTCACCAGTTTCTGGGTTTCGGCGTAGGTTAACCGGATGTCATCCAAAATAAGAAACTCACGGTTGGGTTGTAACTCCGTCTGACGGTCCAGATGGTCGGAGATCAGATTTAAAACCGGCAGATTGGTGTTCATTCAGAGGTCGAAGGAGAGAGCTGAAGATAGGCTAACCATTCAGCAACCAGAGCGGGGTCATTTGTTCCTTTTACCTCTACCACTACTTCCAAGGCCATAAGGGCACCACTTTCTCCACGGGCCTCCAAGTTGTGCATACTGAAGCGTCCACGTATACGACTGTTCACTGGCACTGGAGTTATAATCCTCACTTTGTTAAATCCGTAATTTAAACGATAAGCTACGTTACCCTGGGGAAGATGTAAGTTCTTAGCGAAACCAGTTAGACAAGACAGCATCATAAAGCCCTGCACGATAGTACCCCCAAAAGGAGCGATCTGCTTGGATACCTCTGGGTCATTGTGAATAGGACCGGCATCTCCGGTAAGCGCAGAGAATTTATCAATAGAATTTTGGTCAATTAACTTCCAGTCACTTACCCCAATCTCTTGGCCGCACAATGCAAAAAGTTCTGGTAATAATTGGACAATATCTCGACTCATAAAAATACTCTTCTAGCTTTCATCTTATTTTGCTTTGTTTTGGAATTTAATTTCTATCTTTTTGCAAATGAATTAAGGGTCATTTAAATTGAACTAAGAGGCATAGCCAAACAAGGAAAGTTAAAATTTTAATGGCAGGCCTTGCCCAGTGCCTTTAACCTCCAGTAGTTATAAGGCCAAGGAGTAATAAAACCAATGAAAAGGATAAGGGGCAGGAAACCTAGTTTAATTTCCGCCACCCCTCCAGCTAAAACAAGATCAGTAAAATTCATAGCAACTTCCATTGCAACCATAGATAAAAAACTCATTCCAAAAGCTGTGGTTAATGCATTTTTAAAATCTATTTTCTTAGACATCAAAACTACAGTTTCTAAACAAACACTGGTTATTAATCCATTGATCACAGCAAGCGCCATAATGTACATTGGTGGCCAGCCCCAACCAAATATTTGGAATAAATAAATTGTGCCTAAGTCACCAGTAGAACAGCCTAACAAGCACCACCCAGTGTTCTTTGCGCTGCTTAACCAAGTATGTCTACATACCCAAAATTCTGAAGTTATACTACTCATCTATAATTAATTGTAGATTATAAGTCTTTTTTTATAATCATCTCCATTAGATTGGGTGTAAGAGCTGCTCAGAAAAAAGGAAGCTGCTACTTCCAATGTAGAACTGTTGTACTATTCAGCGGTCTAATTCAAGATGTTAAAAAGCATAATTGTTGCCTTCCTATCTTTCTTTTTACTATCGTGTACAACAACAACTAAAACTTCTAACCAAGAAACATTATTAAAGCAAGATTACTTATTTCAGAAGAGAAATCTGAATATAGATAAAAATTGTTTTGATTTAACTTTCAACAAATTTCTAGAGCAGGAAGAGTTCAGTCTCCTTTCTTCAGATGTATCTACTGGAACTTATGAATCAGAAGCAATGATAAACAGAGTTTGGCTCTTAGACCTTAAAAAGAAAAAAGAAGAACGAAGTACAACAACAACAGTAAAAAAGGTAATTGGAGGAACAGTTGCTGTTTCAGGAGTACTTCTGGGCTCCGCATTACTTGAATTATCCTCTTTTCTAGGAATAAGTGCTGGATCAATGATGGCATTCCCTATATTGCTTGTTGCTGGTGGAATAGCATTAGCGAAATCAGCAAATAAGAGTTCTGATTACTCGAAAGAAAATTTAGAGGTTAGAATTATTTTTAAAATGAAATTTAATTCTGAATCAAAACCTTTTGATACAGAGATAGCTTATGAAAGAGAATTTCGTGATGAAAAAACAGGGGATGTTTATGGAAGGGAAATGATTAATGAAGAAGAAGTGTACAAAATAACCTTCAACAAACTAAATTCTTTAATCAAACTTTGTTACAACTAATTCAGAAAATTAACTTGAATACAAAATGATAATTTTAAAGAGCCAGAACAGCTCAACAGTAAAATTTAAATGTTCTTATTTAAATTGTTAAGATTTTTAATAAAATTTTCTACTTCTCTTCTGGAACACAATCTTACAAAGTTAATATGTGAGTATTCAGAACTTTGGGAGATAATTAAAAAATCCTTACGATTTCTAGAAAAGGTCTTAAGGGTCCATAAGATAATAGAATCTGCAGTAAAAAAAGCCCTCCAAAAAGTTTCTTTATTTCCAGCCCATAAAACTTGGCCTTGAAAGATATACTTGAAAGTTCTACGCAGAACTCTGTAAAAAACAATATGAAAAGGTAAATCTAGATATATCACTATTTGAACTCGATTCCATTTTATGTGACGTGTTCTAGGATAGGTGCCATCTAAAACCCAACTATCAGTTGACAAAGCTTTCTCCACTTTTGAAAAAAATTTCTCGTCCGTTAGTTCAGTCCAGTTACTTTGCCAACACAAAGCTTCCAATTCTATGTATGGTAAATTTAGCTTTTCAGCTATTTGATTAGAAACAGTAGACTTTCCACTACCGGTAGTACCTATAACATTAATTCGTTGGATAGCTTCATTCATTTTTGTTTGAGGATATTTTAATAACAGATTTAAGAATTGTTACAAATAGAACTACATGGTGAAGCTGGATGTCTAAAAGTTGAAGTCTTTTATTTAAAATTCTAGAAATTACCTTAGGCTTTATTTAGGCATATGGCTTCCTAAAAAAACTTTAAAATTTTCTGTATAAAATTTGTTGTTATTGCTAGTGAAAGGATATTCAGCACCTCCAGCGATAGCATAATTTACAGTACTAAAAAAAGTTTCAGCTCCGTACTGATAAGTTTTTTCACACCCCAGTAAAAAAAATATAAGTGCAAATAATATTATTTTTTTCATTGTTCCTTTTGTTATAGATTTCTGACATCCAGCCAATATCCGCCCTCTTCAAGGCGTTTTATATAACCTGCTGTAGGCGTCGCAAAATGGGTTCCAATAATCAAGATATCCCGATCAACATACTTCTCCAATAAAGTTTCTCTTGTTATTTGACCTTGTGCTTGATCATAATCAGCAGAGCTACACCAATCTGTCTTAGTCATCTGTACAGGATGATGAATAAAATCGCCGGTAATCAAAGCCTTCTTTTTTTTGCTGGTAATGAGAACGCTAACATGTCCAGGAGTATGACCGGGTGTAGGGATTAAGCTGACTTCTTTACATAGCCTAAAATGATCATCTACGAAATCTACCATTTCAGCATCTACAATTGGGCGCACTGAATCAGCAATTACCGGCCCATATAAGTCTTCATCCTCATTCGCATCCCAGTATCTCCATTCTTTTTCTGCTATCAAATATCGGGCGTTGGAAAAAGTTGGAATCCATTCATTATTCACCAACATGGTATTCCAGCCAACATGGTCTACATGAAGATGTGTGCACATAACTAAATCGATGGATTCTTTCGGATAACCTGCTTCTTTTAGATCTTTCAAAAAATTTGTCTGCAGGTTACTCCACGAAGGAATATTTCTTTTTTTGTCATTCCCAACACAGGTATCCACGATGATCCGCTTCTCTCCGGTATCTATTATTAACGCATGTATACTCATGATTAGGTTACCTTCAGAGTCCATAAAGTTCGGTTGCATCCAACCAATTGGCAAACAAGCTTCTCTTGTTGCTTCAGGTAAAATAAATTTAGTTCCTCCCGCAACTTCCATTTCAACAATACGAGTTACTAACACATCACCGATTTTCCACTGATTCATTTATGAACTTCCTTTTATTACTAATATCAGTTATTACTCTTAGTCCAGTTATCCTTTTTTCATGTCCTCAGCAAATACGAGCCTGTAACCATCAGGATCGTAAACTTCAAATTCTCTCATTCCATAGAGAGGACGTTCTTCTATCCCCAGAATTTTTTCACCCTTTTTTTTGATTGAAGAATGGTATTCATCTATGCCCTGACACCAGAAATAAGCATCTGTTGCATAATGCTTTCCATTTGGATTTGGTGCAACTCCCTCTTCTTGATTGAGCATAACTATATAGCCATCTTTCCTCGGCATAGCAAAAGAAGGAGGTTCGCCCCACAATCTAGGCCTTTCAAAACCCAGAATATCAACATAGAAATCTAAAGATCGCATTAGATCCGTAACAAAGAAATGAGGAGCTGAAGCTTTTACTTTCACTGTTTAAAACTTTATTTAATCAAAGATACTAGATGGTGGCACTAAGTAGGGAAAGTTAGAACTATTTATTCTCACTTTTTTTTAAAGTCTTTAAATAAGGTGTAAGGAGAGTGATGGCCCCAACTGCAAAGATGATGACAGGAATATAATACTCAGGATCGCTAGCATAAAATTCCTGATAGACTCCGTTTGCTATAGCCAGCAAAAGGAAAATGTAGCCTATAGCTTTAATCATCGAGTAATTTTTAAATTACGAAATCTTCCTATAGTTGAGCTATGTATCCAAAGAGCAACGTTTCCCCCCGCCTCTCTTCCAGTTTTGAGATCGTTAATAATCAGCGTAGGTTGCTCTACTTCGTTGATGTACAACTTGGCTGATTGATCTTCCACTACGATTTTTACCTTTGTCCATTCATCGGGAACTATGTCAACGTAAGCTTCATACTTACTAGGCATCTCTTTCCTCAAACGGTACCAAGTCCAGTCTGGATGCGAAATATACTGGACAGAATGATTACGACGCTGTTGGTCATTCGCACGACCATTGGTAGGTCTTAAATAGATACAATCATAGGTTTTATCATCTTGCACATTCCATGCTATACCAACAAAACCTCTTGCCTGCCCTGAAGCATTCGAAGAAAGAGAACCTGCAATTTCAGCCTCTATAGTCCCTTGGTTAAATTCAATTGTTTCGAAAACCACCAGATAGCTGCTACTCAAAGGTTCAAAATCTTCTGGTGTAGGTTGCTTGCCTCTTGATTGAAAGTCTTTAATCAATTTAGCAGTTTTTTCCCTTATCGGATCCGTCACATCAGGATCTGCATAAACTTTTAGACCTGGCTTGCCTTTGAAATTTTCCTTCTCAGTGATCACGTTAACTAGTCTGATTTCATCATCTAAACCTAGTTCCAATCCCCTAACATCAGCAACAGCATTAGTTACCAAAAACAGGCTTAAGAGTAAGAGTAGGTTTTTCACGCCCGCCTTAACTATATTATTGGCTACTGTGAAGGAGAAACTCTGGTTTTGCTCTTAATGGTCACCAGTTCCACCAAATCACCAATTTTGAATTGGTATTCTCCAACCTCTTGAACCACTGAGACGGTCCGGTTGTCATCCAAGTTAATGGTAAGTTGCACGCCTTCTTTTTTTGTGATTTTCTGAGACAATTTAGATCCAACAGCTGAACCCACTGCTGCTCCTAAAGTAGCACCGATGGTGGATTCTATTTCGCCGTCACTTACTCCAGAACCGGCGACCAAACCAACCACTCCTCCCACCAAGGCTCCCATTTTAATATCACCCTCAATATTTACTGTCTTCACCTTCACCACTTCTCCGTAAAGCACATTACGCATCTCTTGGACTGCGTCTCTGGAATAAGTTTCAGGTTGCAAAGAACTGTAAGCACAGCTAGAAATAAAGAGAGACAAGATCAAGAAGGTAATAATTTTTAAATTTGATTTCACTTTTACTCGTTCTTGTCAGTTTTGATAACGATGTTTATATCTAAGTTTTCTGGCGAATCTCCTAGGGCCTCACTAAGAGCTTTCTCTACCCGATCCGCTATATCAGTAGGCAAACCTCCTTTTATATCATCCAATTTCAGATGCAGTTTCGTTGCTGAGTCAGAATCTGTATCAATGATGATTTCTTTATGCAAAAATTTCCTAGAACCCATTTCTGCATGGGGAACTGTTAATACTTTTATTTGAGCATGTTTTCTGTCTTGGTTACCACCTCCCGTAAAGAGAATAGCCCCCCCAACCAAAACGCCTATGATGATGGAACCAATTATGGTATCGCTAATTTTCATTTATCTTCTCCTTTTTAGTAAATGATTATTGTTGTGTTCGACTAAGTTCATTTGAATTAGTTCTTATTAAAACAGAGATTTCCTTTTGTATAAAACCACAAAGCTCAGACACAAAAGACAAACCAAATAAGAATAAGACAGGTTGTACAAGAGAGGCATAGATAGATTTAAGATCGTGCCCAATAAAGAGTCAGTGATGGCTTCCACTTCGTGGAGGAGAATGAGCGCCGGGATCATACTTACTAGCCCGACAAAAATAAGATTTCTTTTATGTCTTCTTTTCAAACCCTCCTGATTGATTAAAGTAAGAATGTAAAAGGTAAATAGATCCTTGTTTCTCTGGTTGTAAGAGGTGTCCTTTTCTTTTTGAACAAGTACTTCCATCTCATTCATTTTAGTTTCTCCATGGCACGACTTATCTTGGATTTTACCGTTCCGGATTTCATATCTAAAAAATCGCTAATTTCATCCATTTTATAATCGTAGATAAACCTCAGTGTAAATATTAACCTTTCTTCTTTGGTTAGAGGTTTTAAAAGGGCAAAGAAGTCTTTGTTGCCTTCGAGGTGAGGGGTATAACTTGGCTCATTTATGTCTTTGAGAGGTGAATATTGATTTTCTTTTGCCATTAAATCTTTAAAAGAGTTAACCGCAATACCAGTAAGCCAGTGTTTAAAACTTTTTTGAGGATCAAAGCTTTTTAAATAGGTATAAGACTTCATAAAAGCTTGTTGAGACATGTCTTCAGCAAGCTCTTTATTACCTGAGGTTAATCGCATACCTAATCCAAATAAATAGTCAGCGTATCTCTGTATTAAAACCCCGAAATGGTGGCTGCCTTCTGAGAGAGTTCTTCTAACCAGCTCTTCATCCGATATCATTAAGAGTTATCATCAACTTTCTTGTTTCTGTTGTAAACTCCATAACCAAGAATTCCCAAACCTATTGAGAACACCAAAAGTCCAATTCCTATAAGTGCTTCTTCCTCAACTCCTATACCTCCAAATAAAGCTATCCCAATACCGACTCCCGCAGTTATGGTTCCAGTACGAATATCATTCCTTTCTCCATTTCCCTTTTTGTAACCTGGAATACCTGCAAGAATATCGGGTGATAGTTCTTGTCTGCTTTTAATTAATTCTTGTAATGTCTGGTGAAATTGCTTTTCACTTCTACTGGAAAAATAATAAACAATCCAAATGATAAAGACTGGCATTCCAAAAACGCCTACTATCCCAAATATCGGTATTAATATGTCTTCCATAAATATCTCCTATTAGTTAACAATCAACATCTAAACTGCCACCAGAACTTGTTGTGATGTCAGTTCTTATTGTGTTTTCAGCGACTTCAATACTACCGCCACTGGAAACTTTACCGGAAACTTCAAGAGCTCCACAAATCTCAACCGAAGCTCCAGAAGATACCCTCACTTCAGAGGTTTCAATAATAACTTCATCGTCCGCTTCAAAATCAGATCCTGAAGAAGCTTTAAGTCTAAGGTGGTTAATATGCAGTTTTTCTTCTATCTCTATTTCAGATCCAGATGACATATCCACTTCCAGTTCGTTGATGGAACCTGAACCCCCATCAATTACAAAAGAACTTCCAGAGGATACTGACAAACTTAAATCTGCTTCTTTCTTAAAACAAATTTTATATATTTTCCCTTCAGAGCCAGCACTCAATTCAATAAATTGAGGTGGGTTCTTTAGAGTTATATCCGCAGTCACGTCATTTCTTCCCCATGAAAAAAACAGCCAAGAACTACTATTCTTACTTTTAATCTTTAGTTTCTTATCTTTCAATGACATTCGAAAGTCATTCTCAGAGTCAGCAGTGATGTCTAATTTATTCACATCTCCACACCAAACAGTAAACTCCACCCCAGAACTTACATCTATAGATTCAACTTCTTCTATCCCATAAGAGTAGGTTTCAGCGAATAACAAAGAGGCACAACACGTACCCATAAGCAAAATGAGTGCCTTTAATTTCATTATATTTTCACCTTCAATTATATATACCTAATATCAAGCAAGAAAGGTTGCAATAAAATGTAAAGTTTTGTTAAAAATAACAGTCTTTCCTCCCACATTTTCCTGCTAAAAACCTGTTAAAATAGGCATTTAAATCACGGATTACGTTTCCCTTTTAAATTATTATCAACTTAACAAATGTGCTCTGGATAAATTGAAAGAGTGTCTTAACTGATTAGTAAGAAAGATAATTAAACAATGTTTTTTCTTTTTATTTTTAATAAGTTGCAACCATTTTTTTATCTCTTGGGTATATGTAACAACAAACCTTATTCAACAGTTAAACAGCATCTTAATTATTAACAAAAATATAAAAAATATCACATCTTTATTGTTGTGTTTATTAAGCCCATTTATTTACTCAACAATTGAGGTTGATGGCAAGCTTGATGAACCGGAATGGGAGTCAGCTAAGGAAATCAACCAGTTCTATGAAGTCTTTCCCTATTCACTAAAAGATGCTGATTTTCCTACCAAAGTTCTTATTCATGAAACAGATCAAGGCATTTTTTTCGGATTCTCTAGTAGTCAAAAGAAGGAGACAATTCGGGCTCATCAACATCAAAGAGATACTCATTTTATGCGCACTAATGCAGATTTGGTCGGAGTAATGATCGATTTTGATCTCGATGCGGTAACTGCGTTTGATTTTTATGTATCTGCGGGAGGTTCAATAGGCGACGCTATTATTAAAAATGAACAACAATTTGATGTGGATTGGGATGCAGACTGGTCGTCAGCAACCTTCATTTCAGGTGATTACTGGTATGCAGAAATATTTATCCCCTGGTCAATAGCACCCATGAGATTTCAACGTGGAGAACTGAGAAAAGTAAAGATTGGATTGTACCGAGTTATCAATTATCAAAATCGTATGTTTGGCAGCGTCAAAGCTAACCCGGATATGGGACAATTCGTCTCAAAGTTTGAAGAGTTTACTTTTAAGAATTACAAAGCTACAGCTCTCAATTTTTTCCCTTATGTAACTGTTTCAAAGGACAGATTGGGCAAGCAAGTAGAAACAAAAACAGGCATGGAAATATTTTGGAAATTAGATTCAAGTAAGCAATTAAACGCCACATTCAATCCAGATTTTGGGCACGTAGAGAGCGATGAAGTCGTGGTTAATTTTTCTGCTGTGGAGACTTACTACTCTGATAAAAGACCTTTTTTTGCAGCGATTCCAACATTATTTAATGTAGCAGATCAACATTGGTATATTATCAATACCAGGAGAATTGGCGGAACCCCAGACTATAACTGCTCAAAATACGATGAAGAAACACAAACTTTATGCTCTAACAACCAGCAAGGCAGTTCCGATATTAATTTAGCCCTCAGTTACACTCAGCAAAACGAATCATTTGATATAGGCGTTTTAGGGGCTTTTGAGGAAAATACGAATTTCAGCCAGGGAAAGGATTTTTACGCAGTTAGGTTCAGGACTACACGAGACAAGGCCACATGGGGATATTTAGGAACCCTGGTCAATAGACCGGTGTTAAATCGGAAGGCGAAGGTAAACTCCATAGATCTCAACTATCATTACTCTCCACAACTAAAGCTAACAGGAAACTTGCTTAATTCAATTGTCGACAGTGAGCAGGGTTACGGTTTTAGAGTGGCCCTGGATCACACGCCTAATAACAGC
>Ga0208830_1000481_pt1 | contig 19916 bp, 13 predicted proteins | sample DeeseametaMP2634_FD_184169 | JGI IMG/M metagenome (GOLD analysis project Ga0208830, IMG submission 184169) | Marine microbial communities from the Deep Atlantic Ocean - MP2634 (SPAdes) | ecosystem: Environmental > Aquatic > Marine > Oceanic | place: Northeast of Antigua and Barbuda, North... | reverse complement strand
CGCAAGGTCTAAAATTCTGCAACCGCCAGCGTCAACATTAGCTCCAAAAATATAGGCATACCCATCGGCAATATTAATATTGTGTGCCGAGGTGAATGTGGATGTATAGGCGCCAACTTTATATGGATTGAAAGGATCTTCAAGGCTTATGATATCCAAACCGCCACCTGATTCATTGGTAACGTAACAATAATGACCATGTACTTTCAAATCCCTCCATGTAGAAGATGCGCCTGGAATAAAACCAACTTCAACTGGATTGTGTGGATTGGTAGAGATGTCTATGATTGACGTGCCGTCACTTTTACCTGCCAAAGCAAACTCATGACCATCGGGAGCGGTATAGCCCCAAATATCACTGAAATAAGTAGAAGGTATTTGGCCTATCGCACGTACGTTATCGATTTCATAATTTTGTGCAAAAATTGAGCTTATAATGATTAACAATGGTAATAGTGTATTTTTCAAAATTTCTCCTGCTGATTTAATTTTTTAAAGTTTCGGGGTGAGATTGACTCTTGGAATTTACTTTATTGAGCAAATTCCTTTGTTCTTTGTTCCCAATTTTATATTTAGTTTCTTCTGAAATGATTAAAAAGATATTCACTAAAAAAACGATTGCTGTACTGTTATTACTCACTGGTATAAGCAATGGGCAAGAAAAATCGTTACTCAATGATTTACAAATAGATACAAAACAAAATGGTTTATTTTTAACCCTGCAGTCGTCCTTGCCTTTGAATATTGAAAATATAACGGGTTGGATCAATGAAGACTGGTTTTATATGACCGTTCACCAGGCTGTCGGAGATACAATTACATTACGGTCTACACCGCTCATCTATCCGGTTCTCGCTGTAGAAAATGCTAACGCTGAGGAATCAACTCAATTAGCAATACGCATCAATGGAAAAATTGAAAACTTCGAATTTTATCTTTCCGATGACAGGAAAACCATCATTGCTGCTCTATATTATCCCGCAGAAACAGTTGTAGCCTTGATGGAGCAAAAACAGGCAGGAGGTTATTCCAGTTATAAATTGGACTCGCGCTTACGAACCGTTTTTTATCTCACCGGGACTGCTTTTACCATCAGCGGAGTTATATCCGGTGATGGCTCTGATGAAATGAATACAGAACTCGCATTAGGTATTATCATCCTGGCTGGAACGTATTTTTACGATTTACTGACACAATAAAGATGATTGAACTCCTGCCCTATTATGCTTTATTTTACGTAGTCGGTTTAATACTGATGGGGCTTTTCGTCCGCTTCTTTTTATTCAACCGAAGGATGAAAAAGTATCGAAAACATAATCATGAAGATTAATTTTCTATTGATTAGCATTCTTTTTTTTGCCTGCAGTGCTTCACAGGCTATACCAGAACTAGGGTTAACGGTCACACAACAACTTGAATCTGACTACGAAAAAGGAAAATTGTCAGATGATGAATATTATACCTATATGACCTATAGTATTTTTGCACAAGATTTATTACCTGAAAAATATAAAGGTAATATAGGTCCTAGAGATGCCACACCCATCATACGCAAAGTCCAACGGGCCTACCCAACTTTAAGCCCCGCAACACAAGAACATTTAATGCAATGGATAAAACCATTACCGCCTAAACCACTCAAAACAGGAGTCAAGCCATGAAACGCATATTAGCTATAATATTTATTGTGGGATGCCTGTCAGCTGAGCCCCATCCCCAGGCAGTTCAATCTGCCCATAATATCATCCAAGTTTTTTCGAATCAATCTTCAAAAAAGCATATCAGTGATGATTTGCGCATTATTGCAAGATATGGACATAGTCTTCCCGAAGAAACGAAGAACGAATTAAGATCCCTGGGTTTTAATTTTGATGGACCTATCGTAAATCGTTCGTTTCTTGATGAACGTACGGAAGCCAGCGGTCTTGACGAAACGCATGATAATGGGATGTTTCGCTTTCACTATACAACAACTGGCAGTAATGCTGTGAGTACTGCCGATACAAATAGTAATGCTGTCCCTGATTATATTGAACAAATGTCAGATGTTTTCAATTATGTGGTTGCAGTGGAGTTGACCATGAACAGCTTTACGGAACCGCCTAGTGATGATTTCTATTCAGCAAACAATGATAATGGCGGTTCAGGTGCATATGATGTATATGTTCGCAATGCGGGAGCAGGTGTTTACGGGTATGTTCAACCTGAACTGTATGCCAATAATAATGGCAATAATGAACATTCTTCAGGTGTAAATGAAGTGAATGCCATGACCAGTTATATGGTTTTGAGACATAATTACAGTGGTTTTGGAAATACTGAACTGGAAAATATTCAAGTAACCGCTGCCCACGAATACTTTCACGCTGTGCAATTTGGGTATGATGGCTGGGAAGAATCATGGGTCATGGAAGCTACTGCTGTGCAGATGGAAGAAATAGTTTATGATGATATAAACGATTGCTACCAATACATGTCATCCTGGTTCAACAACCCGCAACAGCCACTTAATCTTGATAACAGCAGCCGCTGGTATGGCTCATTTATTTTCTTTGAGTATGTGAACTCCCATTTGAGTGACGAAGCTATACGTGAATTTTGGGAGCATAGTATTACCCATGACAGCTATTATGGTGAATACAGTGTTCAAACACTGGATGAAGCATTCGATGATCTAGGATCTTCATTTACTGAAATGCTCAATGGCATGTCCGTAGCCAACCGGGTCATGTCCTCTTCTTCTGCAGCAGCACCTTTTGACTATGAGGAAGCCGATACATATAGTTCTACTCCATCCACGTTCAGCACGGTCTCATACAGTGCCGGTACGGACGAAACTGTTACAAGTACAAATCTGCAGGAAAATGCCGCTCAATACATTCGACTCACATCGGATGATGCTGTTTTAGCAACACTAGCTAATAACGATGGGCCGGATTCATATTTAGAACTGCATGCAATCATGACTTATGGAGACAGCGCCTGGACCGTTTGGAGCGGCAGCCCCATCAATGTGGATCCGACTGATCCATCAACAGTTTATTTTGTTGTGGTCAGCCAGAACGATGCCGGCAGTAGTTTTGGCTATACCCTTACTTTTTCGGATGGAGCAATGTCAACTGATCTGGAGATACCTGATAAGTTCAGTATTTCCCATGCCTATCCGAATCCATTCAATCCGCAGACGAATATTCAGATCGATCTGCAAAATTCTCAACGTGTACAGGTTTACATTTATGACATCAAAGGCCAAATGGTCAAGACTCTTGTGAACCGACATTTAGTTGCCGGTCAACACGTTTTTATATGGAATGGACGGAATTACCAGGGCCTTCCTGTTTCAACTGGTACGTACTTTGTTCGTATAAAGGGAAAAAGTCAGGAACGCTGGCAGAAGGTTACCCTGCTGAAATAATTCAGTCAGCGAGCTTTTTATCTAGTTCGCCGTTCTGTTCCAAGGCCCAGAGATTATCGTACCCTCCGATGGGTTCATTATTGATGACGATTTGAGGGACGGTCATACCTCCAGTTATTTTCGCTAATTCTTTGCGGGACATGCCCAATTCCTCAATGTTGATTTCTTCGTAAGCCACATCTTTTTCGTCAAGTAATCTTTTAGCATTGTGACAGTATGGACACCAATTTGCCGTGTAGAGTTTTACACTCATTTAATCAATAATACTTTTTGAATTTGATTGAAATTCAATGCTTTCATAACAACAAAATAAGTCCCTGATGCGACACTTTGTCCAAATCTGTTTGTTCCGTTCCATCGTATATTATGAATACCGGCATTCTTTTGTCCATGGAGCAAAACAACCACTTCCCTGCCGAGAATATCATAAACAGTCATTTTCACATCTGAAGAAATTGGCAATTGGTAACGAACGGTTGTCACCGGATTAAATGGATTGGGATAGGCAGGTAATAATTGAAATCCAGTAGGCAGATTTTCATCTTCCGTTCCCAAAGGCGCCACGTAATTAGCCGGTGCTACTGTTGTGAAACGAATGGCTCGTTCATTGGAGAGTTCTGCTGCACCGGGAGCGTAACCATTGTTAAACACATACTGAATACCTTCATTCTTGGTGTGGTCTTCTATGCCCACAGTAGCATAATTTTTATCCGCATCAACATCAGCAATGTCCAGATAGTGAAATTCGATCACACCATCCCCGGATTCTGTGGGCATGGCAGTCTGGTCGTATAAATGAATGGCAAAGGTCTCTTCCGTAGTCTCATCAAAGCCATTCAAGGCTCGGGACCACTCAATGATAAAGCGGCCGTTGTCTTCATCATGTTTGGTATATACACGGATGGAATCATTATTGATCACTTCCAAATCGTCCCAGAATGGAGCCAGCAGTGCCTTTGGCCCCATGGCCATGGGGATGGTATAATTGTAAAAATAGTCTATGTCACATAATTCGAAAGATACCCAGCCGTTAGAACTGATGGTCATTTCATCATACGACCGGCCAAAATATTGGAATTCAAAAGGCAGCTGCACATTCGCGTGGTCATCATCATCCAGTTTGTATTCCATACCGCCGCTGCCACCATAAGCTGGATCTAATTCTACCCAATCAAAAAATGGAGATTGAGTATAACTTGTATCGAAATCATCATAGGCCCAATATCCATACCAAGTCGGTATAATGGGTTGATTATCAGTTGAATACGGATTGACCTCTCGCTGTTCTGAAAAAATTTCAACAGTATCTTGTTTTATTGATAATACGTAACTGATCGAACTTCCATGAGATGCAGCTCCAGGACCGAATGCGTAATCCACTAATGATTCAGATACACTGGAGGGTTCTATTGAAAACGTTGACGTCGTATCTGATGGAGATAATGTCGTTCCATCATCTAATTTTGTAAGATATAAATGCAGGCCATTAAATTGTGTATTTGTATAATTCGTAATTGTTAACGGAAAAATTTCAACTATTATCTCCCCGATTAAAAAATCATCATAAAAATCGACATCCAAGATCAATGGTTCAATTGGAATCGTAAGATCAAAACTCCAAGCCATTAATTGATCACTCAAATTGATTTTGATATGGTCACTGTCTTTGTTAGTTACTCTTACTGTAATTGGTGATGTTACTATTCCAGATTCACCTGCTTCAAGTGGTGGAGTTTCTATTTCTTCAATAATGATCTGACAATTGTCTGCCAAAGATTGATCAGCATAAGCGTTATAAGCACCAATGGCAGTGTTGCCATTATTAAGGAATGTTGGAAAAATATTAATCACTTCACCTATTTCTACCATTCCATTATCATTCCCATCTTCTAGATCATATCCGATTAACACAAGACTGGAATCGTAATTGGATACAGATATTTCAGAATGACCTTGAACAAACCCATTTTTGTTCAAATACACTTCAATACTGGATAGATCGCCAACTGTAATAGATGCTTCAAATTGACCTTCAATATCTGTTTTTCCTTTGAACAAAATGCTGTCATATGCCATTAATGATACGTACGCATCATTAACAGTGTTGCCTTCCTCATCTAAAACTACCAGCTCCAAGAATCCATCCCCTGCTGATAAATCTTCGGTTAAGATCGAAAATGCATGAGGTTGTGTTAAAAACATCGAAACAGACGGATCCCCAACAATATTATACACATGAAAATAGAACTCCTGAGCTTCTCCCGGTCCATCCAGGTTCGGGAATTCTCTGACGAGGCCTAATAACCCGGCATTAACCGCTGGCGCCAGTTCCACTATACCATCATCTAACATGGCATCGTACATGTAGGCGTTGATGATGTTGTTGTATTTGGTACTGGTGTGCAGATCCGATGGGCCCACGATTGCCACACCGCCTTTGGGGTTTGATGGTGTTCCGGCTCGGATCAGCGCCTCTCCAAGACAAGGATCCACATTATTGGCAAAATCATTGGAATTACAGACAAAGCTGGTGAAGACAGGTGTCATCCAGCCATTGTTGAGCCCGGCCACATCGCTGACGTGAAATTCAGGATAATGCCAGCCGTTGGCATCCCCCCAGCCGCGATAATTCACAATACCCACACCGCTGTTGATAATATTCTGGATCAATGCAGCTCCCTGCTGCGTGGGTGGATAGAAAACGGTGTCCACGGATATATAACCTTCATCCAGCAATAGATCTCGAACCCAGTAAGATGTCCATTTGGGCGTAATGGGAATGGGTACGGTATTGCTGTAGTTTCCGGCAACGATCAATGCTTTGTCCAGCCAATCGGGATTCGAGTCTAAAGGCTGGCGATGATAATTAATCGTCTTGCGGATCATGACCACTAATTCAGAAATTGAATCCACAGAAAAGCGGCCGATGAAAACATCCGGGAAAAAGTCATTTCCCAGCAGATGGGTGTATTTCTGATCAGTCACATCATTATCCGGACCATAATAGAACGATGGCATGGCGGCTACACCATCCACATCGCCAATAAGCAACACATATTCCAGCATGGGATCAGCGGTTAACACTGAATCAATGGCATTTTTTATTTCTTCAGCCGTGGAACCAGTTTCGCTCAATGTTTTCACAACCACATCAAATCCCTGGGACTTCTTGAAGGAAACCAGTTCATCCAAATATTGCTCCATATTGTCCGGTGTAATGATCAAATAAGAACCACGCTGGGGATTGAGCTGGCTCAAAGGAATATTATAAGCTTCCGAAATAAAATGACGATAGGCCATGGGAATTGGTCCATTCAAGATGGATGTTTGATCCATACCGCGAAATGATGGTTGTGCAGCAAAAAGAAACGACAATGAAAGTATGGTTAAGGTCTTAAGAATACGCACTTGCGAATGAATTCCTTTCTTTGTCCTGAAATACGAATAAAGTAGACACCTGAACTTACCGGTATTCCCCTTCGGTTCTGTAAGTCAAATCGCCAGGTATGTCGTTGAGGTGACATTCCTGCTAGATTTTCCCGGTAGACTTCCTGCCCCAGCAGATTATATACGGTTATGTTCAGCGGTTCCCTCCACAGTTCCAAGTCGATAGAAATCATTCCTGTGGATGGATTGGGATAAGCTGAACTGGCCGTACCTAGATTAATGGGACTGAAACCATTTCCACTTTGAATAGACAGATCCTGTTCATAACCATGAAATAAGTTCATGCTCTCAATCTGCCATCCGCGATAAGCCACGGTTTGGTCACGACCAAATGAAAGTTGAACTTTTATTGAGTCAAATCCAGATGTGTCATTTACCCAGATAAAACCTTTGACCATTTCATTCCAGTTTTGGTCTTTCCAAACTCTTCTTGCGATTTCTCCGTCAACGTCTAACAAACTTACCTGGATGGAATCATGGTCCCATTCCACTTCGTATTGATGACTCATTTCAACTACAATACGGTTCGATCCACTTACATCAATCCAGGGTGATTCCAATTCCCATGATTCTGCTAAAGAATCATTGTTGCTATATAATAAATTGGAATTGGTCAAAAGTTTTTCTTCATCGAAGATCCATGATCCGGAAATAAGATTCCACCAGCTACTATCGGATATACCCAATTCGATCGGGCTAGAATCCTCAAAATTGGGAATGATCTGCATGTCACGGTCCACATTTATTTTTCTTGTCCAAGGCATGACATCATAACCTTCAGCCATGACATAAACAGTCAGATCCCAATCCCCTTCAGGTAGTTCAAAAGCTAAATTGGCGTCAAGTTCTCCTGAAAAAATACCATTATCATACTTTACACGCACATCTGACCATAGATCATTTAATATAAATGAGATTTCGTACATGGTCTTTGGCGTCAAAAGTATATCCGTATCGTATATTGCACTATTATTAGCAGTGGCTTGAATTGCCGTTTCCTCATAGCCAAACTTGCGAAAACGGAAGTTATACGTACTCGGATTCAAAATTCGTCTAAAACGCCCGAATTCATCTGTATTTCGCGGTTGCAGCACTCCCCCATGTCTTTCTTCCACCATAACTTCGACATCTTCAAGTACATTTCCAGCTCCATCTCTAACGATGCCAGTGATTTGTCCTGCATCCTCATTATATCCAATAGCACGATCTAGTAAGTATATCTGCGCCGGCATGAGGCGTTCGATGGTATCTTCAATCTGTTCGACGCTGTCCGGCTGGAGGTTGGCCGTACCGCACTCGATCAAATACTGAAAACAGCCAGTAGCCGAATAAAACCAGTCGTGAGCCTTCCCGTTACGGCTGCCACCAAAGATCGATTCATAATTTTCTACACCATCCTCTTTCACAATGCGGCTAGCAATCTCATCACCGATTATAATCATTTCCTGTATATCGGGTGGAAATTTTGCTTCTTCCCATTTCCAAGATGTAAAAACCTTCTCTGAAAGACGACCGGAGCGGGAACTGTGCCAGGCAATCGAAAAGAGAAAATCGTTCTCTAGCGCTAGGTCTCGGATCGCCGCTACTTCTGATTCAGACCAAGGTTCTGTTCCCCTGTAATAATCATAATGTGCCGCATAGTCTGATGGGTCAGGCTGCATAAAAGTATCCCCAAAAGCCCAATTGAAATCGTAATTGCGGTTCAGGTCCACGCCGTCGATGTCATTGCCGATGGCTGGATCATAGTCGAACACACCGTTCGGATATGGACCGGATGGGCTGAAATCGTGCTTATTCTTGCGGTAACTCACATCCAGACCAGCGTGCACTACATTCAACCCTTCAGGGTTATACGTGGGTACGATCCATATTTCCAGATTCTGACGGAGAATATTCACATGCTGTGCTTCCGCTGTCGGTGGATCGAGTAAATAATATATCAATTCAATAACCGCTTCTACACCCAGAATTTCCTCTGCATGGCATTGGCCTATAAAGAGAATTCGAGATTCGTCTTCCTTTACAGCTGCATTATCCGAAATTTTGACCGCTCTAATTGGAAGATTCTCATGATTGGAATAGCCAATTGTTTCCAAATGATAAATATCATCATAGGCCGCGACCTGGTCCAATGAGTCCAGTAACGCTTCTATTTCTTCCAGGGTATGGTATCGAGGATCTAGTGTTTGACCCCAAATCAGGCCAATAGAGAGAACATAGAAAATGTATTTAGTTTTCACGGCACAAGCCTTACTTAATATATTACTTTAAGTAAGTAAATTTACCGCTAACTATATTAACATTTGTATTTACTGAATAAAAATAAATGCCGCTGGGTAATCCTTTTTGAATTTGGTCTCTTCCATTCCACATAATCTGAAATTTTCCAGCACGCGTCGGTAATAATGTCTGTTGATATACCATTTGCCCCAAAATATTGGTTATTGAAAATATAACTGGTCCAACTTCAGAAATCTCGACATCCAGAGCTACAGCACCATTAAATGGGTTAGGATACGCTGCAGATACCTTGAATTCAGTTGGAACTAAATCATCCTCAATGCCGGATTCTACAATTTCAATACCTTGGGCATAAAGATTCTTAAGGTCTTCCTTACCGGAACTACGCATATCGATCCAGTACAGCATCCAAACTGGATCTCCATAATCATTAAAATACAAATGTTGAAACTGAGGTAATGATTGATCGTGATATTCACTGGCTACAGTAACACCACCCGCTTGGTATTGAAGGCCTTCTTCTGTTACAATTTGAACATAAACATCCAAACCTCCAGATAAGGCAGGATCACCATTATCCACGCCTCGCTCATCTTCCCAGGCAACGATAAAACGACCATCACCATCATAAGCCAAAGTAGGTGAACCCTGGTATAAGTCTTCATGACAAATGGCAATATTATCACCGATCAGTTCCATACTGTTTGCATCAATGATCTGCCCGGTGATATTGAAATCAATACCATTTGCGAAGTCTTCCCATGCTATTAAGACCTTATTATCACCTCTAATAATTTCAATATTTGATTGGTCGTTAGCCTCTGATGTCACAGCAATACCGGCAGGAAATGCTACTGATCCATCTTCACTGACCTTATTCATATAAATATCCTTGGAAAAATTGTGCAGTTCCTCCCATACCACAACAGCTTCTTCACCATAAGAAAATTCTGCTAAAACAAGGTTTTCCGGATCACCTGAATTTGAAAGAGTATATCCTCCCGTAATTCCATTAGTACCTATTGTTCCACTATCGGTAATAAAATTATATTTCAACGTCCCGGCACCCCATATATCTTCTACCCAGAATAACATGATTTCTCCTGAAGGTGTTACCATGGCGGCCTCCACATAATTATCTACCCAGGAATTATCTACCAATCTCACACCCTCATCATCTAGAAGTGATTCACCGTTTTGATTAAACACCTGCATAAAAATATCATATTCGAATTCATCTCTTATTTCAGACCAAAATACACAAAATTTATTTCCAAATGGTAAAGGAAGAATTTCTACTCTCCTTTGCTCTGCTGCACTTTCATACACAAATATTCCCGAATCACCCCAGAGCGGATTAAAATCGGTATCATATTTATTGAGTCGTATCAATTTTGAACCGGTTGAACCATCAAAGATTGCTGTAATCAAATGAGTACCATTTTGGAAAAGACTAACAGGTTCATTTTCCAGTGCTTCCACAATTATCTCAAACCCGGCAAGTTGTACCCCATTTATTAATGAATCATTGACTCCATCGGCATCAACTTTCCCGCCGAATAATTTTTTCTTATTACGGTTATCTATCCATGTAAGAAGTGATTCACCATCTAATCCGCCAGTATAAAACGAAGAAACATAATTCACATCACCATCAAGACCCTCCATGGCCAATATACCATTATCCTCAAATATTGTTTGACCACCAGCAATTCTTTGTGTGCGAATGTCAATACTGCCGTTTTCCTGGTCTGCAAAGATCACATATGCTCCATAAGAATAGTCATAAACTGCAATCGGCATGGATTGATACCCAATTGCATCGGAAACATGAATCGGAGTTGTTTGCCCTAATGAACCATCACTTTGAATATTTTGATAAATGATATCCACATCAGGGTATGTCCCCCGTTCCCAGAAGATATGAGCACCACCAGAGGCATTACCCACAAAACGAGCATGGTGATCATCTCCATCACTATCTAATTGGACCCCATCATCACTCCATGCGCGAACACCACCATTGGTGATTTTTTGATAATAATGATTACCGTTGGTCGTATCAGCGCGATAATCTATCCACTGCACAAATACATCACCGGCGTCATTGCGTTTTACTCGGGGACCTTTTTTATTTGAATTGAAAGTGGATACAACTTGAGGATCAGAGAAAACCAATCCATTACTGGTGAGAAAATTGAAATATATATCGGATGATTCTGTTCCGGATTGCCAAATGACAAACGACGTATCGTTGGACATGTACGTTGTACGCGGTTTAGTCTCCAGTTCAGATGTAACTGCAATGGGTAAACCTTCTTCTGCAAAAACTTTGGTCATATCCATATTTATCTTCTGTCCATAAATGTCATTTCCTGCGCCACTGCGTGTATCAGTCCAAAGCAATGTTGCTTGACCATTACCGGCATATTCCAAACTTTTGGCGCCTTGATTTCCATTCATTTCAATTATTGCTACACCGGTTTCCGGAGCAACGATATCATGGCTAGCTGAAACATGGGTTCCATAAATATCATCGTCGAGTAAATTGCGCTTATCCTGCCATGTAACAAAGACACCACCGGAACTGTCCGTGCACATGTTAATAGTCAAATGACGGCCGTCAACGCGCGCCAAAGACTCGCCCTCATCATCCATGAGACGGTTGCCGTTATTATCCACATGCTGAATAAAAATATCACCTTCTTCTTCAAAACGATAGTCCACCCAGGCAATAAATGCGCCACCGCTGCCATCAGTGATAGCAACAGGATCTTCCTGTCGTCCGGGAAGGTCAGTAACTGCGGCACCATCAGCACCCCAAAGAAAACTACCGTTAGAATTCACTTTTTGGGCAAAAACATTCCGGGATCCATTGCGGGTATCTGACCAAACAAATATGGCTGATCCATTATCACCGGGGCAAACAGTTCGCTGCCATTCAATATGTACACCCTGACGAATGGGTACGCCATTGGCTTCCCACAGTGTTTCCTGGGAAAAAATGAGCGATAGTAATGAAATGATCGGAATGAGTTTTTTCATTGTCTTCCTTTATTCAACAATTTCAAATATTTGCAATCCTTCTCTCGTGGCAGCGAAAAGATAGCCGTTTGAGAATTCTGCATGGTACACATAACCAATATCATGAATTCCCCGTTCCTCCACAGCGCTGGGTTGCATTGCTTCGTATAAACCAAGCCCATTACTGGCACATGAAACAGCTATTTGATTATTATTTGACGTTACATGTGTCACAAAAAGATCTTTGGCAAATTGAACCTTATATTCCCATTGCGAAGAAAAACCTGTGGCTAACCTGAATGCTCCGGCTTCTTCGCTGGCCACAAAAAATTCCCCGCCATTGAGCATGGTAACTGCACGAGAATTACCTTCTAAATCTATATGATATGAGCTGGTAATGAGACCGTTTTCATTATGAAACGCTTCAATCCCCAATTGATCCAATGTTAACACAATTTCATTTTCATACAAATCAATACCGTTTGGATTGCCCACACTTGCAATTTCCTCTCCGGATGTATTAAACCATAAGCCAAAGCTCGAGTCGAATTCAAAGGTGCTCGTTTTTAGACCATCATCAAAATCAGCCGCGTAGCACGTGAAAGAATTTACGTTATTGGTTATCACACGGAATTCCTTGGTCTTTTCGCTGGAAAACTGACCCACTACTGAAACTGTATCACCTTTGGACAGATCCAAATGGATAGGGCGTTCATTGCTTTCCAAAGCGAACAATTGCTGTATGGAAGGTTCATATTCCACTTGGGAGATCTCTTTGCTCACACCCAGTTCTGATAGGGATTTTTTCCAAACCAATGTAGGTGCTGTGATGGTGGAAATATCCCAGAGCTGTATGCCGGCCTGACCGGCTGCTACAAACACAAAATCACCGGAAATGAACACATCACGGCAGTAGCCTTCCGTTTCCACGTGGGCTAATTTATTCAATGTCCACAAGTCTTCAGTATCCGGCTCCATACAACTGAAAACAGAGGCAATTATTAAGAGTAAAATCAGGTGCTTCATACTATTATTAATAACGGTCATAAATCATATCCCACTCAAGAATGACCCAGGCCTGAACCTGATCAAATGTTTTCAATTTTGAAACCCAGTCAAAACGGGAATCAGTAGAACGTTTGCGATACCGCAGTGACCCTTTTAAAGTCAAATTTTCTGATAGTTCTTTTTCTCCCCAAATATCCCACTTGACCTCTTCATGTCTTCGTCCGCTGTGGAGGGGATCGCCCATTGTTTCTGCTCCATACAGACGGATATCCAGACGTAATGATATACCCACTTCATCCAGCACGTCAATTCCTTGGCTGTAACTCACAGGGATATACCATTCAAAATGTTTGTAGGACCGATCCAAATCGCTGGCTTTGGCTGTTTTGCCGTATGTGATATTGTCAGCAATGCCGTATTTTCCTTCGATTGCTATCGTTCCAAAACCACGAAATTTCTTGCTGATTTTCAAGGCAGTTGTTACAATATCCAGATCGAATTCTGTAAATGGTTTATCAAAATAGCGCTGAGTATAACTCACAAATCCTGATGTCCACAAACGCCTTTTAATAGGATAAGAAACGAGAATACGCTGTTCCCGATCCGTAAAGCTACAGGATGCTAATTCGTCAGTCGAAACATCGCGATCAATGTAATGACGGATATAATAGCTGTCCAATTGGCGAATGGAGTATTCAAGTTTGCGATACGATCCCCAACGGTAGGTTGCCTTCAGATTTCCGCTCCAGTAACGGCGGTTTTCGTTCTGTGTATAGTTGGATATATTTCCTTTGGCATAAAACTGGATCTGTTTTTTTCTGTCCGCAAGTTGGATCTTTTTCAGTCCGCTCAACGAAAAACGAGCATAATGGGAATCGAATGTATCAGCTCCTCCTAGAATATCCCCTTCCAGTGCTGCATCTTTTTTTTCGACTGATGATAACTTTAAAACATTATTATCATAACCGTTGGTTAATCCCACTGTCCACTTGATGGGCGAATGCAAGTAATCAGTCCATGACTGACCACAAAGGATGGAAAACGATAATATGACAATCAATCTCATTTATACTCCTGGAAGCGGGTTAAAACGCCCCTGTCCTTTTCAATAAGTTCAACTGATATAATATGTTTTCCATCAGGTACAGACACATCGCAAGAGCGCCATTTTCCGGGAACTTTATCAGGCAATTCCAGAATAACCGCTTCAGATGATTGTTCGGTAGACATAAAATACGTTCCCAATACCTTATTACCGCTTTTCACCCGCAATCGGTAACTCTCTTCTGCTCCCATTTGGGGTGCAAACATTAATCGAGATAGAATGCGTAATGTTTTGGGGCCTTTTACTTCCACTTGCAGCGGTCGACCATAATTCAATTCGTAATACGATATTTCCTTCTCTCCTGTCTGCACAGTCCTATTGGATTGAAACACCAAGGGCTGCAGCTCACGTTTGCCTTTTTTCGCCGTCTCAAAATCTTTCTTGATGACACGCAAAAGCACTGGATAGTCTTGCTTATCATCAGCAGAAAATGTGAGCGTATGATCACCATCATCTACATTGATGAAATAATTTCCGGAATAGGTATAATAATGACTGGGATGCTGAACTGAACGGATAGACTTCTGGATCTTGTATTTGTGGTTAATGCTAATTGGATCTTCATCGTCAATGGTAACACGATATGAAAATACCTGGCTCTTTTTTGATTTTTTCGGTGATGGATAACGTGCAATGAGTTCTATCCTGACAGGTCCATGAACCTGATACACGACCGCTGTTTCTTTCACGATCGTATATAAACGACGTTTCCCGGCGATCTTCAAAATTTCCTTTTCTTCTCCGCCGGCAGTTGGTCTGAGCAGTTCTGCGGACAAAATGGAGAAACTGAATAAAAATAAAAATGCAATTCTATAATACACTGTCCGGCTCATGCTCCATCATGCGTTGTTTAATTTGTTGGTGACTTTTCCAGCCCACACCAATGACCATCCCAGCGACGATCAATAGACAAATAAATGTGATGTTTAAATTGTATTTATGAATAGCATATAAAGAACCCAGGCCAATTTCAGGAAGTGGAATCGGTGCAAAGGGCATGCCCAATTCTTCAGTTAGGTTTTGAATATTTAATACATGAATCAACGGCATATTTTGCTTTACAAAGTTGACAACAGCACCCTCAATGCCGCCACTGCGAGTAATGGTTTCAATATCCTGGCGATAAACAACGCCCGGCGGCAGCAATCGTAAATTAAAACTTGTTCCCAGACTAGCCACACCGCCACCCACATTCACCACTGTTTTGTAATCATGATTACCAAAATGATCCATGCGTTGAAGAATATTGTCCCGGAGGCCTTCACCTTTGATCAATGGCATTCCATGTTCGGTAATATTATCAGTAATTAATTCACGGCCTTTAGGGCTTAATAGCCGCCCTTGGTCATTGCGGCCGCCGATGGAGGCGGCAATGGATCGTTTAGAGACAAAGTTGTTATCAAAAAGTAGTTTCTCCATATCCAGCCAAGTCATATCCGGATCATTGGCACCCCACTGTGAAGCACCGATGGAGGTAATCACTACTGGATGAATGTCCATAGCATCACAAGCGATGAGCATAGCCATATTGGCGCCGGGCATGGATCCGGTAAGCATGACAGCAATCGTATCTCCCGACTGCAATCCGGCTTGATTTAATAGCTCCACCATTGCTGCGGCAAAATTGGGATCAAGGGTCGTCAACTTGGCATCGAGGTCACCTTCATCCGTTGTAGTGAGGCTGAATTGTGAACCAACCAATCCTGTTTCATTGGGGTCATTTTCAACATCTATAAACACCCCTTTTTCCAAACGGACTTCTTTTAAAAGCTGCATGGCTTCTGCCATTTGTTCAGCAGCTTTTACTTTCGTTTCATATGTTTCAGAAATAATCTCAACACGGGAAAAAAATGCCATCGTAAATGCAGCTATAGCAATTAATGCCATAATGACCAATGATGATGTTTTTTGAATGACCGGTATAAATGGTTTGGTAAATTGTTGATCAGACATCCAACTGCCCTCCCGATAACAGCATGACCAACAGTTTTACTAAAACTGCGGTTACCAATATGACAGATATTGTCCTGGTCACACCTTGCCTGTCCATCCAACTGGCAATGAGCCCGGGAATGATGTTTCCAATGACTGCATACGAAAAAGTATCTACCGGTGAAAAAATAAGATTTCGCGATATGTAACCAGCTATGAAGCCCAACAGCAAAGTCAAGACCAAACGGCGCTTACCGTAGATAAACATGTAATTGCTCAAAAACTTCACGATTCCAATGACAACAATCGCTGCTAAAAACGTCATGAGAATTTGATCTGGTTGATGCAAATATAAAGCGATATAACCGGGGACTATCACACCGCCAGCTGTTACACCCAATGTTTCAGACAATATTAGGCTGAAGGCAATTCCCAGACCTATGGTGATTTCAACCATTTGACTTAAACTCCATCAATTGATCAATCAAATCCTGCCCAAAACCCACTTGATTGCCCATGGCAAAAAGAAGTGAATCATTGGGCAGCTGCTTAAATAATTTAATCGTCGAGTCCATAGGGTCATTATCTTCTAAAATATCGGACTTGGTCTGGGGGGAATGATATTCAACATGTTTCACCATGGATTCCACTTTTTGACCGCGCACAATGGATCGATCCGGTTTAATATCCCCATAAATCAATTGCAGCAATTGTCTTGTGCGGCTGCGCCTGTCTTCCCGGGAATTGAGGTAAATGCACGTTTCTCCCTCCACAGGATATCGCCGTTCCACAAAATTCCAGACCTGCAGTGTGGACACAGGGTCATTGGCTGCCATGGAATTGATAAATAAGATAGGTCCATTTCCGAAATCCAGTTTATGGACAACCAACGCGCCCAAGTCCGGCTTTACCCTTTTCATTCCTTCCAGCGCTGTTTTTCTATCAACTCCCGCTTCTACACAAACATCCAAAGCTACGGCGACATTTTGCGGGTGTTCAAGGTATGCAAAATCTCTTAAGTCTTCATTTGTAACTGTTGATTCATCTGCGGTAGTTAAAGCCGTATTTCGAAAATTTGCAACTGGAGCAATGGTTTCAACCATATCATTTTCGCCAATTATCATTTTTCCATTAAAAGGAATTGTATTTGCAAGAGAAAGCCTCACATTATCCAAGGTTGGACCCATTTCCTCCAAATGGTCAGGACGTGCATTGGTAATAACACCAATATGAGATTGGACCATCTGCTGTTCGGAGATCCATTGATATTGGGGCTGGACGGCCATGCACTCCATAACAACAGCATCAGGCTTTTCTTGAGCGAAAAAACGCATTAACCGGACTTGTTCACCAATAGATGCTGATCGTAAACGATGGATAATGCGGTCATTGCCTTCCGCATCAATGACCCGTGGAGCCGTTCCGGTTGTTTTGGCAAATGTTCGTAGACCACCAGCCCGAAGGCCGGCTGCTATTAATCGTGTAACGCTGGATTTACCGCGAGTGCCGTTTACGTGTATACGTAGTGGAATTGCTGCCAAACTGCGCTGGTGCTGCCAAAATTCGATAGCTCCTGCAGTCAAGAGGACGAGTGTGAGTGCACCCAGTATGTAGATTGGTGTCAGCGGCATATAACATCATCCAGAGAAATCAGTAATCCATAATAATCAGAATAATACCAATCATATCCAGGATATTGATGATTTCATCCTGGTTCATATCGGCTAGATAAGGATTCAGATTAGATGTTTCCTGATTTATAATATAATCAACCAGTATTAAAACGTCAGACACATCTAATTCGCCATCTTGATTTACATCGCCACGCATGCGCATATCTGAACCGCGTGTGGTAATTAAAATAGCTGTCTCGTCATCCAGAGGCATGGCCGCTGTGGGATACTGATTGTTAAATGTATACTGCAGTCCCTTGGTGGCTGTCACATCTTCAATACCAACGGTACAATACGCGCCATGAACCTGGCCCCAGCCGTAACTCCCTGTAGATGTATTATTAAATGTATGATACTGAATCAGGATTTCACCATCACCCGTTGGCGTGAAATAATAAGCCGGATCCTTCAAAATTATCTGAAAAGTCTCTGGACTGTTATTGTCATAGGTTCTCATTCTGGACCATTGAACTATGAATTGATGAAAATCTTCATCATAATATTTGTAAACGCGACCCAGAGATTGAGTTGTGAGGTCATCCCAGAAAGCAGCGATCATCGGTGACGGACCACCAGGTCCCGGGATGGGATAATTTCTAAATGATTGCATATCTGTATCACCCATTGCAATCCAACCGTTGGAGCAAACTGTAATTTGCCCATATACCTGACCATACATTCTAAAAGAAAACGGTAGTGATAATGTATATACATCATCACCATTATCACCCGAGTCGTAAACCGGAAGATAAGTACCAGTACCGCCATAACGAGAATCAATCTCGATCCAGTTATAGAATGGAGCGTTTGAATAGATCTGATCACCGCTATCATATATATAATAACCATGCTCGTCCGGGCCTAAGGGATCTGTTACACTTACAGTTCCAATCTGTAAGGTAAAAGGTTGTAAAATTTCAAAACCGTCACCACCGGTAATGGTTAAGAATAAATGAGCCATCGTTCCAGGAATTAATCCTTCATCTGCAGTCACAGTAAAATGATCTACACTGCTGGTCATTTGTCCCGCTATGATGGTTCCCCAAACGCTGTTTTCATCCGTGATTTCAAGTGCGGGTAAATTGGTATTCAAAGAGGCCATCACATTCGTTGCATTAACGGATCCTGAATTAGATAAGACAAATTGCAGTTCAGCAGTTTCCCCAGGATCTAAAACACCATTACCGCCATCAATCACATTTACACTGATAACATCCAGGTATGATCCAGCAGTATTATAGGTCAGCATACCTTCCCAGGAGTTGTTGTTTTCATCGGTCAATATCAATCTTAGTTCAATGTTTTGACCTTCAATAACACTATTATCTAATTCAATAACATAGGGATCTGTTGGGATCAGAGTTTCATTTGAATCAAGTCCACCATATGTTATTGTTCCAAAAATCACATTTACGTTGCTGCTGTGTGCTGTGAGAGTACCAATTACGTTGGCAACGGATGATGTGCCATAATTGTGTATTGGAATAGTGAGCTCTACCACTTCACTGCTGTTCAAAATTCCATTACCATTTCCGTTTGATGGCTCATTACCATCATCATCAACAACAACCAAACTGGAAAGGATATTAACGTTGGTTTCCGGATTAGTAATTTGAACTGTGCCCTGATGTGGAATATAATTTTTTGCAGTTACTGTTACAAACATATTACCTATTGCAAAAGAATTGATCGGTAAAGTAATGTTCCCTGCAGCATCGGTATAACCTGATTCAAATACTTCATCACTGCCTTTAAGAATAGTTACATAGGCGCTTTGCATATCAATGCCATCGCTGTCAGTCACATGAATATCAATGAAGTTTGTACCGCGATTGATACTATTATCATAGGTTACTGCAAAAATCTGTGGGACAGCAGTCCACATGCGTAATGCTGGGTCACCCATCAGACTATTCCAATGAGTAAAAATACTGACAAAATTATTTGGGTTAGAAGGGTATGTTTGATACAAGTGTAATGTACCTCTTACCAAGGCAGCTGATGGTGTTTCCAAACCATCCGCGAATACGCCATAATAGAAGCCCATATCTACAGCATTGTTGAACATTGT
>Ga0208830_1000477_pt1 | contig 20041 bp, 30 predicted proteins | sample DeeseametaMP2634_FD_184169 | JGI IMG/M metagenome (GOLD analysis project Ga0208830, IMG submission 184169) | Marine microbial communities from the Deep Atlantic Ocean - MP2634 (SPAdes) | ecosystem: Environmental > Aquatic > Marine > Oceanic | place: Northeast of Antigua and Barbuda, North... | reverse complement strand
CAATTGATTTATTTGTAGCATATCGTTTTTTGAGAATACTTACGACTTCATTCGAAAAATCAGATGCATTTAAATTTGGTATTATTGATAAAAAAGGCAATAGAATTAGAAAACTAAATTCATCTAAACCTGCTGTTGAGTTAACAACTTCAGATTTAAAAAATTCATATACTATTTTACATAAACTTGTTTTTAATATTAAAAAAATATTTGCGAAAGTACCTGGTTTAAGGACAAAAGTGGGTACATATGCAGCTGCATTATTTTTACTTAAAGATACATTTAAAGAACATTTTGAAGACCCCCGATTTATAGAAAAAACATTTTTGGAATATTTAAAAGAAAATTATGAAATAGATGATAGTGTATCTGAAGAAGTCATTGGGTTTGGAGAGATATTACCTAAAGGGGAATATATGCTTCAAAATGATATTTTAAGCAAACAATCTGAAGATATAGTTGCACAGAAAGGTGATAAAGTTTTTGCAACACAGGATACTTCGCCTATTGATACGGTTTTAGGTGTAGAAATTTTTCCTGTTATCCACGAAAAATCAAAAGAGACATTATATATAAGTTTAGAGGATATAAAAGAAAGATGAACAAAAAACCAAAATTTGCTGAAGTGATGAAACGATACTATAAAGATGAAAAGTTAGGTCTTCAAAAACCGACTACCGTATTACCAGAAGATGTACCGACAACTGCAACTGGTACTGCAGTAGCGGGAACAGGTGATGATAGTTCGACTGTTCCAGTTCGCCCCAAAAAGAAGAAAAAATTTATTCAAATGGATGGCAGAGTGAGAGAAGCTAAAAAATTCGTTGAACGTATTATGTCATTAAGAGCAAAAAGAGAAGAATTAAAAAAACAAGTAAAGGTATAACTACGAAATGAAAAAAACCTTCAGGGAATATACCTACCCCTATCTTCCTATTGATTCGTACAAACCGATATCAGATTTGAATGCGTCTACAATGGATGCTTATGGTTCTAGTGGTGCGGGCTTTGATACTTTTAAACCAATGGTAACAGGGCAAAAAAGACAATTAGTATCTAAATCCCAATTAGACCAAGTTGAAAAGTATGCAGATAAGATTTTTAGGTCTTTAAAGATTGATATAGAATTTAGTAATCATTTTCTTGCGAGATTAAATGATGCAAGAAATAAAGAACAAATCACAACAAACGAATTACTTACTTTATTTAAAAAATCACGAGAAAAATATGGAACTAAAATAAAATCTATGGGTTCAGAAGCACAAGCAGTAATCAAAGATATGAACAGCGATATTAATCTACCATTTGTATTAGCCGTAGATAAAAAAAATAATGAACTCGATTTGGTTGCAAAAACTATAATAAGAAAGAAAGATTTTAAGTCGACTAATCCAATATTAAGAGTAGAAAACTTTAAGAATTTTCATGACTTTCGAGAATTATTAGAAAAAGTTCGTGAAGTTGATGAAGCAAAGAAACCTAAAATTTCTGATAAAACTTTTGGTGCTCAAATTTTTATAAAAACGAAAGATGCTCTAAAATTAATACCTATACTTAAATCAGGTTCACAAGTTACTGTTCAATTATCTGGTATTACTGGTGGTACGACTGATACTAGATATGCTACAAAAGGTAAAAAGAAGCTTGGTGCATCTTGGAAAGACGGTAAAATAGAGATTTATGATGTTAAACATGATGACAGTTTTCCACATTGGTTAACTAATCTTTTAAATAATAGAAAGTATTCATCTATAAAACTTTTACAAACTTATAATCGAAAAAGATAATTCCAAACAACAGAAGATATAAATAGATGTATGGATAGTTATGCGATAGGAATATGTGTAGTAATACTCGTATGGTATGTTTATACGGTATATAAGTAAAAGGAGTGATATGAAATGGGATTAAAGGGAATGTTAATTATGGGTGTCTTGATGGTTGCTATGGCAGGTGGTTTTTATTTTTATTATAAGGATACACAAAATCGTATTCGAGTGTTGACGGAGAACAATGCAAAATTAGCAACTGCAGTTCAAATTCAACAAACAGCAATAGATACTTTACAAGAAGATGCAGAGAAATTTAATAAATTAAATCATCAATTGCAAATTAAATTAGATGATGCTGAAAAGGAGCAAGACGCATTACATAAAAAATTACAAAGACATAATTTAACGAGAAATGCATTAAGAAAACCAGGTTTAATAGAAAAGATAATAAATAGGGCGACTAAAAGAGAACATAAATCTATAGAGGATTTAACACAACGACCAACGAGGTAATATGTCATGGAAATAAAAGCGGTACTATTAATATTAGGATTAATTTTTGGAACAACTGGTTGTTCTTTTTTAAGTGGAACAAAGGCTTTAAATGTAAGAACCATTCGGGTTGATAGAACTATTCCCATTCAACCATGGCCAAAACCAGTATCAATGAATGGTATACATTTTTATGTTGTAACAGCAAAAAATCTTGAAGATTTTAAGGAACGATTTTTAAAGCAAAATTCTGACTTGGTATTTATTGCAATGTCTATAAGAGATTATGAAAATCTTGCGTTTAATGTCCAAGATGTAAAACGATACATCAAACAACAAAAAGAAATTATTATATATTATGAGATAGTAGCAGAAGGTACAAAAAGAGAACTAAAAAAAGAGAAAGAATAAAATGCCAAGTTTAAAAAAATATTTTAATTATTGTCTAGGTATAACTTTTGAAAATGATGTGCAAAATAATTATTTTTTTGCAGAGTGTTCTTCACTTGCTTACCACCGTGGAAAATTTGTCAAAGAACAATTTGACAATATAGGTTTTAAAAATCATACATATTTAAGTATTAAAAGTGCTCAAGTTCATATTGCAAGTAATACAGGACATATTATAATTGCATTTCGTGGAACAGAACCACAAGAATTGAATGATATTAAAGCGGATATATCTCTTTTTAAAAGACCAGCAAAAAGTGGTCAAGAAGGTTGGGTACATAGAGGATTTCAAAAAGAAGTTGATAAACTTTGGAATAGTATTTTAGAGGTATTGCCGAATACAACTAAAAAACAGATTTGGATTACTGGACATTCACTCGGTGCTGCCATGGCAACTATTTGTGCATCAAGATTGGAACACCTAAATCCAAAATTATATACATATGGTTCACCCAGAGTAGGTGGTGAAATTTTTTGTAAAGGATTGAAAGTAGAACATAAAAGATTTGTTAATAATAATGATGTAGTTCCAAAATTTCCATTATGGATAATGGGGTTTTCACATCATGGGGAATTGTGTTATATCAACCATTACGGAAATATGAGGAATGGAGAATCATACTGGCAGAGATTCAAAGATAAAATGAGAGGCAGATGGGCTGCACTTAAAAAGTGGCAGTTTTTTGATGGATTTAAAGACCATTCATCTACTCGTTATTCAAATAAACTAAGAAATATTTGGTCTGCAATAGTATAAAAGGAAAAAGTTATGTGGTATTTTTTATTAAAAGCAATCGCTAGTGGTATTATTGGTAGTGCAACGGCAAAATGGTTTGAGACAACTGCTTTAGGCATATGGACATATGCAAAGTTTTCTCAATTTTATAATTGGGCTGCAGATAGATATGATTTAAATATTCTTGAAACAGAAGAACAATGGAAGAAAAAGTATCCAAATATTGCAAAGAAAATAAATGATTTGGAACAAAAAATTGAACAAATGGAGAATAAAAATGTCTAAATGGATGAAAGATAGATTTGATGAAAGAACGACTTGGGATGGAACAACATTGATTTTATTCGGTATTGTTGTTATTTTTTTTAGTCCTATTGCTAAGTTGTGTGCATACGCAGCTATAATTTATGGTGCATGGACTTTAATGACCGAAGAAAAATAATTGAATAAGGAGGGCTGTTAACATGGCAAATGAAACGACTAAAGGAAATTCATGGTCATCAAGTGTATCAATGGAAAAAAATTTACGTACAGAATTTGAAGTTTTGCAACGAGACGTTTCAGAGATGAAACATCTTCATATTAGATTAGATAAAGCGATTACAAAAATTATAGAAGTATCAAGTTCTATTCATATCATGTTAGCAGTTCATGAAGAAAAGCTTGAAAGACAAGAAGAAATTATTAATGATAATACACTACAGATAGAAGCAAAAAGAAAAGAATTAGCGATAGATATCAAAGAAATTCATAGTAGAATTACTGCCATTAATAGCGAATTATATGATAGAGTTAGCAATACTGAAAAACACATTATAGAAAATACTAAAAAACATATTGACGATTTAAGAATTGGGTTGAATAATAGAGTTGGTGTTCTGGAAAATTGGAGATGGTTAATTGTTGGTGGTGCGATTGTGATAGGATTTGTATTGAATAAATTTATACAGTTTTAATGTTGACTTTTCTATTTTTTTAATGTAATATATAAGAAAGACTTTATTATGTACAATCATATTGATGTAGAATTCATGAGAAGATTATCTTCTCAATTAAAATCATATAAAGAGAAAGGGAATAATTTATTCAATTTCAGATGTCCAGTTTGTGGTGATAGTAAAAAAAGTAAAGTCAAAGCAAGAGGATATGTCTTTCAAAAAAAGAATGACTTTTTTTATAAATGCCACAATTGTTCAGTAGGATTAACCTTGGGTAATTTAATAAAATATGTTGATATAGATTTACATAAACAATATATAATGTCGAGATATACATCTAATATACATTCCTCGGAAAAACCAAAATTTGATTTTAAACCACCAGAGTTTAAAAAACGTATTGATATAGATTTACATGAACTTAAAAGTTTTGATGTTTTAGAAACTTCACACCCAGCAGTAAAATTTTTGGAAGAAAGAAAAATTCCAAAAAAATATTATTCTAAATTATATTTTACATCTGGATTTTTTGAATTTACCAATACACTTTTACCTGATAAATTTCCATCACTTAAAGATGACCATCCAAGATTAGTTATTCCATTTTTTAATAAGGAAAATATTTTATTTGGTTATCAGGGTAGAGCATTCGGGAAAGAAAATCCAAAATATATTACGATAATGTTAGAAGAAAGAAATAAAATATTTGGTCTTGATAGAATTGATTTTAATAAACATGTTTATGTTGTTGAAGGCCCGATTGATAGTCTTTTTCTTGACAATTGTCTTGCTGTTGCTGGTGCTGATTTTAAATTAGATATGGATGAAAAAAATTACACAGTTATCTATGATAATGAACCAAGAAACGTAGAGATAATAAAAAGAATGGAAAAGTCCATTAAACAAAATCAGTCGATTGTAATTTGGCCTGACAATATTAATGAAAAAGATATTAATGACATGGTGCTTTCTGGTAAAACTTCTGCAGAAATTCATGGAATTATAAGTAATAATACTTTCTCCAATCTCCATGCCAAAACGAGATTAATAGACTGGAAAAAGATTTAAGGAGTCACATAACAAATGCCTAATAATTTACCTACTCAATATCAACAATTTATTCATTTATCAAGATATTCAAGATGGATACCTGAAGAAAATAGACGAGAAACTTGGAATGAAACGATATCAAGATATTTTACTTTTTTTGAGAAACATTTAAAGAAAATGCACAAATATAAAATGACGGATAAGTTGAAAAAACAATTGAGAGATTTTATATTAGAGTTAAAAATTATGCCTTCTATGAGATGTCTTATGACTGCTGGTGATGCACTTGAAAAAGAAAATATTGCAGGATATAATTGTTCGTATGTTGCAGTAGATAGACCACAAGCATTTGATGAAATTCTTTATATTTTAATGAATGGAACAGGAGTTGGATTTTCTGTTGACAGACAAGCAGTTAATAGTCTTCCAGTTGTTGCAGAAGAATTTCATCCAACTGATACAAAGATAGTTGTTGCAGATTCAAAACTTGGTTGGGCAAAAGCATTTAAAGACCTTCTTGCAATGGTATATCATGGACAAATTCCAAAATGGGATTTAAGTAAAGTAAGACCAGCAGGCACACCATTAAAAACTTTTGGTGGTCGTGCATCTGGGCCAGAACCATTAGATGATTTATTTAAATTTTGTATAAAAATATTACGCAATGCAGCTGGTAGAAAACTTACTTCTCTTGAATGTCATGATATTATTTGTAAGATTGCAGAGATAGTTGTCGTGGGTGGTGTAAGACGTTCTGCATTGATTTCTCTTTCTAATTTATCTGATGATAGAATGAGAGCTGCAAAGACTGGAAGATGGTGGGAAACAGAACCACAGAGAGCACTTGCAAACAATTCTGCGATATATAATGAAACTCCAGATACGGGAATTTTCTTAAAAGAATGGAAATCATTATATGATTCTAAATCTGGTGAAAGAGGAATTTTTAATCGTGCTTCTGCTGTCAAGATTGCTGCTCAAAATGGCAGAAGACAAACTGATGGAATAGACTTTGGAACAAATCCTTGTTCTGAAATCATCTTACGTTCAAGAGAATTTTGTAATTTATCGGAAGTTGTAATAAGACCAGAAGATACTATGGAAACCTTAAAGGAAAAGGTAAGACTTGCGACTATTTTAGGCACTTTTCAATCCACATTACTTAATTTTAAATATATTGCAAAAGAATGGAAAAAGAATTGCCAAGAAGAAAGACTTCTTGGGGTTTCTCTTACAGGTATAATGGAATGTTGTTTTACGAATGGTAAAGAAAAGGGCTTGGATAAAAGATTACAAGAGTTAAAACAAGTTGCAATTGATACAAATAAAAAATATGCAAAGGATATTGGTATTAATCATTCAGTTGCGATTACTTGTGTAAAACCATCTGGAACAGTTTCACAATTAGTTAATTCTGCGTCTGGTATTCATGCGAGACATAATCCATTTTATATTCGTACAGTTCGTGGAGATGTGAAAGACCCACTTTCAAAAATGATGATTGATGCAGGATTTCCAAATGAAGAAGATTATACGAACAAACATAATGTTGTATTTTCGTTTCCACAATCATGTGATAAAGATGCAGTCTTTCGTAGTGATATGACTGCTATTGAACAATTAGAGGTTTGGAAAATTTATCAAGAACATTGGTGCGAACATAAACCATCTGTAACGATTTCTGTAAAAGAAAAAGAATGGATGGAAGTAGGAGCATGGGTTTATAATAATTTTGATTTTATGAGCGGCGTGTCATTTTTACCATTTACCGACCATGTTTATAAACAAGCACCGTATCAAGATTGTACGGAAGAAGAATATAATGAATTTTTAAAGAAGATGCCTAAAAATGTAGACTGGCGAATGTTATCAAGATACGAATCTACAGATACGACTATTTCAAGTCAAGAATTGGCATGTGGTGGGCAAGATGGAAATAGTTGTGATATCACTTTTACCCCCGCTGGAATTTCGTAGGATGATTGACGAAAAATCCGCTGCCAGGCGCATTTTAAACCCCCTTTTAGACACTTTCGAAGTGTGTAAGTGTCTTTGCTTTAAATGACCTAAAAATTATAGTAAAGAATATTATGAAAAACCAGAACAGAAAGAAAAGAAGAAAGAATATATGAGAGAATATATGAGAGAATATTATGCGAAAATCCAGGCCGGGTAGCGAATTCAACCCAAAAGCTCTAAAAGTAGGAATAGATTACAGCATGACATGTCCCGCCATTTGTCTCTCGTTTGCTGAAGACGTTTCTTGGGACACCTGTAAAATTCATTATCTTACGGACAAGAGAAAATATATAGGTAGTTTTGCTGATGGAAAGATTGTTGGAGAAATTCTTTATAAAGATTGGGACTGCCAGCAAGAAAGGTTTCACGCACTAAGCAATTGGATTATGATTCAGCTGAAACTTGATAGTTGTATCAAAGTATATTTGGAAGACTACTCTTTGGGAAGCAAAGGTAGAGTTTTTTCTATCGCAGAAAATACTGGTATTTTAAAATATAATCTTTATCTACAAGGCAATCCTGTGAAGTTAATACCACCCAGTATAATAAAAAAATATGCTACTGGAAAAGGAAATGCCAATAAAGAATTAATGTATGAGGCATTCTATAACGAAACAAAAGTTGATTTACAAAACATATTAAATTGTTCTATCACAAATCCTTTGACTGATATAGTTGATGCTTATTTTATTTGTAAATATGGAAAAAAATATGAATAAAGATAAAATTGATGATAACAAGAGAAAGATGAGGCAATATATTTTCATTATCACAAAAATTAATAAACTGGTTATAGAATTAGAGACTGCAGTTCAACAAGTTTTTGCAGAATTATCTAAAGAAGAATTAGAAGAATTGATTGAAAATAATTTGGGGGCAATCATCTTCGATTGGAAAGGTCAAGCACAGGAAGAACTGGGTAGAAGAAATGAGCAGAAATTAATTGATTATACTTTAGGAAAGATATAATAAGTGTTTTATTGATGTTCTGATTGTATAAATATCAGTAATAGAAGGTAAGGAGAGAGCTTCTAAATGGATAAAATATTACTTTTTTTTCTACTATTATCGCTGATAATTACGCCTTTAAATCCTGTTTTTGCAGATGACAATTCTGATTCTACACAAACCAACACAAGTGGCAGTAACACTTCTATAAGTGGTGGTTATACATCTGAAACAACAAATACTTTTGATGGTGGGCAAACAAATACCACGACTACTACATCTACTAATACATCAAGCACAAACCAAAAATCAATACCAGTTGGGAATGCAAGTGCTCCTTCAATGTCGAGTTACTCACAAGACCTTTGCACCGTTGGTCTAGGATTTGGTATTCAAACACTTGGACTTGGTATATCGGGTGGAACATATTTTACTGACCCGAATTGTGAAAGAATGAAATTATCAAAACTTCTTTATGATTATCAGATGAGAGTTGCTGCTGTTGCGATACTCTGCCAAGATGATAGAGTGTTTAGTGCAATGGAACATGCTGGAACTCCATGTCCATTTGAAGGTAAGATTGGACGAGATGCTAAAAACCAATGGAAAAAATATGATATAGAAAGACCAGATTATGATAGATATACTGATAAACTTAAAAAGAGAGAATATATTAATGAAAAATTAAGTAAAGAAGCACAAGAAAAAATTGATGCGATTAAGAGAGCAGAACAAAAGAAAGCTGAAATAGAAACTAGAAGAAAAATGAAAGAATTATATGATGTTGAAGCAAAGAAAAAAGATAATCAATCTTCCAATATAAAAGAAAAGGGTAAAAGTTGGTTTAAGTTTAATTTTAAACATATGGAAAGTAAACCACAAGATTTTTCAAGACACAAAAGTGTAGGCGGAATCACCATAGATTAGTTGGGAGAATATCTTGTCCAAATTTATTAAAACTATATTAAAATTTGTTGGGATACTTTTTCTGATTTTCTGGTTAACACCTATAACCGTAAAATCAGATGTTACTTCTACATCGACATCAGCTGATGTTGTTCAACAGAATATCCCACAACAAGGTGATATTTCCACAACGACTACTACAACAACTACTACGATTACCACGACAACCGTGCCAGGGTATAATCAAAATATAGTTTCCGAAGATACAACACAAACAGGAGATGTTTTAACTAACTCTACATTTGGTACAGGCACATCATATTCAAATGATGGTTGGACGATTACTGGTTATAATTGTGGACACAATAATGTATCGCAAGGAGGTGGCAATTCACCTGGTGGTTCTTTTTGTTCAGGTTATGATTCTAAAATAGAACAAACCATATCTGTTAAAGATGATGCTGAACTATCACAAGCAGAAATCAATAATGGATTTTCATCTAAGATGTCAGCAGATTTATGGTATTGGCATAATCTTACAGGTAATACTACCAAATTAACACAAACCATAACAGGTGCTAGTGGGAATGTAACGACACAAGAAAGAATAATATCTGGAAAGAATTATTCTAATACTGGTAATACTTATATTAATTATACTGATACTTATATTAATACTGGAAATTCAGAAACAGATTATAGTATCAAAGTAACTGTATCAAATGCTGGTAGTGGATATACTGCTTATCATTGGGGACCAGATATTGATGATGTAGAATTAGATGTAGGATATAATGAAATTACTGTTGAATGGGTTGAACCAGTTACAACATCAAGCACAGCTGTAACGGAATCGGTTAACACATTAATTTTATATTGCTGGGAACAAACACCATCAACTTGTCCTGATGAAGGTGTATCTGATATAATAGAGAATATGGATGATGACCTTAATATCGTTCAAAATTTAATTGAAGATGAAATTGAAAGTGAAAATATGTATGTTGGTCAAGAAATAGGATATTATGAAGAAATTATTGAAGAAACATTTTATATAGAAGATAATGAAATCTTTACAGAAAGTTTTGCAACAACTTCAATTGAAGATGATATTGAAGATATGTTTGCTGGTGTTTTTGAAGGAATGGAAAATATGTTTCAATTATTTGAACCTGATGAAGATATGATAGATGTGCCTGATTATACGGAAGAATCGTTGGGTGATATGGAATTTGAAGAACCAGAAATAATGGAAGTTTTTGAAGAAATAGAAACAGAAATGTATGAAGAAGTAAATTCGGGAATGGAAATGGATATGGAAATGGATATGGATATGGATGAAGAACCACCTACTGTAACATTTACTAATATTGGTAATAATGAACCAGAAGAATTTGATGGAGATGAATCTGTTGGGGAAAATGAAGAATTTATTGCAGAATCGCCAGAAGAAATAAATGATGAACCTGTTATGAAAGAAGAAAAATCTACTACACAAACATTTACAAGTATAGCAAAAGAAGAAGTGGTTGAAGAAGAACCTGAAGAAACACCAATTGCGAAAACAGATGATGTTGAAGAAGAAATAGATACTCCAACTGAGGAGAAAGAAGAAAAATCAACTATCGTATCCAAAGAAGAATCTGATGAAGAAGAAGAAGATGAACCAAAAGAGAAAAAAGCAGAGGTAAAAAGTAAGGTAAAGATAAAGGATAAAAAGGCAAAAGTTGATAAAGAAAAGAAACAGAAGAAAATTGAACTTAAAGTAGATGTAGATAAGATTGCTCAAAAGATTGGAGAAAGAATTAAGGGATTGGATAAACAATTGGAGGCGGTGCATCATATTCTTGCTGCTGTTATGATAAAAAATCAGATTGATATAGGAAAAGAATATGGCAATATAAATGCAAATTTATTTGATACTCGACAATTATATGATAATCAAAAACCGATTTACCAAGATAATAATGTAATGTTGGATACTTATAAATTTAACATATATGAAAATGAAAACAAACTACTCGCATTAATAACTGCAAACGACCCAGTTCTCAAATACCAAACCGACCTGAATAATGCGATAAATATAAGGAAGCAAAAAGAATGGGAATTATATATTCTCATGAGGAAATAACATATGGAAAACATTGTATCAAAAGCACAAAACTGGATATTGATTATTGGTTTGATTACGACATTGGGTGGTGGATTTTACGCCTGGGGACAGTTTAATACCCGTTTGGAAACCATAGAATCATTACAAGGTTCAGATTTTACAGAAAAACTTCAAAAAAGAGTTGCGACACTTGAAACAGCGAATGAAGTGTTACGCAAAACAATTGAAGTTTTAGATGCGAAAATGAATGAATTAGCTTTGAAGGTCAGTAATCCTTTGGGCAACTGACAAAAAGCGTCATTTAGAAATCCAGAGAAAAGAAAATAAATCTGCCTAAATATAGCGTACTATTGACTTTTTGGACCAAAATGGTTATACTATATAATATAATTGCAGGAGGACTGATATGTCGGATATGGATACTTTCATTGTAGATATCGAGCATACGATACACGACTATTGTTATAGTAGAGAACTTGAATACGATTGGGATGGTGATGAACTTGTTTTTTCCAATAATGACGAAAAAGGTAAAGAACATAGTGAAGAAATTATTAAACTTATCGATAGCGCAGAATTAATACCTGGTGCAAAGGCATATTATTATGAAGGCAAAGATGAGGATAAACAATCTGTTTATAAGGTTGGAATATTTCGATTAGATTCTTAGAAAATATAACATGGAATGACAAGGTTATATAAAGGAGAGCGGATATATGAAAAAGAGCCAAATGTCAGTTAGTTATACCACACTATTTGACGAATTTCAAGATATAAGCAAATATATTAAAGAAAAATTTAATAAAGATGGCATACTGAAAGCATTATTAATAGAATTCGAAAAACCATTCGAAGATGGATTAATATCAGATGTAAGAAGACTTAAACATTTAGATGAGTTAAACATTTCGACTGATGAGCATGAGATTAAGATTGAAAAATCATACCGTAAGATTATTGATAACTTCCATAAATTGAATACACATATATTTAAGGAATACCATGAAGATAGGAAATTAAAAGAATTTCGAATCCATATTTTGATGGTTATTCAGGATTTGGGAGAACACTATTATTGGAAAGCTATTGAACGAAGGGATTCAGGGGATATGGTCGCAAAAGAAAAATCTAATAATGACAGGGTGTTACAGTAGTTTTTTAACTCCGATTTGACAAATCTTTGTGATATGGTATAATATTTACTAATATATTATGACAAGACCAGAATATAAAAAAGACGATAGTGATTACTTTACTGTTATTGTAAGAAATGATAATGTAGATGGAGCGTTGCGTATTCTAAAGAAAAGACTACAAAAAGATGGTCTATTATTTGAATTGAAGAAAAGAGAATCTTATATGAAACCAAGTGAGAAACGCAGAGTGAAAAAAGCTGCTGCTATTCTACGACAAAAAAAGCTACAGAACAAAACATTTGTATCCAAAGGGTATAAGAAATGATGGATGATAATGTTGATAATGTTATAAAAGGTCCATGGAAAACTCCTATCAAAGTTCCAGAAATAACTGAAACTAATAGATTGAGATATAATTTGATGTTTGCCGAAGATTTAGCAGAAGCTATTATACTACAGGCAATTCATGTTCTTGACGAAAATGATATTGCGAATAGAGAAAAACATGAATTTATAAAAGATTTTGGTTTGGTCAATGAAGCTTTGAAGGCATGTATTTTTCGACATTTCGGATTTTTTCATCCCATCCAATTGATATCAGATGTAGCGATGATTTCTAATGTTGATGAGGAAACAAAAAGGATTTATTCACAGTTTGATTTATCAAAATTAAACAATAGGCAATTCAATATAAATAGTGATGATAATAAGGAATAATTATGGTATTAGTTGATATGAATCAGGTTACTCTATCTTCATTAATGATACAGATAGGACATGCAAAAGATTCAGAAGTGAATGCAGATTTGGTTAGACATATGGTATTGAATTCTATTCGTATGTATAGAACGAAATTTGTTAAAAATTATGGAGAATTGGTCTTATGTTATGATAGCAAACACTATTGGAGAAAAGACTTTTTCCCACAATATAAATCCAATCGTAAGAAAATGCGAGAAGCAAGTAATTTTGATTGGGAAACTATATTTGATACACTTAATTTATTAAAAGAAGAACTTAAAGAAAATTTTCCATATAAAATTTTAGAAGTATATGGTGCAGAGGCAGATGATATCATTGCGATTATTTGTGAATCGGAAAAAGAAGATATTATGATTATTTCTGGTGATAAGGATTTTATTCAATTACACAAATATAAGAATGTAAGACAATGGAATCCTGTTCAAAAGAAAATGTTGAATGGTAAAAATCCAGAATTGTATTTGAAAGAACATATCATCAAAGGTGATAGAAGTGATGGAATACCAAATGTTCTTTCTGCCGATAATAGTTTTGTGGAGAAGATTAGACAAACACCACTTACAACAAAGAAGATACAAGCATGGATAGACCATGATTTTATGGATGTTGCACCTAATGAAGAAGCGAAAAGAAATTATCATAGGAATACGACATTGGTAGATTTATCTAAGATACCACAAGACCTTAAAGACAAGATTAAAGAAACTTATAAGACGACATCTGTTATTGGTAAGAGAAAAAATCTTATAAATTACTTTATAAATAATAAGTTGAAAGACTTAATAAATAATTTAGGAGATTTTTAATTATGGTTGTAGAAACATATGTTCCACTTTTTCATGAAATTCTTGAACGAGTACATAAAGCAAAGACAAAAGACGAAAAGGTTGAGATTTTAAAACAATACAATACTGATGGATTGCGTTGGTTTTTAAGAGCTGCTTTTGACCCAGATGTAGACTGGTTATTACCAGAAGGTAGTGTTCCGTTTAGAGCGAATGATGCTCCAGAGGGTACAGAACATACAAGATTACATAGAGAATTTAGAGTTCTTGATAATTTTATATCAGTTCTTGGCATTCCTGCTAAACCTGCTCTTTCGGAAGCTCGTAGGGAAACACTTTTTATTCAATTATTAGAAGGATTGAGTGCAGGCGAAGCAGACTTGTTAGTACTAGCAAAGGAAAGAAGATTAAGTAGGGTTTATAAAGGTTTATCAATTCCAGTTTGCAAAGAAGCATTTAATTGGAATGATAACTTCATGTTAAAAAAATAACATGAGAACTAAGGTAGAAATACGAGCAACAGATTTTTAACTTAGTATAAAAAAATGAATTGAGTTGCAGGAGATTATATCATGGCGAAACAAACTATGACGAGAACTAAAAAGTTCTTAAATGCGCTTATCAGAGGCGAATCCATTTCTTGGATGAATGTCCAAAAAAAATATGGTTTCAAATCCCCAAGAACTGTCGTAGATGGTTTTAGAAGACAAGGTTATTGCATATATGCAAATGCTGATGCAACTGGTACTTCTTATAGAATTGGCACACCAAGTCAAGCTATCATCACAGCGGGATTAGAATCAGTTTATGGGTTATAAAACCCACTAATCGGTTAGTGGAGTCTTGTACCTAAGAGACTCCATTTTCATTTACTAAAGATTTTATAAAGTTATTTGTAATATAAATAATATTATGAGATTATTTATAAGAGGATGTGATGCCGAAACCAAAATAAAAACTAGATTATCTGTAAGATGGTATCTTGACCATCTTTTATCCAAACGAATTCAATCTAAACTTTCAATTTCTATTTTTTATAGTGATACTCTTTTTAAAAAACAAAAAATAGAAGGGGAATGTATATGGAATGATGAAATTGATACCCGTAGACCAAAAAAATTTACTATCAATTTAGATAATAAAATAAAACTTAGAAATAAACTTATAGCATTAGCACACGAACTAGTACATCTTAAACAATGGACAAAAGGTGAAATGTATGAATATGTCAGAGATGCGAATAGATATAAATGGCAAGATACAGTATTGGATATCAAAGGATTAGATTATTATGATTTGCCATGGGAAGTAGAAGCACATGGTAGAGAAATCGGCATGTATGTGCGTATGTGTGAAAAACTTAAATGGTCAAAAGAATCTTGGACACAAGAAAGCACCATGTATAGTGATATAAAATTTGGATTATCTGATGTAATTCGAAAATATGGAAAATATGATGACTTGACAAATCCACTTAGATAGAGTATAATATTATAATATTTTATAATAGGGAGATATAATTTTGCCAACTTACGACTTAATAGATTCAAAAACGAATAAAATAGAAGAAGTTTTTATGTCTATTTCAGAAATGGAAGAATATTTAGAACAAAATCCACATATCAAAATAGTACCTGCTGCTCCAGCAATCGTGTCTGGTGTTAATATGGAACATAAAATGGATTCGGGATGGAAAGAAACTTTACAAAAGATTTCAGAAGGACATCCGAATAGTCCACTTGCAGGTAGATATGGAAATAACAGGACAATTAAACAAAAAAAGGGTGAAAGAGTGTTTCAACGACATCTAAATAAACAATTGAAAGATAAGGAATGATATAAATATTACAATGATACGAGCTAGAAATTTCAGCATGACCTTCGATATTAAAGTATCATCAAAAAAGGGTTTGGAAGCTTTGAAATCAATCAGCTCATGTATCAATGGGGGTTGTTGCATGACAATCCCTTTTTTATAGAGGGTTTTAGATAATGGCGACACAAAAGAAAGTAAAAGAAATTACAGATTCTCAATTGGTTAATATAAAACCAGTTACGGATAATCAAAAAGTAGCATTTGATGCATTTAAAAAAGGACAAAATCTTTTTCAATATGGTGCTGCTGGAACAGGAAAAACTTTTGTTGCATTATATCTTGCACTTAAAGATGTTCTGGATTTAAAAAGTCCATATCATAGAGTATGTCTTGTTCGTTCATTAATGCCAACAAGAGATATAGAATCTGTTTCTGGTGATGAAGAAGATAAAACACTTTTATATCAAACGGTATATCAAAATATGGTGCAGTTTATGTTTGAACAACCAAATGAAGTTGCATTTAGTTCGTTGTATGATAGATTGAAAACACAACAAACTTTATATTTTCTTTCAACTTCTTTTCTTCGAGGATTAACTTTTGATAATTCTATTATTATTGTAGATGAATCTCAAAATTTAAATTTTCATGAATTAGATACTATTATTACAAGAGTTGGTCAAGATAGTAAAATAATTTTCTGTGGTGATATAGACCAAACTGATTTAGTTAAGACACGAGAGAAAAATGCTATTTTAGATTTTACTAGAATTCTTGAACAAATGGAAGAATTTACATTAATTGAATATAACCTCGGTGATATAGTTCGTTCAGGATTTGTTAGAAATTATTTGATTAATAAAATTAAATTAGGACTTGTTGGTGGTTGATAACGAAAAAATATATATTATGAATAAATTATATGAATTTAAAAGAGAAATAAAATATGTTCCAGAAATTTCAACAAAGAATGTAGATAGAAAACGATATTATATAACTCCAGAAGGAATTCTTTATCCGTCTATAACGACAGTTTTATCCAATAGAAAAAAAGAAGGATTATTTGAATGGCGACAACGAGTTGGAGAAGATGTTGCGAATCATATTGCTAGAACTGCAGCTAGTCGTGGTTCTGCTGTTCATAAAATGTGTGAAGATTATTTGATGAACCAACACATTTATAATTCAACCGATTTTGCAAAACATTCACAAAGAAATTTTCTTGGATATTGTTTATTTAATAGATTAAAAGACCAAGTATTAAAAAATATTGATAACATATATGCACAGGAAACTTCATTATGGTCAGATAAATTAATGGTTGCTGGTAGGGTGGATTGTGTTGCGAAATACTATGGAATACCTACTGTAATTGATTTTAAGACATCAAGAAGTGAACGAAATGATGAATGGAATGAAAATTATTACATACAAGCAACTGCATATTCTGAGATGTTTGAAGAAAGAACTGGAATAAGTATAGACCAGATTGCGATTTTGGTTGTAACTGAAGATGGAACTGTTCAAGAATTTGTTAAAGATAAAAAAGATTATCTACACCTACTTGAAGAATCTTTAAAGATTTTTACTCAAGAAGATAATATGCAAGGCCTTAATACATAACGAGGGGCTATAGGCTAATCTGGGAAACCATTTCTCTTGCACAGAAAAATTACGGGTTCAAATCCCGTTAGCTCCACACTTGACAAATTATTTTTTTTATGTCATACTTATAAATAAACTAAGTAATCCGTTAAGTAGGATTGTAAGACGGAGATTCGATTTCTCCCGCCTCCATTGATTAATAACGATATGAGGGGGCGCCATGGATTCGATTGCAATACGAAAGGGTTATGGAAAAAACAACTGATAACTTTGATTATCAACTAGCCGCTTAAAAAAAAGTGGTGGGAGTTTGGTGGTTTTCTTAGCAACAGAAAAACCACCGCTATTAGAATGAAAAAGTTATGCGAGTGAATATTATGTTAGAGTCAAAAATGTCATTTAAAACACAAAGAACATTCGAATTAGAAATAGAACAGATTGTTAAAAATTATGAAATGTCGCATATGCAGGCGGTGTTACATTATTGTGAGATGAATGATATTGACCCATCATCAATTGGTCGATTGATATCCAAAACATTAAAAGAAAAAATAGAATTAGATGCGAGAGATTTAAATTTCTTTCCAAAGGCAGGGAAACTTCCTGATTTATAATATAATGGATTCATATGATGCATATAAATTATATCTTGGCATGAAGGCACATTTTGAGAAAGGTAATTATGATTTTATTCAATATGGTGGTAAGACAAAATCGACTAAAGAATCTTTTTTTAAAAGAAATGATAGAAAGATTTTTTACAAGGCATCTAAAGCACATTCAAATCCAACAGATTTAAAAAATTATTACATTGCAAATTTTGTTCAATCACATAAAGGTTGGATTGGTGAATTTTCTGAAAAGAATTATTCTGATTGGAAAAAAAGAATGGAAAGTTTATCTTACACTTTCGAACAAAATATTTTATTGTTGATAAATGAGATTTGTATGGATAAAAATGATTATAATATAAAAAATTTTGAATACATTTTTGAATGTGAGAAAGGAAAACATCCAATTCTTTTAAAGGGATATCTTGCAAAAAGGATTTTTCCAGAAACTTTAATTATCTTGGATGATATCCTTTCTTATTTTAAAGAATGGGATAAGATGCTGAGTGACGATATAGTGTGGCCAGAAACAAAAATCTTTCTTGATAAGTATCGAAGATTTCTGGAATTTGATAAGACTAAATATAAATTTACTTTGCAGAAATTGGTAAAATCAAATTTGGGAGGTTAACAAGAATGAATAAGATAAAAAAGTTATCGGAAAATGAGTGGTTATTGACATATACTTTAACTAATAATATCAATAAAACTAAGGAAGTACATGTTAGTTTTGATGTATCTAATATGAATCAAATGGGTATCTGGAATCTTTCAGATGAGAATTTTCGAGACTTGACAAATGCTAAGAAATAAAGTATAATATATTAAATATGTTTTATATCATGAAAGAAATTGGATAAGACAAATATAGATACACATAAGGAGAAACGATATGTCGTTAGAGTCATTAAAACGAAATAGTGGTTTAGATAAACTACTATCTGCAGTCCAAAAAGAAAGTGCGCCTGCAGATAAACAAAGTTTTGTTGATGAAAGATTTTGGAAACCAGAACTTGATAAAACAGGAAATGGTTATGCTGTTATCAGATTTTTACCAGCACCAGATAAGGAAGATATGCCATGGACTAAAGTTTGGAGTCATGCATTTCAAGGCCCGACTGGACAATGGTACATTGAAAATTCATTAACAACTTTGACTCAAAAAGACCCTGTCTCTGAAGCAAATACACTTCTTTGGAATACTGGAAATGAACCAGACAAAGAACTTGCAAGAAAGAGAAAGAGGAAACTTAATTACTATTCTAACATTTTAGTAATAAGTGACCCCAAACACCCAGAACATGAAGGTAAGGTAAGACTTTTCAAATATGGAAGAAAAATTTTTGACAAATTGATGGAAGCAATGCAACCACAATTTGAAGATGAAAAACCTATTAATCCTTTTGATTTTTGGAAAGGTGCTAATTTCAAATTGAAAATTAGAAAAGTTGATGGTTTTTGGAATTATGATAAATCTGAATTTGAAAAACCTAGTGCTGTGATTGACGGAGATGACAAGAAATTGGAACTACTCTGGCATCAACAATACCCACTTGCTGAATTTACTTCAGCAACTAATTTCAAATCATATGGTGAATTGAAAGAAAGGTTTGAAAGAGTAACTGCAGGCACTACTACTGTCGGTAATGTTGCTGATTTAACTGAAGTTTCAGAAGCACCAGTAGTTGATAGCGATACTACATCATCTAATGATGAGAATGCTATGTCTTACTTTGAGAAACTTGCTCAAGAGTAAGTCTTAAACATAAAGGGGGCTCTTTGAGTTCCCTTTTGATTAACCATACAAACCTGTTCTCCTAAAAACATCTCTGGAGTTTTCAGAAACGGGGATGGAAACAACGGTATCACCATCACGGCTAGTATTAAATGTTTTATTGT
>Ga0208830_1000458_pt1 | contig 20651 bp, 11 predicted proteins | sample DeeseametaMP2634_FD_184169 | JGI IMG/M metagenome (GOLD analysis project Ga0208830, IMG submission 184169) | Marine microbial communities from the Deep Atlantic Ocean - MP2634 (SPAdes) | ecosystem: Environmental > Aquatic > Marine > Oceanic | place: Northeast of Antigua and Barbuda, North... | reverse complement strand
GTACACGGTTAAGCTGTTATGGTGGCAGAAGAAAATGCCTTCCTGGCGCGAAGTGAAAGGTTTCTGGCGTTTCATGACCGGGCCCAAAGGCATGTTTACCGGTGTAATTAAGAACTATATGGACTGGTTCAAGAAAGGATTCCACCCCTGGGACCACGAAAACTCAGAATTGATTGAACGCTGGAAATCAGAGTTCTATCGCGAAGAGCAGGACCTGGCTGTGCAGAAAGCAAAAGCCAGAGCAGCAGAAAAGCAGGCGGCTACAGCCTGATTTCTGCCGACCCGGGCAGTGCGAAGCCCAAGGCCGCCGTCAGGCGGCCATTTTCGTTCTGAGATTCGTCGCATTTTGGCAGATACGCCCTTGTCTTTCCCGACCGACCTTTCTATCGTAAGTCCCAATAACAACAACACCCTTTCAGGAGAACCCCTATGCAAGGTCTGATGATGGATCGCCCGCTGCTTATCTCGTCGTTATTGCAGCATGCCGAGGTGACACATCCGCACTCTGAAATTGTGAGTCGTCGCTGTGAAGGCGATATCCACCGTTACACCATGAAAGACGCCGCTGCGCGCGCGCGTAAAGTCGCGAACCTGCTGCAGCGCCTGAACATCAATGATGGCGACCGGATCGCGACGCTGGCGTGGAACAATTATCGTCATTTCGAGCTGTACTACGGGGTATCTGGGTATGGTGCGGTATTGCATACGATCAACCCGCGTCTGTTCGCAGAGCAGCTGGTGTATATCGTTAATCATGCCGAAGACCGTTATATCTTTGTTGATCTCACTTTTGTGCCACTGCTCGAAGCCATTCTGCCTCATATCGGCAATGTCGAAGGCTTTATCATCCTGTGTGATGAAGACAAAATGCCAGAGACTAAGCTCCCGAATGCTCAGTGCTACGAGACGCTTCTTGCCGCAGAATCTGATGAATTTGAGTGGCCTGAATTTGATGAGCGTAAAGGTGCGAGCATGTGCTACACCTCAGGGACAACGGGCAACCCGAAAGGCGTGCTTTATTCACACCGCTCAACCTGTCTGCATGCACTCTCTTCCGTGGGTGAAGAGGTGATGGGGCTGTCTTCCAGTTCGTGCTTCCTGCCAGTGGTTCCTATGTTCCATGTGAACGCCTGGGGGACGCCATATTCTGCATGTATCACCGGTGCTAAGCAGGTATTCCCTGGCCCGGGGATGGACGGGGCTTCGCTGTGGGAGCTGATTGAAGCGGAAAAACCAGACCTCTTGCTAGGAGTTCCGACCGTATGGCTGATGCTGCTGAACCATATGGACAGCATCGGTAAGAAGCTGGCATCCGTGAAGAACGTCATTATCGGCGGTGCTGCGGCGCCTCTGCAGATGATCAAAGATTTTGATCAGAAACACGACGCGTTCGTTGTTCATGCCTGGGGCATGACTGAGATGAGCCCGATCGGGACCATCAATGCTTACAATGGGATTATGGCTGCCCTGCCTAAAGAAGAGCGTTACCAGCTTCAGCGTAAGCAGGGCCGCCCGGTCTTTGGTGTCGAAATTAAAATCTGTGATGACGATGGCAATGAGTTGCCGCGCGACGGTAAAACGTTCGGGCGTCTGTTAGTACGCGGGCCATGGATCGTTAATGGGTATTACAACAACGATGATACCTCCAGCTTCGAAAATGGCTGGTTCGATACGGGCGATGTCGCCACCATTGATGAAAACAGCTATATGAACATCGTTGACCGTTCCAAGGATGTGATTAAGTCGGGTGGTGAATGGATCAGCTCGATCGATCTCGAGAACGCTGCGGTTGGTCATCCTCAGCTTGCTGAGTGTTGCGTGATTGGTGCTCGTCATCCGAAGTGGGATGAACGTCCGATTCTGCTGGCGGTGAAAAATCCGGAAGCGGAAGTCGACGAAGCGTCAGTGCTGTCGTATCTCGAAGATAAAATTGTGAAGTGGTGGATGCCTGATGCCGTGATTTTTGTAGAGTCACTGCCTCATACAGCGACAGGAAAACTGCTGAAGGTTGATCTGCGCAAAGACTACGAAAACTATCTGATTGATCATGGCAAAGCCTGATCATCAGTGAACCGCAGAAAGCCCCGGTATATCCGGGGCTTTCTGTTTATGGGGGAGCTTATTTCAGACAGCGCAGGGCATATCTGATGGGGTGTTAACGTCATTGTGAATCATCTGATCGTCGATGATGACGTTCACATTTCTGCGATCAGGGATGATCCGGACTTCAGTGCGATGCCCGCTCAGGCTCATCAGCTCGAAGGCGTGTTCGCGGCGGAATGCGGTAGGAAACCCGGGTTGACCAAAACGATCGACCGGGCGTGCGCAATCGGTCAGCTCCAGGTGGCGGGCCAGTAACTGATAGGTCTCTGCGGTAATCCAGGGCATGTCCGCTCTGGCGATGATCCAGCCATCCCAGTCCTGGTTTGAATGCACTCCAAACGCAATGCTGTGGCCGATGCCATGGGCTGCGTCAGGGCAGATCCCGGCACTCGCTTCTTCGGGGATACACGATTCCAGGACGTCATGGTCGCCTGGATGCAGAACGACAAAGCAGGGCAGACCAGATGCCACTGCATTGTCGATACTGGCCCTGAGCATACATTGATGCCCTGGCCAGGGGGCACAGCGCTTATCGCTGCCAAAACGTTCGCTGCGTCCAGCAGCCAGCAGAATAATACCTGTTCTCATCGGCGCCTCCTGTAATGGTAGAGGGGTCGTTTAACTTAACTCCAACCGACGCTAGCACAGGGCTTGTTCTGCTCACACGGTAAAACTGTTACCTGTGACCTGTTACAAAGCCTCAGTCAGAGGATTCCGCCTGATCCCACCAGGGGTAGATCGGCGGCATATCACTGCTGACAGTGGCGCTGAAGTCGGAGGGTCGTTTTTCCAGAAAACTGGCAACACCTTCCTTGCCATCGGCAAGACTGGTGTAAAACATGCCCAGCGATTCCACTTTATGCGCTTCAGCCGGATGGGCTGCGGCGCTGTTCCGATACATCATCTGCCGTATCATCGCGACCGATACGGCGGATCGGCTGGCTATTTTTTGCGCAATTTTCCGGGCTTCGTCAAGCAGTTGGCCGGAAGGGATCACCTGACTGACAAATCCTGCCTCCTTTGCGACGTCACCGTTAAAGATTTCGGCGGTCATGGTCCACTCGAGGGCTTTTGAGATACCGACGATGCGAGGCAGGAACCAGCTTGAGCAGGCTTCCGGTACGATACCGACCTTGCTGAACACGAATCCGATACGAGTATGCTCAGACGCCAGGCGGATATCCATGGCACAGGTCATGGTTGCGCCGATTCCTACAGCAGCACCATTAATGGCAGCAATGACAGGTTTGGTGCAGCGGAAGACTGCCAACGCAACGCGCCCACCTGTGTCGCGAACGCCCTGAACGATGGCCGGATCGCTGAAGCGCTCATTCATGTCCTGCATGGTCGGGCGCTGGGATTCGTCCAGGCCGAAGACATTCCCTTCCTTAGATAGATCCATTCCCGCACAGAAAGCTTTGCCTGCGCCGGTGACAATAATCGCCCGGACGTCATCGTCCAGACTGGCCCGGTCGAAGGCGTGGATAAGTTCGTTACACATTTCAACCGTGAAGGCATTCATCTGCTCAGGACGGTTCAACGTCAGGGTCAGGATGTGGTCACTGACTTCCCAGTTCAGGGTGGTGTAGGTAGTCACAGGCTGTTCTCCTTAAACGCAGCGATGGCATTCGTGTACTCATTTTTCAGGCGCTGGATCAGCTCTGAGGCAGGTGGGGCATCTGTGATGCTGCCAACACCATGACCGGCAGACCAGAGGTCTTTCCATGGCTTGGCGGTGGTCGCCTGCGCGGTCTTTTCAATATCCAGTTCGGCACCAAAATCTACATGGTCAGGTTTCTTATGAGTGACCAGATCAATGCCGTGGGCATCCAGCGACGGTTTCAGGAACGATGCATTCACACCGGAAATTTTAGGAGTGTAAACAATGTCGGCGGCACTGCTGGTGGCCAGCATATCTTTGTATTCGTCCTGTACCTGACACTCTTCTGTACCGATAAAACGGGTGCCCATATACGCCATGTCGGCGCCCATCATACGCGCTGCCGCGATATCCCGGCCGGTGCTCAGGCTACCGGCGAGCAACACGGTTTTGTCGAAGAACTGACGAATTTCGTTCACTAGTGCAAACGGATTCCAGTCACCGGCATGACCTCCGGCCCCGCCAGCGACAGCAATCAGACCATCGATACCAACAGACGCCGCTTTGCGGGCAAAACGGGCGTTAACGATATCGTGGAAGACCACTCCGCCGTAGCTGTGAACGGCATCGACAACGTCCTGTACGGCGCCAAGGGAAGTAACGACCAGGGGCACTTTATGCTTAACGATAATTTTCAGGTCTTCCTGCAGTCGTGCGTTGCTTTTGTGCACAACCAGATTGACGCCAAAAGCAGCAGCCGCTTCTCCGGATTCCGCTTCCCACGCATCCAGGTCGCTACGGATTTGGGTCAGCCACTGATCCAGTCCTTCACTTGAACGTTGGTTCAGCGCGGGAAATGTACCAATCACCCCAGATTTACAACATGCGGTAACCAGTGCAGGACCAGAGGCCAGAAACATTGGCGCGACAACTAAGGGCAGTTTCAGGCCCGGGCGAAGTGATTCAGGCAGGGACATGCAGGAACTCCGTATGGTGGTCATAAAAAAAACAGGGGATGAGTGTCTCATCCCCTGTTAAGGGTGGAAACAGTCGAGTGTGCCAAAAAGGGTCAGGCGTCAGCCGTCTGACCCACCTTCACTGTTTCAAAACGGTTCGCCCGCGCAAATGTCCCGAAGTCGTTAAACGGGACTCCGTGTTCGCGGAAGGCTTGATGCGCTGCTTTGGCGGTTAACTGGCGGATATAAAAGGGTTCGCCCACCACAAAATGATGAATGCCGTGGGTGCTGCCAAAGTTAAAGCAGAACAGTTGAAATGGTAGGAAGCGCCAGTCGTTCAGTACCTGGGTCTGATTCAGCAGCGAGTCGACGCCACCGTAATAATGCATGTTCGAGCTGATAAAATTCAGGCAGAAGGAGCGCAGATAAAATGGTGCGATCAGAATAACGATCAGTGGTGTAACAGCGTTTGCGTAGCTGAGCAGGGCTTCAGGTGCAGAGCCGCCGAATGGCATTGCCAGCAGATTAATCAGTTGAATCAGTAAAAAGCTGTACCAGACAAAGGCCGTGATCACACCGAAGGGCATATTCGAGGCAATAATACGCTTTGCTGAATGCCAGCGGCGTCCAGCTGGCAGGAACATCCAGACCCTCAGTAGGTTACCCGTAAAAGTATCCATCATTACCCAGAAACGTACGAAACCGTAAGGGTGGCCGTTGCCTATGCCGCGCTCTTCCAGATCTTCCGCGGTGCCTGACGTTTTGTGGTGTAAGAAGTGCAGCCGGCGGCGGATCCACGGATTAATCGTGCCGGGACGGAATACCCATACGCCTAACAGCATCAGGTTGTGGATCGCTTTGTTGTTTTTGAAATACTGCCAGTGAATCAGATCATGCTCCAGCTCGTGGAGGAATGACGTGAGTATGGCAACCAGGGGAATACAGAGCCAGGCAGGCATCACACCTTCGAGCCAGGCCCATCCGCAGCCAAGAATACCGGCGACAGATACCAGGAATATGCTCATACCCATCAGGTTATTGTTGGCTAAAACCGGGTAGCGTTGACGAGCGTCGTCTCCGGCACGACGGATCACAGTCCGGATGGCTTCAATACTGGCAGCATCGTTATTAACGTTATTTGGCATAACACCCTCATCGGTGAGTCTCACGGCGGGTTTCACTCTACTCAATTGGTGGGTTATAAGGTTGTTATTGTTTATATAATGGCCTTGAAACCTATGTTGTTGGCCGAATTGGGGCGGTAGAGTGTCGGAAACTGAACATAATGCGGTATATCCGGCAGCGGAATTGCAGCTCATCCGCTGCTTTATGGACGAGCACGGTATCCCAATGCGCAGCTGGCTGTTGGGGACCGGGCTGGCGGACGACTGCCTCGACGATACTGAGCTGAGGCTCTCAAATCGCCAGTTCGATATTGTTCACCGCAATATTGCCCGGCTTCTCAAACAGCTTCCTGATGCTGGGCTGCGCTTGGGAGTGGCTCTGAATCTCTCCCGATGGGGGATGATGGCGGGTGCGCTGTTGTGCAGCCGGACCCTGGGTGAAGCACTCGCGACAGCAAACCGTTACCGCGTTCTGGTTCGGAGCCGGTTTCAGCTGCGTGCCGATGTTCACGATGACCTCTGTATCGTCCGGGTAGCCCCTGTGACCGGTGATTTGCCAGTGAACCTGAGATTTTCTCTTGAGGTCATGATTGCCAGCCTGAGCGCCCAGATAGAACAGTTACTTGGGAAGCCATTCAGCTTTCAGCGAGTAGAGGTTCCTCTGAGTGCTGAAAGCGCAGGCGAGTGGCGTCGTCACCTGGGAGCGAATGTACATTTCAGCTGCAAACAGACGCGTCTGATTTTTCCTGCAGAGCTTCTCAGCTCGCCGCTGCCGTTCGCTAACCCCGTGACCCGTGCACAGATTCTTGCCGCTTGCGAGAGTGAAGTGCAGCGGCTCGCCAGCGCGCGCTCAGGCGATGTGACCTGGCGGGTTCGTGAGTGGCTTAGCGGGCAGGAGGGCCGTCCATCGATGAGTACTGCGGCGACTGCACTCAACACATCGGAGCGGACATTGAGACGACAATTGCAGCTCTCAGGAACCAGCTATACTCAATTACTCGATGAACATTGCCTTCAGTCAGCGATGCAGCGCTTGCTTGTTCCTGGCGCCCGGGTCACGGATGTTGCCCGCCAGTGTGGCTACCGTGATATTGCGAGTTTTCGGGAGGCGTTCCGCCGGTATTCAGGTATGACCCCTGGGAAATACCAGAGGCTGGAGTGGCAGAAGATGACAGCTGGCGGGAGTCTGGCTGCGCCAGAATGAGGAATAACGCACATTGACGGCGCATCAGGCCGGTGAACTGTGTGCTGCATCAAATTAAGCTCATGTCATAAATGACAGAAAAAACAGGAATACTACACTGAATACAGAGAAGCCTGTGGAGACGCCCATGCGCTCGCTCCCCTTTCTGCTGTTGTCATTCTTATTGCTTAGCCTGAGCCTGCCGGTGAAGGCGGCCGCTGTGTGGTTGGACCAGAATTTCCATTCGCTTACACCCCGGATGGAGTATGTCCAGGATGCGGCTGGAGAGCGCGAATGGCAGGACTTTTCCCAGTGGGGATGGCAGCCTGTGGCGTCATCGCCTCCACAGTTTGGCTATACCCAGTCGGCGTATTGGTTCCGGTTTGACCTGCGCGGAGATCCGGAGGCCGTCAGTCATGCCTGGATTGAAATTTCCTATCCCATTCTTGATGAAATCGACGTTTACCTGATCGGCGAAAATGGCGCTTTGCTGGACAGTGTTAAGACCGGAGATATTTTCCCTTTCTCTACCCGGGTACTCGCCCACGAAAACTTTCTTATTCCACTGGAAAAAGTTCTCGACGGAGCGGCAACCGTCGTCATCCGCGTACGGACTGAGTCGTCAATGGAAGTGCCTGTCAGCGTGCTCGAAAATATCACTCTGATTGAACGCAGTCAGGCGAACAGCTGGATACATGGCGCATTTTTCGGCGCCATTATTATGCTCGGGTTTTACCACATCCTGATTTTTCTGGCGGCAGGTGATCGGGGGTTTCTGTATTTCGCCGGACTGACGACAGTGATGGGGCTGATTCAGGCGACCTTATGGGGTTCCAGCTACCACTATTTATGGCCCGGACTACCGGCGTGGAATGAATACAGCATCAGTGTATTAATTAACATGTCGAATTTCTTCGGCATTATGTACGTAAGTACGGTCGTGCAGATACGTGAAAGGAGCATTTTTCTCGCACGATTATTCAATGCGATGGCCATCGTCTCACTTGGATTAATTGCGCTCAGCTTTATCCTGCCTTACCAGGAAATGATCCGCATTACTCTCATCGCGGCTCTGGTCACTCTTGTGATGGGCGCTTTTATCGTATTGCTGCGGATGTACGACAGATACCTGCCGGCTTACGCCGTATTTGCGGCCTCTGTGATGTATACCCTGGGAAGCGTGGCTTATATTCTCGGTAAACTGGAAGTCATACCGAACAGCCTGCTACTCGATAATGCGCTGGTGATTGGCCAGCTTGTACAGGCCGTGTTGTTCGGCTTTGCGCTGTCACTGCGTATCACTGTTGAGCGCAATCTGCGTGAAGAAGCCCAGCGGGAATCTGCGGTTGCTCAGGATCTTCTGCTTGAAACTGAACGGGCTCAGAATCAGCGTCTTGACCGGGAGGTCAGATCGCGGACCAGACAGTTAGAAGAAGCGAACGTCAGGCTACAGCAGATGAGCGCAACCGATGCGCTGACAGGGCTGTATAACCGTCGTCAGTTTGATGAGACCCTGGATCGTCAGTTTGAGCTGGCTCGTCGCCAGGGCACAGAGCTGTCAGTTCTTGTTATCGATCTGGATCACTTTAAATCTCTGAATGATACCTACGGTCATGCCGTGGGCGATGACGTCCTTAAACAGACTGCAGCACGCTTACAGACCGTATTAAAACGTCCTTCCGATCGTGCATTCCGGTACGGTGGAGAAGAGTTTGTCGTGCTCCTACCTGATTCGGGCACGACCGCAGCCCGTATTGTTGCCAAGCAGATCTGGAGCGCGATCCGTGGCGAGGCAATGATGGCCGGCAATCAGTCGTTGCGGGTGACTGTCAGCATCGGTATCGCGACTGAGAAACCGGGAGCCGACAGCGAAGTTGCTACTCTGTTTCAGCGTGCAGATGCGCAGTTGTACCGTGCGAAAGAACAGGGGCGCGACCGTATCTGCGTCGATTGAAATACGGTCGCTGAGTCGGCTTACATGGCCTGGCGACGGTTGGCGTACAGCAGACCACCAAACATCAGCATCCACCAGAAGTAGATACTTCCTGCACCGCTTCCTCCGGTTTCAGCGGGAGGTGGCGCAGCGACCGGTGCCTGAACTCCGGCGATCACACGGGTGATGATTTCAGCCGTGGCACTCATCGACGGATAGCCATTGTCGGTCACGGTGACCGCCATCCGATATTCTCCCTCCGGAAGCGTATCGGGGTTGAACGTCACGGAATTTCCGAGCTTGTAGCTGTTATGGACTCCCTCCAGCGACCATACCAGTTCGTGAGTATCTGACTCATCTATGTCGGTGACAATTGCTGAAATGGTGACATCCCCCATGCCCGTAATAATTTCCTCTTCTTCATTCCCATCCTGGGTAAGTGTAAGCGTGATTTCGGGGGCGTTATTTTCATCCGGTATTCCGTCGCCATCACTGTCACGCAGAATGCCGTTGGCAAACCGCATTCCGGGGAGCTGACTGCTGCTGCCGAAATCCCACACCTCGGTGTCCCACCCTTCATACATGGTGGTACCTTCAACGCAAGTGGTGTTGTCCGGGCCGGTGGGGCACTGGAGTTCGGTGAGGGAGTGTATATTGATGTCCAACGCTTGTTCTCTTTCTGTCAATGCGAGGGTAGGAGCCTCTAGTTGATATAAAGAATAGAACTCTGTTTCCGGAGCGCTTCCTCCAGTCATTCCAAAAGTTAAAGACCCAGTTGAACTTGCTGTTGATATTACGTGCGAAATTGACCCAGACAACACCTCATGTACGAGTGTTCTATTCGAAGAAGAGCCTGTGCTCACTCGACTTACAAGGCCACCTATAAACACATTGTTGATGTGCCCATCGAAAAGGATCGTAGTAAGCAATGAAGATGCTTCTACTTCACTAGACACATTGCCGGTAATAAAAATATTGCTTACTGAGGCTCCATTAACAATCCCAGCCGCGAGGAGCGATGCCTGCAATCCATGAACGCTAACATGTGATCCCGTGATAGCGAGGTTGGTTACGCTACTTTCGTAGCCGTCGATTGCGAAGAATAGCGCGGAGAACTCATCTGGCCGGTTGATGTTCAGATTTCGGATGACATGTCCGTTTCCTTCCAGTACACCTCTGAAGTAATCGTTTTCTTGCCCAATTGGACTCCATCCTCTACCGTCGTTCCAGAACTCGTCACCTGAGTCGAAGTCATTACTATTATTCGTGTCGAAATCTAAATCGGTCATTAATTCATATCCGTGACACCTTGCTTGAGGGATGCCTCCAATGACCTGTACTGGGCATCCGCTACTATCAGGCTCTGCTGTTTCGCTGAGCTTTCTTGAATATCCATTTAGTTGATATCTGATAGCATTCAGTTGTCGCAGCGTATAGATTTCAATCAACCCATCAGAATCGGAGTCGGCCAGACCCTCAGGGTTTTCAGCCAGTACCTGTTCGTCTGGTATACCGTCATTGTCGATGTCCCCGGGGTATGGATCCAGTTCCAAGGGCGAATCGGCCTGGCAATTGGTGTCACAACCTGAAGACCATTTATCGGGGTAGCCATCATTATCATCATCAATAGATGCTTCCGGATGATGCGGAAATTTATCGAGGGTCAAACCACTGGAAACGATACAGTTTAGATCGCAACCCTCAGTAAACCGATCGGGATAGCTGTCATTGTCTCGATCGATTGCGGCTGCGTGTATCGTGGCGAATGCATCTTCCGGATCAAGTATTCCGTCGCCATCACTATCACTATAAGATGCGTTTTTCAGGACCATAGAGGGTAGCTGAATTCGACTGCCGAAGTTCCAGATTTCACTATTCCATTGATCGTATAAGATATTTTCTGAACTACATGAAGTATTTGTGTGAGTGGTGGGGCATCTAAGATCTTTGAGATAAATATCGGATTCTATTGGTGTGTAGCCACCTTCAATCGCAGTCTTTAATCTGACCAGGTCAGCTGCAAAGTAGCTTGCGATTGTCTCATTATTCTCGCCATAGGAGTAAAGCCCTCCGGTGACCTGACCACCATCAATATAGGTTGATGAGACTGAATTTCTGAATACGGAACTTGCAGCTCCGCCTGATATACCACCAACGATCCAAGGGCCGTATACATTCCCGCTAACAAAAATATCGGAAAATTCGGTGCTACTTGAATCTCCAACGACTCCTCCAGTCCAGATGCCTTCACCATCAATATGCGTGTTTACCAGTACGCGTTCGATAGTGGTATTTCCACTGGAGCCGGCAAGTGTTCCTGTATCATTCCTTCCAGAAATATAGACAAGAGGGCCTGTCAGCACTAAGTCATGAACCCATGACTGAGAGGAAAGGGAGGTAAACAGACCGATTGAATTAGTTGAAGGTCTGTTTATGTAGAGATTGCGTATAGCGTATCCATTGCCGTTGAATTCACTTTCCAGCCTGAAAAGTGGCAGCCAGCCTTCACCTTCATTCCAATACTCATCAGATTCGTTCATTACACCGTCAGAGTTTGTGTCGAAATCTAGAGTTTGAGTGAGTTCATAACCGCGACAACGGCTATCGTAGTAGATACGTGGGCATCCGCTACTGTCAGCGGTAGATGCTTCTGATAGCTTCTGGCCATTTCCTGTTGTTTCGTAGCGGACGGCGTTCAGCTCTTCAAGGCTGGCAATGTCAATTAATCCGTCGGAGTCTGCATCGGCATCAATAATACCGTCGTTGTTGTCATCGTTATCAACGTCATCAGGAATTTCATCATTGTCATGGTCTCCGGGATGTTCATCCAGAGTCAGCCCTGAGGTTGTTTGACATACAGCGTCGCATAAAGAAGCCCACTGGTCAGGCAAACCATCACCGTCGAGATCTTCTCCTGCTGCGTTGTTATCTGGAAATCTGTCATAGATCAGGGGACTTTCGTCCTGACATGAGGGGCCGCAGCCAGGAGAAGGCGAGTCTGGATAACCGTCGTTATCTGAATCTATGGAGGCCGTGCGGTCATAGACAAAGGAGTCTTCGTCATCGCTGACGCCATCGCCGTCACTGTCCCGATACAGCTTTCCATCGATATTAAGTGCTGGTAATTGCTCTGACGTACCAAAGTCCCAGACAGTGGGGTCCCAGCCCTGGTAGAGAACTTTTTCTGAAATACAGGTTTCGTCAGACTCGGATATAGGACATTGAAGCTCGGAGAGTGATGATCTGAACTCCGTCTCAGAGCCAGTTCCAGTCTCCTTGCCTGATGAGTTACGGGACCAATAGGTGGCACTTGTTTCTGTTTCAAAAGAGTTACCAATTATTGCGCCTGAACTCCATGATTGATCGCTGCTTACAAAGCCAGTTGACAGTATATTACTGGCAGCTGTGTAACGTAGTTCGCCAATAACCCCAGCAATATAAGAAATTCCCGATGTCGCGCTGGAAGAAAATACGTTGTTGACGCTGAGATAATGGCCGATACCTATAAGACCACCGACTCTTGAAGTTCCTGATAGTTTACCAGTGGTATATATTTCAGAGATTGTTGCGGATATTACAGTGCCACTAATGCTTCCTACATATGTGGCTCCCTGGATTTTTGTTAGTGATCCGATGAAAGCCAATTTTTCTATGCGAGTGACGTCTGCCCCTCTTGTTTTAGAAAATAAACCGATATTGGAAGTAGTTGGCCTGTCGATATACAGATTTTTAATCGCGTAGCCATTGCCATTAAAGTTTGCACTGAAGTATTTGTTATACCCCGTCGCGATTGGCAACCAACCCTGTCCGTCATTCCAGTAAGTATCCTGGCTGTCTATGACTCCATCGCCATTGGTATCAAAATCCAGGTCAGTGGTTAATTCAAAGCCGTTACAGCCCGTTTCTGGGCAGCCTTCGCTTTTACCATACAGGCTGGTGCCGTCGAGGCTGTTGCGGATTTCGTCCAGATCGGCAAGGTCATTGACCTCAATCAGACCATCGTCGTCGCGATCGAAATCGGGGCGATTGTCTTCGGCAAAGAGTGAAGCAGATGAAAGTGTAAGAACTGAGGCGGCGAAAATACGTATCAGCGCGCGGGATAACATAACCGGTCTTTCCTGTAGCTGGATGAAGACAGGAATTCAGACACAAAGAGGAAGGGCCAGATAACGGCAGATGGAGGCAACGAGTTCCTTTCGTCTTTACGCCAACTCACTGTCGGACGGCACGGAATATACCGGATGCTGATAGAAATGTCATTGAAGGTGGGAGGAATGGCACCTGCGGTGGTGTCCGCTGGTGCCACAGGTGACTTACTTCAGATCAAAACGATCCGCGTTCATCACTTTGACAAAGGCCTTCACAAAGTCGCGAACGAACTTCTCTTTGTTATCGTCCTGAGCGTACACCTCGGCGTAGGAACGCAGGATCGAGTTGGAACCAAACACCAGATCTACCCGGGTTGCCGTCCACTTCGTCTCGCCAGTCTTACGATCAACGATGTTGTAGTGGCTCTTGCTGGCCGGTTTCCACTGGTAGGCCATGTCGGTCAGGTTCACGAAGAAGTCGTTGCTTAATACGCCGACCTTATCCGTAAACACACCGTGCTGACCACCACCATAGTTGGTGCCCAGTACGCGCATGCCACCCATCAGAACCGTCATTTCTGGCGCCGTCAGCCCCATGAGTTGTGCCCGGTCGAGCAGCATTTCTTCGGGGGCCACTGCGTAGTCTTTTTTCACGTAGTTACGGAAACCATCCGCCAGCGGCTCGAGTACATCGAACGATTCCGCATCGGTTTGCTTATCGGTCGCATCACCACGACCCTGAGCGAACGGTACAGTTACGTCAACGCCTGCATCTTTCGCCGCTTTCTCAACCGCCGCAGTACCTGCCAGTACGATCATGTCAGCAATGCTGACCGGCTTAGCGAAGCCGGCACGAATGCCTTCCAGAACCGCTAACACTCGCTGCAGACGCTCAGGCTCGTTGCCTTCCCAGTCTTTCTGCGGTGCCAGACGGATACGAGCCCCGTTTGCACCACCGCGGAAGTCGGACGCACGGAAAGTACGAGCGCTGTCCCATGCTGTGGCAACCAACTCTGCGATGCTCAGATCAGACGCCAGAACCTGTGCTTTCAGATCGGCGATTTCAGCGTCAGTCAGGTCATAGTCTACCGCTGGAATCGGGTCCTGCCAGATCAGATCTTCTGCCGGTGCGTCAGCTCCGAGATAGCGGGACTTCGGCCCCAGGTCGCGGTGCGTCAGCTTGAACCAGGCACGTGCAAAGACATCTTCAAAGTACGCTTGATCGTTGCGGAATTTCTCAGCGATCTTGCGGTATTCCGGATCGACCTTCAGCGCCATATCGGCATCCGTCATCATCGGCATGCAACGGATCGAAGGATCTTCCACGTCCACTGGCATGTCTTCTTCGGCGATGTTCACAGGCTGGTACTGGTGGGCACCGGCCGGGCTTTTGGTCAGTTCCCAGTCGTACTTGAACAGCAGATCAAAGTAACCGCCGTCCCATTGTGTTGGGTTGGTGGTCCAGGCACCTTCAACGCCACTGGTAACCGTATCGCGGCCAATGCCACGGGTTTTGTTGTTCTGCCAGCCAAAACCTTGCTCTTCGACGTCAGCACCTTCCGGCGCTGGGCCAAGATTCGCTGCGTCACCGTTACCGTGTGCTTTACCAACGGTGTGACCACCGGCTGTAAGAGCTACGGTTTCCTCGTCGTTCATGGCCATACGCTCGAACGTGATGCGCATGTCTTTGGCAGTTTTCAACGGATCAGGATTACCATCCACGCCCTCTGGGTTAACGTAAATCAGGCCCATCATGACGGCGGCGAGTGGGTTTTCCATTTCGCGGTCGCCAGATGTGTCGTAACGGGTGCCTTCACCACCGCTGGGTGCCAGCCACTCTTTCTCTGAGCCCCAGTAGGTGTCTTTCTCTGGGTGCCAGATATCTTCACGACCACCGGCAAAACCGAAGGTTTTGAAACCCATGGATTCGTACGCCATGTTACCGGCCAGTATCATCAGGTCAGCCCATGACAGCTTGTTGCCGTATTTCTTTTTGATCGGCCACAGCAGACGACGCGCCTTATCCAGGTTGCCGTTATCCGGCCAGCTGTTCAGCGGTGCGAAGCGTTGGTTGCCGGTATTTGAGCCACCGCGACCATCGGCCAGACGATAAGAGCCAGCTGCGTGCCACGCCATACGGATCATCAGGCCACCGTAGTGTCCCCAGTCGGCCGGCCACCATTCCTGGCTGTCTGTCATCAGGGCTTTCAGGTCGTTTTTAACCGCTTCCAGATCCAGTTTTTTGAATTCTTCGGCGTAGTTAAACTCTTCGCCCAGCGGATTAGTCTTGGTGTCGTGCTGGTGGAGGATGTCCAGATTCAGCGCGTTTGGCCACCAGTCGGTGTTGGATTCACCGGCCTTGGTGACGCTGCCGTGCATGACCGGGCATTTGCCTGTTGGGGTTGTCATAGTTCAGCTCCTCATCTTGCGTTGTGTGCTTTGTGTTGCAGTTAACGCCCGGTGTGTGAAGCTTTCACCGTGCGCCTGTTATGAGATTCATAATAGACGCTATAGTTGATAATAAAATTTAATTATATAGATTGCCCCGATAGCGAATTCCTATTCGCAACCACAAGCAGAATCACCGCAGCAACTATGACTGGGGCGAAAGATACCCAGAGCACGATGTCCCAGCCCCAGGTGCTGAGAATACCGCCGGATGCAAACGAGCCGAGAGCCATCAGTGAAAAGACAATAAAGTCATTCAATGACTGCACCCGGTTTTTTTCTTCCGGGCGGTGGCACTGCAGTATCAGCGCAGATGCACCGAGAAATCCAAAGTTCCAGCCAACGCCCAGAATGATCAGCATGACCCAGAAGTGAGCGACATCGACGCCATCCAGCGATACGACCGCCGCGATCGCTGTCAGAATCAGGCCCAGGATGGAAATACGCCGTGCACCAAAGCGGCTGATCAGGTGCCCGGTAAAAAAGCTGGGCCCGAACATGGCAATGACGTGCCATTGAATTCCAAGATTGGCGTCTGCCTGCGAGTGTCCGTGAAAATGCATCGCCAGTGGGGCGGCAGTCATCAGGAAGTTCATGACCAGATAGGAAGCTGCACCACAGATCACGGCCGGCAGAAATAAGGGCTGGCGCAGGATTTCACCTAACGGCCGTCCACCGGAGACGTCTTCCTGGGAAGGGCGGGGCAGCCTGACACCCATGAGTACGATGGCCGACAGTAAGGCCACCAGAGCCTGAATGGCGAAGGTGCCAGTGAAGTCCGGCGTGTCCCAGCCGGGTATCGACAGGTGCATCGTATGTGTCACCAGTTGCGGGCCGACAATACCTGCCGCCACACCGCCTGCCATGACCAGCGACAGCGCTTTGGCCTGTCGCTCCGGCGCAACGCCATCCGCTGCAGCAAAGCGGAAGGACAAGACCACCGCTGCGTATGCGCCACCAAAAATAGTCGACAGGCAAAGCCATACGAACGAGGAATGCAGCATCGCCAGCATGGCTGCCACTCCAGACAGAACCCCCAGGGAGGTACCCGAAAGGAACGCCGTAACACGACCATAGCGTTGCGCGATCATGCCTGCAGGAAGAATACAGAGCGCCATACCCACCACAAATAGCGAGATGGGTAAGGTCGCCAGCAACGGATCGGGAGCAAGCTGATGACCGATGATCGCACTGGTGGCAAAAATTACGATGGAATTAGCGCCGGCTAACGCCTGAGCAAGGGTAAGGCGCCAGATATTATTGGTTTGCTGAGCCTGGGTCAGCTGGAGGGGGCTGGACATAGTTGATTCCTTAACTAAGGCCCAGAGATTAGCCTCTTTTGTAAAAAGAATGAATCAACAAACGGAAGTAGAACTGGAACAGGGTGTTGCTGAGGGGGAAATGGTGGGCCTGCTCGGACTTGAACCGAGGACCTAACGATTATGAGTCGTGTGCTCTAACCAACTGAGCTACAGGCCCGTTCCCTGTGGGTCTGGATGAATCCGTGACCGCGCAGCATTATAAGCAGCATCTCAGGTAAGTGCCACCTCTTTGATTTTCCAAAGATTTTGAGCAAAAAATAACCCGGCAGGGCCGGGTTATTCATCAAGCGATCCGGGTGGATGGCTGATTATTCGTCAATAAAGCTGCGCAGGTGTTCTGAGCGGCTTGGGTGACGCAGTTTGCGCAGAGCTTTCGCTTCGATCTGACGGATACGCTCACGCGTTACGTCGAACTGCTTACCTACCTCTTCGAGAGTGTGGTCGGTGTTCATATCAATACCGAAACGCATACGCAGTACCTTAGCTTCACGTGCAGTGAGGCCAGCCAGTACAGAGCGTGTTGCTTCTGTGAGGCCGTCGGTAGTTGCGGTATCCAGCGGTGAGTCCGACTGGGTATCTTCGATAAAGTCGCCCAGATGCGAATCTTCGTCATCGCCGATCGGGGTTTCCATCGAGATCGGCTCTTTGGCGATCTTCAGAACCTTACGGATCTTGTCTTCAGGCATTTCCATGCGCTCGGCCAGTTCTTCCGGCGTTGGCTCGCGACCCATCTCCTGAAGCATCTGACGTGAGATGCGGTTCAGTTTGTTGATGGTCTCTATCATGTGTACCGGAATACGGATGGTACGTGCCTGGTCAGCAATCGAGCGGGTGATCGCCTGACGGATCCACCAGGTTGCGTAGGTCGAGAACTTATAACCACGACGGTATTCGAACTTATCTACTGCTTTCATCAGACCGATGTTGCCTTCCTGAATCAGATCCAGGAACTGCAGACCGCGGTTGGTGTACTTCTTCGCGATGGAGATAACCAGACGCAGGTTGGCCTCAACCATTTCTTTCTTGGCGCGACGTGCGCGTGCTTCACCAATAGAAACGCGGCGGTTAACTTCTTTAATTTCTGGGATGCTGAGACCAACGCGGTCTTCCACAGCCTTAATTTTCTTCTGACAGCGGAAAATTTCGAGCTTGTAGGTGTCCAGCTTGTCTGAATAAGCGTGGCCGCCAGCGATCAGCTCTTCAATCCAGTCGTTGTTAACTTCGTTACCCTGGAATCCGCGGATAAAATCTTTACGGTTCATGCCGCACTTACGGGTCATCAGAACCATGATCTGACGCTCTTGAGTGCGGATTGAATCGAGAGCTTCGCGCGCGTTGTTGACCAGCACGTCAAAATGCTTAGGTGTCAGCTTGATCGGTGCAAACAGATCGGCCAGCTCGGCGATGGCTTTTTCGGCCTGTTTGCTGGCGCGACCGTGTTTTTCCAGAGCCTTGCTTACTTTAACGTTGGCATCATGAATTTCAGTAAAGCGACGTACGACCTCGGCCATATCGATGCCGCTATCTTCGCTTTCTGAGCTGTCGTCATCGTCATCGCTGTCGTCATCACTGTCGGATGAGTCGTCATCGTCGGATGAGCTGCTGTCGTTGCTGGTGTCGTTCGAGTTGTTGTTGCTGGCCAGCAGGCTGTCGTCTGACGGATCGATAAAGCCACTGAAGATATCGCCGACACGGTTCGGATCTTCTTCTGCGTCCTGGAATGCCTGCATGATGCTGGAAACAGCACCCGGGAAGTACGCCAGTGCAGACATGACTTCGCGGATACCTTCTTCAATACGCTTGGCGATAACAATTTCGCCTTCACGAGTCAGCAGCTCTACCGTACCCATTTCACGCATGTACATACGTACCGGGTCAGTCGTGCGGCCAACGTCAGATTCTACGGCGGCGAGCGCTGCGGCGGCTTCTTCAGCGGCGGCGTCGTCGGCGGTTTCGGACATGAACAGGGATTCACCGTCAGGCGCAGACTCGGATACCGGAATACCGATATCGTTGATCATACGGATGATGTCTTCGACCTGGTCCGGATTGGCAATGTCATCCGGCAGATGGTCGTTTACCTGGGCGTAAGTGAGGTAACCCTGCTCCTTACCCTTGGCGATCAGTTCTTTAAGACGGGATTGTTGCGTGCTGGATGACATATAAGCCCTGTATTCCGTGTTTAAAGGCGGAAGAAAAGCGCCGAAGTATATCTTTTAACCTCTCGTTAGGCCAGTGTTCGCACAGAATGTTCCTGTGTCTGGCCTGACGTGCGCGGTCTTTGCGTGCTCTTGCCGCAGCAGACTCTTCCGGTATCTATTTTGGGTTGCCGCAGCGACTTTTCAAGTCAGCGGCTGGTATATATCGCTGTACGTTTTTTATTTCTTTCGTGGCGCTGGCGTTTCAGCGTACGCAGTTCGTCACGCTGCTCAGCTGTGAGCTTCTCTCCGGATCTGAGAATGGTCTCCAGAGATTCGAGTCGGCGGTCCTCTTCACGGGCAGCCATACGAGCCAGCACCATAGAAACGTCGCCGGGAGCAGGCTTGATACGATCGCTGTCCGGGCTATCGGCCAGACGCTGAAGTTCGGCCTGCCAGGGGCTGCCGATCCACTGAATCAGGAGTCCGACACTGTTCTGTTGTGGAGCCGCATTGAGTTTGTTGAGTACCCCAAGCAGCAGTCGCTCATAGTCGCTTTCAGGCTCAGTCTCCGGAATCGTCACCGACTGAGCGATGGATGGATTTCTGACAAGGTGAGTGAGCGCACGGATGACCAGCGGGGCCAGGGGATCTTCAGTAGTGTCCTGCCCGGTGCTTTCGTATGCGATAAAACCGGGTTCTTCTGGCGGCAGGTCATCATAGTAGTCGTGAGTCGGACTTGCTGGAGGCTCGGGCGATTCGTCGCGCAGGCTGACCAATGCCATGCTCTTAGTGCCTATCAGATCTTCCAGACGCTTTTCCATCAGGTTGCGCAGGGTTCCGGAGGGCAGACGTCCGATGAGCGGGGCGGCCAGTTTATCAAGGCGCGCTTTGCCATCGATGGTGTCAAAGTCGACCTGTTGTTTCAGGTGCTCAAACAGAAACTCCGGCAGGTGCAGCGATTCATTCAGGCGCTTTTCAAATCCTGCTTTGCCTTCCTGACGCACCAGGGTGTCGGGGTCTTCGCCGTCAGGCAGAAACAGGAAGCGCGCCTGTACGCCATCGCTCAGTACGGGCAGAACGGTCTCCATGGCTCGTGCCGCTGCTGTGCGGCCAGCGTCGTCTCCGTCAAAGCAGAAAATCACTTCCGGGACGATTTTGAAGAGGCGTCGCAGATGGTGTTCGCTGGTCGCTGTGCCCAGGGTGGCAACCGCGTAGTGAATGCCGAACTCAGCCAGTGCGACGACGTCCATATAACCTTCGACGATGACGAAGCGAGTCAGTTTCTGGCGGATCTTGCGGGCCTCGTAGAGGCCGTACAGTTCGCGGTTTTTCTGGAATATAGGCGTTTCCGGAGAGTTCAGGTACTTAGGCTTTTCATCACCCAACACCCGACCTCCGAACGCAATATAACGGCCGCGGGCATCACGGATCGGAAACATGATGCGGTCACGGAAACGGTCGTAGGTGCGGCCATCTTCTTTTTCAATCAGCATGCCGCAGCTGACCAGCTCTTTGATGGCGTCTTTATCCTGGCCCAGTGTCTGCTGTAAGCCATCCCAGCCGGGTGGGGCGTAGCCAATACCGAAGAACTTCGCTGCTTTGCCGGAAAGTCCGCGTTTTTTCAGGTAGCGGATGGCCTTGTCTTTCTGCTCGTGCTCGCGCAGTTGCGTTTCGAAAAAGCGGCTGGAGGCTTCCATTCGCCTGAACAGCGCCTGGTGCTGCTGTTCCTGCTGGATCTCACGTTGACTGGCTG
>Ga0208830_1000451_pt1 | contig 20731 bp, 21 predicted proteins | sample DeeseametaMP2634_FD_184169 | JGI IMG/M metagenome (GOLD analysis project Ga0208830, IMG submission 184169) | Marine microbial communities from the Deep Atlantic Ocean - MP2634 (SPAdes) | ecosystem: Environmental > Aquatic > Marine > Oceanic | place: Northeast of Antigua and Barbuda, North... | reverse complement strand
GACATTAATTCACTTAACTTAGAGAAAAATCAATTATTAGGGGAAAAAGAAGAATCAGAGAGAAATTTTCAGCTACTTTCACAACAGCATCAAGAATTAAAATCAGAGCTAGAAAAAATTAATAAGGACGTCAGACATAAATTTGGTAATCAAAATAATTTTAACCAAAAAATCGATGAACTTAACCAAGAAACTGAAACTCTTATAGAAGAGATTGAAAAATGGCAAACGTAAACATAAAATTTAATAATAAAGATTATTTGTTGTCCTGCGATGAAGGTCAGGAAGAAAATCTTGTAGAATTAGCAAATCACCTAGACTCAAAATATACCGAACTTACAAAAAGTCTTGGAAATATAGGAGAAAATAAACTTCTTCTAATAACAGCGATCAAGATAGTTGATGATTATTTTGATTTGTTTAAAAAGGTAAAAAGTACCAAAAACGATTTTCAAGAATTATCTAACAAATTTAAAGAACTAAAAACTTTGGCAATAAATTATAAAGATGAGAAGGAATTAGAGATTGAAAAATTAAAGGATGAACTAAATGAATTCAAAGCAAAGGTCGAAGAGAGCAGGAATTCATATAAAGAAATTTTGGACAAAACAACACAATCAATAGAAAAATTTATTAAGAATACCGAAGCTGAGTTAGAAAAAAATATACAATAAATGAAATATGATAAGTCTTTCTTAAGAAATAAGTCTCTCTTACTAAGAAAAAAAAAATATTTAACAGTTAAAAAGTTTAATTATAATTTAATATTTAGGTTAATAAGAAAACATTTTTATAATAAAAAAATTACTATTGGGGGCTACTATCCATCAAATTATGAAGTAAATATTCTAAAATTTATCGAAGAAGCTTCAAAAAAAAAGTTTAAAATTACATTACCAGTTATTAAATCTTCAAATAAAATGTCTTATAAATCATGGGTTTTCAAAGAACCGCTCTATGTAAATCAATTTGGTATACTAGAACCTAAAAATTCAATAAAAGAAATCATTCCAGATTTAATTATGGTTCCTCTTGTAGCTTTTGACAATCGTTTAAACCGTATTGGTTATGGCAAAGGATATTATGATAGAAATTTAAGAAAAATTAGCAAAATAAAAAAAAATGCAATTTCTTTAGGAATAGCTTATTCATTTCAAAAGTGCAAAAAAATACCCATCAATAGTCATGACTTTAAATTAGATTATATTTTTACAGAAAAAGGAATTATAAACTCAAACTAATCGACTATGAACATTTTAATACTTGGCGATATTGTGGGACCCTCAGGAAGAGAAGCTTTAATTAAAAAACTGCCTAGCTTAATTAAAAAAAAAAAATTAGATTTTGTAGTTGTCAATGGCGAGAATGCTGCAGATCCTGGAGTTGGAATAACTAAAAAAAATACTGAAGAATTTTTTGAGGCTGGAACTGATGTAATTACAACTGGCAATCATGTTTGGGATCAAAAAGAAACAATGGAATTTATTACTTCAGAAAAAAGATTATTAAGACCTGAAAATTTAATTAAAGGATCTCCAGGTGTAGGGTTTGGTATTTTTAATTCAAAAAATAATAAAAAAGTTGCAGTAATAAATTTAATGGGAAATATTTTCATGAAGAATTGCGAAGATGTTTTTGAAGCAGCAAAAAAATTTATTCAAATGGTAAAATTAAAAAGAGATGCAGACTTTATAATTGTTGATTTACACGGTGAAATTACTAGCGAAAAAATGGCCATGGGATATTTTTTTGACGGGAAGGCAACAATGTTAGTTGGAACCCATACTCATGTTCCAACTTCAGATTATAGAATACTAGAAAAAGGAACTGCATATCAAACTGATATAGGGATGTGCGGAGATTATAATTCTGTTATCGGAATGAACAGAGATAATTCCTTAAAAAAATTTTTTAAAGATCCTTCAGCAAGGAAACATTATCCTGCACTCGGCGAAGCAACTATTTCAGGTTTATTGGTAAAGGCTGATGACGAAACGGGTTTAGCTAAAAAAGTTGAACCTATTATTGTTGGCGGCGCTTTAGATTGTAAAATATAATTTATGGCTGGTCACTCACATTGGGCAGGTATTAAGCATAGAAAAGGAAGAGCAGATAAGCAACGTTCGAAAATTTTTTCTAAATTTTCAAAAGAAATTACTGTGGCAGCCAAATTAGGTTCAAAAAATCCTGATACAAATCCAAGATTAAGGTCAGCAATACAAGCTGCTAGAACAGTAAATATGCCTAAAGACAATATTGAAAGAGCAATAAGTAAATCAGAGGTAAATAAAAATTTAAATTATAATAGCCTTGTATACGAAGGTTTTGGACCTGAGAAAGTAGCAATTATGATCGAAGCTTTAACCGATAATAAAAATAGGACAGCTTCAAACATCAGAACAATATTTCAAAAATTTGGAGGAAACTTAGGAGAGTCTGGCGTGGCTTCACATCAATTTAAACAGGTTGGAGTTATTAGAATTGATAAAAAAAAAATTTCAGATAATGATATTTTAGAATTAGCAATCAAGGTAGGAGCTAAAGATTGTTCATCAAATGGTCCACATCATGAAGTGATTACTGCAAAAGATAATTTTTATAAAGTTAAACTTGAAATAGAGAAAAAAATTGAAGAATTCATTTCAACAGGTATTGAATGGCTGCCTATAAATAAAATTTCATTAGATAAAGAAAAAACTAAGTCTATAATAAATTTTTTGGAGACATTGGAAGATGATGATGACGTTCAGCATGTATATGCCAATTTAGAAATTGATAGAAATTTTGCAGAGAGATAATTTCAACATGATAATTTTTGGAATAGATCCTGGAGTGAGTGGCGCCATTAGTGTTTTAGAAAATAAAAAAGTTATTGAAGTTTTTGACATGCCTACCATGATTGATGGGAAAAAAAATAAAAAGCAAGTAAATGGCTCCCAAGTAACTAATATTATTAAAGAAAGATTAAATGATGATAAGGAAATTATTGTTGTTGTTGAACATGTTAATGCAATGCCAGGACAGGGAGTGACCAGTATGTTTAATTTTGGCCAGTCTTTTGGCGTAATCAAGGGCATCTGTTCAGCTTTAAGTTTGCCAATATATTTTGTTAGACCGACTAAATGGAAAAAACATTTTAATTTGATTAAAACTAATAAAGACGCAAGCAGAACAAAAGTAATTGAAGTTTACCCCGAAATATCAAGTAAACTTTCCAGGAAAAAAGACTCAAATAAAGCTGATGCAATTTTAATTGCTAGATATTTCAACGATACACAACTTTAATCCCCATAAAAATCTAGTTTTAATGCCAAATTCATGACACATTTAGATGCACATTAGCTTTAATGGAACAAGAAGTAGCTACACAGGTTGTGGGATTAGGAGGATCTACTGATTTTTCTATAATTCAACTTTTTTTAAGAGCAGATTTTGTAGTGAAAAGCGTTATCATTATTTTAATTGCTGCATCAATTTATTCCTGGGCTTTAATTTTTGAAAAACAAAGGCTTTTTAAAAAAATAGAAAAAAGTACCGACAATTTTGAGGAAAAATTTTGGAAGTCTAAATCAGCAGAAAATTTTTATAACAATCTTTCTAACACAAACAAAGACCCGTTAACGAATATATTTCAATCAGCAATGGTTGAATTGATAAAAACAAAATCTAAATCATCTTCAGTTCAAACCGCTCGAGTAAGTAGAGTGCTTGAAATTTCAGTGGACAAGGAAATCAATTTGATTGAGAAACATTTTACTTTTTTAGCCACGGTAGGTTCAACAGCTCCTTTTATTGGTTTATTTGGAACAGTTTGGGGAATAATGAATTCATTTCAGTCAATTGCTATTTCAAGAAATACCAGTCTAGCGATTGTAGCCCCTGGAATAGCCGAAGCACTTTTTGCAACGGCGTTGGGGTTGCTTGCGGCCGTACCTGCCGTAGTTGCTTATAATAAGTTTACGAGTGATTCCAGAAAATACAGCGGACGTATAGAAAATTTTTCTAAAAGATTTATATCAATTATTTAAATTAACATTATGAGCTTTCAATTAAATCGTTCATCCAAAGAACCAATGAGCGAAATTAATGTGACACCTTTTGTTGACGTGATGTTAGTTTTACTTATAATTTTTATGGTTACAGCTCCTCTACTGACAGTAGGTGTGCAAGTGGATTTGCCTGAAACAGCAGCTGACACCTTGCCTGATGAGCAAGAACCTTTGACACTATCAATTAATTCCAAAGGTGAGGTTTTTATACAAGAGCATCAAGTTGTATTCGATAAATTGATTCCAAAGATTTTAGCTATTTCAAATAATAGAACTGACACAAGAATATATGTCAGGGGAGACAAAACAATCAATTACGGAAGGGTACTGGAAGTTATGGGTATGTTGTCTGGGGCTGGTTTTTCAAAGGTTGCACTAATATCTGAGCCATATCAAAATTGATATGACTAGAAGTATATTTTTGTCTTTAGTCTTTCATACAGCTATGATTGTTTTAACGGCTTTAAGTTTGCCCTTGATGATGAAAACGCCAATTGATTTGCCTCCAATCATATCTGTTGAATTGATTGAAATTTCTGACATAACCAACATTCCTTTTGCACCCAAAGCCAGGGAAACCCTAGAAAAGATTAAAAAAGAAGAAGAAAGAGTAGTTTCGGAACAGGCTCCTCCAGCTAAAATAAAAAAAGAAAAACCCGACAGAATTCCTTTACCAGAAGATTTGAATAAAGAAAAAAAAAAGCTAGTTAAAAAAAAACAAAATCCTGAGGAAATTAAAGAACAAGTTAGACAGGTATCGGAATTCGAAAAAAAAGAACTTTTTGATCCCAACCAAATAGCAGCTCTTATTGACAAATCTAAAAAAGAGTCAGCTGACACTTTAAAGAAAAATCAAAAACTTACACAAAGCAATGTTAAGACTTCATTTGTATCCGGACTAACTCTAAGTGAAGAGGACGCTTTAAAAGCTCAAATTTTTGGGTGCTGGAGCTTACCTTTGGGCTTACCTTATCAAGAAAACTTGCTAGTAAGAATTAAATTAAGATTGCAACCGGATGGTACCATTTTAAAATCAGAAATATTAGATCATGCTCGCATGAATAAACCTGGTCAAGGATTTTACAGAGTATTAGCCGAAAGCGCTCTTAGAGCTGTTAGAATTTGTCAACCTTTAAGGGTTCCGCCAGCTGGCTATGATAGGTGGAAAGATTTACAATTAAATTTTAATGCTAACGAAATGCTGAAAGGATGATGTGAAAAAATTACTTTTATTTATTTTTTATTTTTTTCTTTTTGCTAATCCTACCAGTGCATTTATTGAAGTTGATATAACAAGAGGAAATCTTGACCCTTTGCCGATAGCTATTTCACCCTTTTATGTTGAACCAGGTTCAAAAGACATACAACAGGATGGTAAGATTATCCAAAATATTGGAGAGGAAATTTCAAAGATAATTGAGGTAAATTTTAAAAGATCGGGCTTGTTTAATCCTTTAAAAAAAGATGCTTTTGTTCAAAATCCAGACATAGCTCATGCTAAACCTAGATTTGAAGATTGGAAATTAATAAAAGCCCAAGCTCTTGTAACTGGGAAAGTAACGGTTTCAGAAGATAAGATAAGAACTGAATTTAGACTATGGGATGTTGTAGCTGCAAAAGAAATGATTGCTTTGGCTTTTAGTACTACACCAAATAATTGGAGAAGAGTAGCGCATATAATTTCAGATAAAGTTTATCAAAGATTGACAGGAGAAGAAGGTTATTTTGATACACGTATTATTTATGTTTCTGAAACTGGTGAAAAAACTCAAAGATTCAAAAAGCTTGCAATTATGGATCAAGATGGCGCGAATGTAAAATATTTAACTTTGGGAAACGAACTAGTATTGACACCAAGATTTAGTCCAAAAAATCAGTTAGTGACTTATTTATCTTATTTTAGAAATTTACCTAGAGTGTATTTGCTTGATATTGAAACCGGAGTTCAAGAAGTTGTTGGAGATTTTGCCGGAATGACTTTTGCTCCAAGATTTTCTCCGGATGGAAAAAAAATTATAATGAGTTTTGCGCAAAACGGAAACTCGGATATTTACACAATGAATTTAACTACAAGGGCAGTTGAAAGAATTACCGAGCATTCCGCTATTGATACATCACCTTCATATTCACCCGATGGAAAATATATTTGCTTTAATTCTGACAGAAGCGGTTTACAACAAATTTATGTGATGAGAAGCGATGGTTCAAATATGAAAAGAATAACTTTTGGAAAAGGTTTATATGGAACTCCTGTCTGGTCACCAAGGGGTGACCTGATTGCATTTACAAAAGTTTACAATAATAGATTTTATATTGGTGTAATGAGACCTGACGGAAGTGGAGAGAGGTTATTAACTGAAAATTTTTACCAAGAAGCACCTTCATGGTCACCTAATGGGAGAGTATTAATTTTTTACAGAGAAACCAAATCAGATTCACAAGGCAAAGGTTTTTCCGCAAAACTTTGGTCGATTGATTTAACAGGCTATAATGAGAGAATGATAGAGACTGAAACGGATGGGTCCGACCCTTCCTGGTCTTCTTTGTTGTCAAAGTAGGCCATTTTTATGTTTGTTGTCAAAGTAGGCCATTTTTATGGAAATTTGACTTGCAACTTGAAAGTTATTTTGAAATATTGTATTGAGATCGGTAACGAAATTTGAATAGATTAGAAATTAATAGGGAGATCACAATATGAGATACGCAGTAAATTTAAGAAATTTTTTATTAGTTGTTTTTGCGGGTCTACTACTGACAGCTTGCGCGACACAAAAAAAAGTTGCAAAAGAAAGCGCGAGTGGCTTAATACAGTCAGATATTTACACAGGAAAAGATACTGTGGAATTTTTAGCAACTGGAGTTCCAGATAGAGTTTTCTTTGCAACAAACAAATCAATATTGACTACAGCATCAAGAGACACTTTGCGTAAGCAATCGGCTTGGATGAGAAAAAATAAAGATATTACAGTAACTGTTGAAGGACATGCAGACGAAAGAGGAACAAGAGAATATAACTTGGCTCTCGGCGACAGAAGAGCAAATGCAGTCAAGGATTACTTACTGACGTATGGTATTTCTGGAGGCAGGATTGCGGTTATAAGTTACGGAAAAGAAAGACCAGTGAATTCTGGTAGTTCGCCGTTAGCTTGGTCTCAGAATAGAAGATCTGTAACAGTTAAATAAAGCTAATTAATTAAAAAATATAATTTTAAAAAAGACCCTCATATGTAAGTTTGAGGGTCTTTTTTTTGCCTTATTTTTCTTTAAATATCAAATAAGACTATGAATAGATTTTTAATTTATTTAACTAGAGTATCATTAATTTTTACACTTATTATTTTTGCTTCATATAGAGTCCATGCACAAGATACAGAATTAATTTTGCAAGAATTACAAATTTTACAAAAAGATATCAAAACATTAGAAAAAGCAGTTTATAGTCAACCTGGCACAGGTATGAGCAGCAGTGGTAAAACATCAAATAGCAACGATGATGTTTTAACACAACACTTGCTTAAATTATCTGATCTTGAAGAACAATTTAAAATTTTGACAAATAATTTTGAAGAAGTTAGTTTTAAATTAGATAAATTATCTAGCAGAATTACAAAAGTTCAAGCAGATAACCAGTTGCGTTTTCAAGAATTAGAACGATCTGGATTAGACCAAGGAACAAGTACTGTTTCTAGTGGAATAATAAAATTACCTGGTAGTGGTGAGGCGCAAGATTTAGGAGGTGTTTCTGATTCTGATATTGCTTCTCTAGAACAGGTTCAAAAAACACAATCAGTCGAATCTGTAGGAACAGTTGTTACCGAAACAGCACAAAGGACTGAAAAAATTCTTCCCGAAACATCACCAGAAGAGCAATATAAATTTGCTATAAGTTTTCTAAAAGTGGGAGATTATGAAACTGCGGAGTTTGCATTAAGAGAATTTGTAGATGTTAATTCTAACCACGATCTTGCAGGAAACGCTCAGTTTTGGTACGGAGAAACTTTTAGAATTAGACAACTTTATCAAGATGCTGCTAGCGCATATTTAGACGGTTATCAAAAATATCCAAAAAGTAAAAAGGCACCAAGGAACTTACTTGAATTGGGTGTTATGATGGTTCAGCTAGGCGAGAAAACTCAAGGCTGCAAGATGATTTTAGGTGTTAAAAAACAATATCCAACAGCAAGTCAATCAGTTATTCAAAGAGCTGAATATAACAGGAAAAAATTTGGCTGTGAAAAGAAAAGTTGAAAAAAGAAATTTATTAATTAAAGACCCTAAAATTAAAAAAATTTATACAAAGTTCAAAGCTATAATTTTTAAAAAAATTAAAAAAAAGAGCTTTGCCTTGGCGGTTTCGGGTGGTTCAGATAGTTTGTGTTTGGCTTATTTTAGCAAAATGTATGCATCTGAATTCAAAAATAAAATACACGTTTTAATTGTAGATCATAAACTTAGAAAAGAATCTCACAAAGAGGCTTTAAAAGCTAAAGGAATTTTAAAGAAAAAAAGGATACCAAGTAAAATTCTTAATTGGAAAGGCAAAGTTCCAAAAAGAAATATTCAGCGAAATGCTAGAAATATTAGGTATTCTCTAATTTCCAATTATTGTTCGAAAAGAAATATAAAATTTTTAATTACGGCACACCATACTGATGATCAAATTGAGAATTTTTTTATAAGATTGTTAAGAGGAAGTGGATTGACGGGCTTATCATCAATGTCAGAAAGCGTTAATTACAATAGCAATTTAAAAATTGTGAGGCCTTTTTTAAGTTTTAAAAAAATAGATTTAAAATATATCACTCTAAATTTTTTTAAGACTTATATTAAGGATCCATCAAATGAAAACGAAAAATTTTTACGCGTTAGAATAAGAAAATATAGAAGAAATATGGAGAAGGAGGGACTTGGTACAGGTAAAATTATTAAAACTGTCAACAATCTTCTATCTGCGAGCAAAGCTTTAGATTTTTATAAAAACAAAGCTTTATATAAGTATGTGTCTTTTTTACCAAAAAACAAGTGCTCAATAAATACACAAATATTTTCTGATGAAGCGGGAGAAATTATTTTTAAATCTTTTTCTGATATTTTGTCTTTGGTATCAGGAACATACTATCCACCAAGATCCAAAAAAATTATAAGTTTAATTGATCGTGTTAAAAAAGCTAAATTTAATAAGTCTACTTTAGGGGGATGTGTTATAGAAAAAAAAGACAATTTTGTTTTAATTTCAAAAGAGCAAAGAATAAAGAATAAGAAAAATACCTTTTCAACTAGAAAAATGACCTTTTTTTAAAATTATAATGATAAAAATGCTGCTTGTTTAGTCAATAATAATGCTTATCTTAAATACTATATGAATTTGAAAAATCTGATGATGTGGGGTGTAATAGTTCTTCTTATAGTAGGGCTTTTTAATTTATTTAAAAATCCAAAACATCCCGTGGCTTCAGATACAGTCCCCTTTTCAAGTTTTTTGAAAAACGTTGAGGATGGCAGAGTTGTTCAAGTAGAGATTAAAGGAAATGATATTGAAGGTATCTTGGCTGATGGTACTGCGTTCAAAACTTACGCTCCAAACGATCCCAACCTAGTAGAGAAATTATCTTCAAAAGGCGTTAATATAACAGCGGCTCCTCAAGATAATCAAATGCCGTCCTTATGGGGAATTCTTTTGTCATGGTTTCCAATGCTTTTACTTATCGGTGTATGGGTATTCTTCATGCGTCAAATGCAAGGAGGAAAAGGGGCTATGGGATTTGGAAAGTCTAAAGCAAAACTATTATCTGAAGCTCGGGGTAAAGTAACTTTCAATGATGTTGCTGGCATTGATGAAGCCAAAGAAGAAGTTGAAGAAATAGTGGAATTTTTAAGAGATCCAAGAAAATTTAGAAGACTTGGAGGAAAAATTCCAAAAGGCGCACTTTTAATAGGACCTACTGGAACTGGCAAAACGTTGTTAGCCAGAGCAATAGCAGGTGAAGCAAGTGTACCTTTTTTTTCTATTTCAGGATCAGATTTTGTTGAAATGTTTGTTGGCGTTGGCGCTTCTAGAGTTAGGGATATGTTTGAACAAGGTAAAAAGAATGCACCATGTATAATTTTTATAGATGAGATTGATGCGGTTGGAAGAAGCAGAGGTGCAGGACTAGGTGGTGGAAATGATGAAAGAGAGCAAACATTAAATCAACTGCTTGTTGAAATGGACGGCTTTGAAACTAACGAGGGTGTAATATTAATAGCCGCGACCAATAGACCCGATGTTTTGGATCCTGCTTTAATAAGACCTGGAAGATTTGATAGACAAGTTGTTGTATCTAACCCTGATATCATAGGAAGAGAAGCTATTTTAAAAATTCATAGCAAAAAAATTCATATGGGGCCTGATGTAAAATTAAGAACAATTGCTCGAGGAACACCTGGTTTTTCCGGAGCTGACTTAGCAAATTTATGTAACGAATCTGCATTGTTAGCAGCAAGAAAAAATAAAAAAGTTGTAACAATGGAAGATATTGAAGAGGCTAAAGATAAAGTAATGATGGGTGCAGAAAGAAGATCTATGGTTATGACCGAAGATGATAAAAAATTAACTGCTTATCATGAAGGTGGTCATGCTCTTGTTGCTATAAATGAAAAAGCATCAGACCCCATACATAAAGCTACAATTATACCACGAGGAAAAGCTTTAGGCGTAGTTTGGACTTTACCAGAAAGAGACAAATACTCTCATACAAGAGAATATCTAGAAGCGAATATATCAAAAGCTATGGGTGGAAGAGTTGCTGAGGAATTAATTTTTGGTCATGACAAAGTTACGTCCGGCGCTTCATCTGATATTCAAATGGCTACTAAACTAGCAAAAGATATGGTTACCAGATTTGGAATGAGTAAAGAACTTGGGCCACTAACTTATGGTGAAAACGAGGATGAAGTTTTTCTTGGAAGATCTATAACTAGACATCAACATATGTCTGAAGAAACTGCAAATAAAGTAGATATAGAAATTAAAAAAATCGTTGATGCAGGTTATCAAAGAGCAAAAAAAATTATTACAGAAAAAATAGATGATTTACATAAAATAGCAAAAGCTTTATTGCTTTATGAGACACTAAGTGGAGAAGAGATAAAAGATTTAATTTTAAAGAATACCCAACCAACAAGAAAAAAAGAAGAGGATGACGAAGCAAAAGAACAATCTTCAGCACTTGGATCTTTAGGTTTAAAGCCAAAACCTGCATTTTAATTTTTAATGCGCAAATGTTACACAAGACCGTGTAATTTCTATTATGGAAATTACGCTAGGAGGCTCATTGAGGAAAAAAAAGCTCTTTCTTTGACTGGTCGTTCTAATATAGCTTTTGACCAGGTAGAAGTTTTTCATAGAAAAAAAAAGCAAATTGCTGAAAGTAAGTTTTACTCAATTAAAGAAATCAAGCAGCTTGATAAAGAAATATCACAAACAATTGAAAAAGATCTAAAAAATATAACTTCTAAAGAAGAAAGTATTTTGGGATTAAAATTTGATACACCTCTAATAATTGGAGCGCTCAACATAACACCAGACAGTTTTTCGGACGGTGGATTATTTTTTGAAGAAACAAAAGCATATGACCAAGCTAAGTTAATGATTAATAGTGGAGCGACAATAATTGATATCGGAGGAGAATCAACGAGGCCAGGATCGAAAACTATTGATGAAAAAGATGAATGGCAAAGAGTAAAAAACACCATCATTAAACTTAAAAAAAATTTTCCAAAAATACTCTTATCTTTAGATACAAGAAAATCTTATGTTATGAGTAACGGCATTGAAAATGGAGTTGATATCATCAATGACGTATCTGGTTTAAATTTTGATAAAAGATCTTTTGATCTTATTAATTCGAAAAAAAAACCATTTATTTTGCACCATATGCAGGGAACTCCAGCAACAATGCAAAATAATCCAACTTACGAAGATGTTTTGTTAGATATTTTTGATTTTTTTGAAACAAAAATTAATTTTTTTACAAAAAAAAATTATAGAAAAGAAACTATTATTTTGGATCCTGGTATTGGATTTGGAAAGAATTTAGATCACAATTTAAGATTGATGTCCAAAATTTCAATTTTCTATAGTCTAGGATGTCCAATCTTAATAGGAACTTCAAGAAAAAGATTTATAGAACATATAGTAACAAAATTTGATACGCCGGATCGAACGGGAGGCACATTAGCATCAGTGCTTTATGGACTTTCTCAAGGAGTTCAGCTATTCAGAGTTCACAATGTTAAAGAAATTCATCAAGGACTATTAGTTTTTAATAAAATTTTGAATACAAATTAATCCATGAGCAATAAATATTTTGGAACTGACGGTATTAGAGGTACTGTCAACCAGGGCAATATTACGGGAGAAAAATTCTTTAAGTTTGGTCTAGCAGCTGCCACTTATTTTAAAAACCAAAAAAAAACTAAACAAATTGCAATAATAGCTAAAGATACAAGATTATCTGGATATACCTTAGAGCCAGCCTTGGTATCAGGTTTATCATCAGGAGGGATGCATGTTTTTACATTGGGACCTTTACCAACTAATGGACTTGCAATGTTAACAAAATCAATGAAGGCAAATATGGGTATTATGATTTCCGCATCTCATAATCCTTATTACGATAATGGTCTTAAATTATTTGGACCAGATGGTATGAAATTATCGGACCAAATAGAAAAGAAAATTGAAAAATTAATAGATGCCAAAAATACAAAACAACTTACAAATCCCAAATTGCTAGGTCGAGTTAAAAGACTCGAGAATGGTAATGATAAGTATATTGAAATATTAAGAAAAAATTTCCCAGATAATTTTAACTTAAGAGGAATTAAAATAGTTTTAGATTGCGCTAATGGAGCGGGTTACATAGCTGCCCCTAAATTACTTAAAGATCTTGGAGCAAAGGTTGTGTCAATTGGTGTAAAACCCAATGGTTTTAATATTAACGACAAATGTGGATCTACCTTCCCATCTAAAATTCAATCTGCTGTTAGAAAATACAAGTCTCATGTTGGCATTTCATTTGATGGCGATGCTGACAGAATTATTATGTGTGATGAAAACAACAAAATTATAGATGGCGATCAAATTATTGCGATGCTTGCTCGTAGATGGAAATCAAAAAAAATTTTAAAAGGTGGCGTAATTGGAACTTTAATGTCGAATTATGGATTAGAAAATTTTTTGAAAAAAGAAAAAATTAAATTTTTCAGATCCAAGGTGGGAGATAGATATGTAAAAGAAAAAATGAAAAAATTAAATTTTAATTTAGGTGGTGAACAGTCTGGTCATATAATTCTTGGAAAATTCGCAACAACCGGTGATGGTTTAATGGTTGCATTGGAAGTTTTATTTTCATTAAGAAAAGACAAAAAGGCCAGCAAATTACTCAATGTTTTTGTACCTATTCCACAAATATTAGAGAATATAACCGTAAAAGATAAAAACATAATTAACAAATCTAAATGTAAAAGTGCAATTAAAAAGGCTAATAAACTTATGAGCAAGCATGGAAGGTTATTGATAAGAAAATCAGGAACAGAGCCTAAAATAAGAATTATGGGTGAGTCGTACAATAAAAAATTAATTTTAAGATGTATAAAACTAATTAAGAGATCAATAAAATAAATTGAAAATAAAATCTAAAATTTTAATCATTGCAGGTTCCGACTCTTCTGGTGGAGCAGGCATACAAGCGGATATTAAAACCGTTACAGCTCTCGGTAGTTATGCGATGACAGCAGTAACGGCTGTTACAGCACAAAATACCAGAGATGTAAAAAGTATTATTCCAATTCCTACAAAAAATATTCAAAAACAAATAACGATGATTTTGAATGATATCGGGGCTAATGGCGTAAAAATTGGTATGTTGCATAATACTAGTATAATCAAATGTGTTTATAAAATTTTAAAAAAATATAAATTAAAAAATGTTGTTCTTGATCCAGTAATGGTTGCTAAAGGTGGGACTAAATTAATTAACAATAACTCAATTAAATATTTAAAAAAACTGATTTTACCTTTGTGTAACTTAGTTACACCTAACATTCCTGAGGCAGAAGTTTTAATCGGCAGTTCAATTTCTAATAAAAAAGATATGATCGAAGCTGCTAAATTAATTTTAAACATGGGATCAAAAAATGTGTTATTAAAAGGCGGACATCTTAAAAGTAAAATGATTTGCGATATTTTAGCTACAAAAAAAGGAATTAAAGTTTTTTCAAAAAGAAAAATTAAAACAAAAAACACTCATGGAACTGGGTGTACATTATCCTCAGCTTTAGCTACATGTTTATCTCAAAAGAAAAATATAGTTAAATCATGTAAAATTTCTCTAAGGTATGTAGATAAAGCAATAGCTTCTGCACCAGGTTATGGAAAAGGTTTTGGACCGTTAAATCATTTAGTTTCATTTAATTTAAGAAATATCAATGTCTAATGTAGCTGTTGTAGGCTCTCAATGGGGAGATGAAGGCAAAGGAAAAATTGTTGACTGGCTTTCCGAAAAAGCTGATGTCGTAGTTAGATTTCAAGGAGGCCATAATGCGGGCCATACACTCATAGTAGACAATATAACATATAAACTAAATCTTTTGCCTTCAGGAGTAGTTAGAAAAAATAAAATTTCTATTATTGGCAATGGGGTAGTTATCGACCCTTGGGCTTTATTAAATGAAATTAAGGAAATAGATAAATTAGGTGTAAAAATTAATAATGAAAATTTATATATAGCTGAAAATGCGACGTTAATTTTACCACTGCATAAAGAATTGGATGAGATTAGAGAAGATTCAAAGAATACAGATAAAATAGGCACTACAAGAAAAGGTATTGGGCCAGCTTATGAGGATAAGATAGGAAGGCGAGGAATCAGAGTAATGGATCTTGCTAATGAGAAAAATTTATCAAGAAAAATAGATACGATGTTGTTTCATCATAACTCTATAAGAAAAGGTTTAGGAAAAAAAACAGTAAACAAAGATCAATTAATGAAAGAACTTCTTAAAATTTCTTCTGAAATTTTAAAATACTCTAGGCCAATATGGAAAAAATTAGAGGAGTTTAAAAAAGAAAAAAAAACAATACTTTTTGAAGGAGCTCAAGGGGTTTTATTAGATGTAGATCACGGTACATATCCATTTGTTACATCTTCAAATACAGTCGCTGGTGCAGCTCTGATTGGATCTGGCTGTGGGCTTGATGCCATTAATTATATTCTAGGAATAGTTAAAGCTTACACAACCAGAGTAGGAGAAGGTCCATTTCCCACAGAACTAAATAGTGAAATAGGAAAAAAAATTGGTGAAAAAGGCAAGGAATTTGGAACTGTTACTAATAGACAAAGAAGATGTGGTTGGTTTGATGCTGTGCTAGTTAAACAATCCTGCATTATATCTGGAATAAATGGAATAGCTTTGACCAAAATAGATGTTTTGGATGAATTTAAAGAATTAAATATTTGTATTGGCTATGAACTTGATGGAAAAAAAATTGACTATTTTCCAAGCGGGTTACATGACCAAGTAAAAGTAAAACCAATTTATAAAAAAATGGATGGTTGGTTGAAAAATACTGCGGGAATAAAAAAATGGGAAGAACTTCCTGAAAATGCTAGAAAATATATTTCTTTTATTAAAGATTATTGTGGCGTTAAAATATCTAGTATTTCTACAAGTCCTAAAAGGGAAGACACAATACTTTTAGAAAATCCTTTTAAATAATTTAAATAAAAAATTAATTTTTTGGTAGTAAATTATTTGATTTTGCAGCGTTAAGCATGGATTTTTGCAGCTTTTCAAAAGCTTTCATTTCGATTTGTCTGATTCTTTCTCTACTGATTTTGTATTTTTTGCTTAAGTCTTCAAGGGTGGTTGTATCTTCAGACAATCTACGGGCAATTAATATTTCTTTTTCTCTTTGATTTAAAATATTCATTGAAGCATTCATTAAATTTTTTCTTTCATTAAGTTCTTGATCTTGTGATAATTTCAATTCTTGATCAAGATTGTTATCCACGAGCCAATCCTGCCATTCTTGACCATCTTCATCTTTTATCGGGTCATTAAGAGATTTTTCTTTTCCTTGCAATCGTCTATCCATTGAAACCACTTCTTCTTTTTTAACGTTTAATCTTTTTGATATTTCGTCCACATGTTTAGGATGTAAATCTCCAGTAGTTTCAGCGGACAATTTATTTTTTAATTTTTTTAAATTAAAAAAAAGTTTTTTTTGAGCTGTTGTGGTACCTATTTTTACTAAACTCCAAGATCTTAAAATGTATTCTTGAATTGATGCTTTTATCCACCACATTGCATAGGTGGCCAGTTTAAAACCTCTTTCAGGGTCAAATTTTTTTACAGCTTGCATTAAGCCAATATTACCTTCTGAAACTAATTCACTTACAGGCAATCCATAACCTCTATATCCCATCGCAATTTTTGCAACTAGTCGCAAGTGACTCGTTACTAATTTTTGTGCTGATTTTAAATCTCCTCTGTCTCGCCAACTTTTAGCCAGCATATATTCCTCTTCAGAGCTAAGCATAGGAAATTTTTTTATTCGTGTTAGATAGCCTGAAAGGCTTCCTTCTCCTGCAATAGCAGGTAAATTTGTATTAGTTGTTTTGGTATTCATAATTTCACAGGATATGTATTATTAAATTAAGGCAAATACAAGACAACTAAATACTAGCTTTTTTAAGGCTTTTAATCAGTGTATCAAAATCTTTTGGCCTTTCAGCTTCAAAAAAAACTTCCTTTCCAGTTTTAGGATGAACAAAACCCAAACTTTTTGCATGTAATGCTTGCCTATTAAAATTGTTTATTTTTTTTTCTATATTTGCGTTAATCTTTTTAAATTTTCTTTTTGATTTGCCATAAGATTTATCTCCCAAAATTGGATTTCCCTTAAAATTCATATGCACTCTTATTTGGTGTGTCCTACCTGTTTCTAGTCTGCACTCTATTAGGCTTACTTTAGGTAAATTCAAATTTTGAAAAATTTCTAAAGTTTTGTAATTTGTGATAGCTTTTTTCCCTTTTTCTTTTCTCACTGCCATAAGCTGTCTATTTTTCACACTTCTTGAAATTCTTTCATTTATTTTTCCACTTTGAGGTTTTAGGGAGCCCCAAACTAGAGCTTCATATGTTCTTTTTATTGTATGATCGCTGAATTGTTTAGATAAATTGATATGAGCATTGTCGTTTTTTGCCACAACAATAACTCCACTAGTATCTTTATCAATTCTATGAACTATGCCTGGTCTTAATTTTCCACCTACACTTGAAAGATTGTTTTGATATTTAAATAATAAACCATTCACAATCGTTTTTTCATAGTTACCTGCACCAGGATGCACCACCTGTCCAGGAGGTTTGTTAATTATTATTAGATCATCATCATCATATAAAATATCTAAAGGAATTTTATTTGGTTTAATGAGAGTTTCTTTTGGTTGAGGGAAATTAACTTCGATTTTATCTTCATTTTTTATTTTTTTTGATACTTCATTAATTATAGCGTTATTTAACTTTACATGTCCGTTACGAATTAAATTTTGTAGTCTAGTTCTGCTTAATTCGCTTAACTGTGATTGCAAAAACTTATCAATGCGATCTCTATGAGAATCAATTGGTACACTTATATTAAATGTTTTTTTTTCCATTAATTATTCTATATACTGTATAAAACAACGTATTAAAGCGGTAGTAGCTTCAATTGGATAGAGCGATGCGCTTCGGACGCATAGGTTGCGGGTTCGAGTCCTGCCTGCCGCACCACATATATAAATTCGGATAATTGTAGCAATTTAAGTACTAACTGGTCTTGTATATACAAACTGACGCTCAACTCCTTCCGGGCGCACGAACTAAATTATCCATTCCTTAAACATCGCTTTGTTATTAAAAACATACTTAGGAAAACTCTCATCTATTTCAATTTTTTCATATTTGATATTACGGTCAAATAAATCTTGGCCATTTTTGATTCTTTTAGCTATTTTTTCTTCGTCAACAAATTCATCTTTGTAAAACTCTTGATGAGAATAAACACTAATTTTTATTGAAATATCTTTTGGTTTTTTTAAAAAACTAAAATGCCAGCCCCCGTCAAAGATCAACTGAGGTTCTTTAGGTTTATAAAATTTCCAAAAAGGTCTCTTTTTAGTTTTGATGTTTCTTAGCCATTGAGGAGATTTTAGATATTTTTTTTGACAAATTTTTGTTCCCATCCAATATTTATCGGTAATGTTTAGTAAGTTTAGTTTTGATTGAAAGTTTTTTTGCATAAAACAAGCATATTTATTTTCAATTTTAAATTCCGATAATTTGTTTGGATCAGGAATTTCGTCAATATCAGATATCATTATTAAATCATTGTCATTATAATTTTGAAATCCTCTTATTAGTGAATTTCTTTGATGTTGATCTCTCCAATGATTTGGTGTCCAGTTCTTTTTTTTTGATTTTACATTTATTGGAATATCATCAACTATTAAATATTTAATTTTATTTTTAAATTTAGAAAAATTCTTATAATCAAAATTTAATTTTTTTTCATTTCCGGCATGATCTCTGGTAGCTTCTGCAATCACAAACTCATCGACATAGTCGTTTAAAGTATTTAAACGTAAATCTAAGATAAGATCTTCATCAAAGTACATGCAGCAGTCATATAACTTCATTAAAAACTATTCTCCAACATTAATAAGAGTTCCTTTTTTTCTTGCTCCATGAAAGGCTAAATAAAATACAAACACAGCTGAAGTAAAATAAACTAAATTTAATTTTAGTGCAGATATAATATTAGCGTAATTTACGATATTATTTAATAAAATAGATCGCACTTCTTCAAATATATAAACTAGAGGTAGAGCCAAAGCTATTGTTTGTAACCAATCAGGTAAAATTGATAGTGGATAATAGATACATCCTAATGGAGCAAGCAAAAAAAGTGATGACCAAGCTATGTTTTCAAAAGCAGGACCGTATCTTAATAGTCCAGCTGCAACCAGTAGACCTAGCGTTATTCCAAAGAGATATAAGCTCAAAAAAAGTAATATTAATGATGGACCTAAGTTGAATATGGAAACTCCAAAAAAAGGGGTGGCAAGCAATATAGCTGGAATCACTCCAATTAAAGTTCTTAATAAAGCAGTAACTGTGAGCGCTGTTATAATCTCGCTAATTTTTAAAGGAGAAACAAACAAATTGGTAAAATTTCTGCTCCAGATTTCTTCAAGGAATAACATGTTAAAACTTATGCTTGTACGGAATAAAAAATCATAAAGAATAGCTGCAGTTAAAATGATGCCTGCAGTATGATTATAATAATCACTATGCAATGTGAAAAACATTGAAATAAAACCCCAAAGAACTATTTGGATTGTGGGCCAATAAATTAAATCTAAAATTCTTGGTAGAGAACTTTTGATTAAATATAAATGACGCAAGGATAAGGCATATATTCTATGAAATTTCATATTATTCTCTCACTAATTTTAAAAATACTTCTTCTAAATTTTTTCTTCCATGTTTATTGATTAAATCATCACATTTTCCTTTATCGATTATTTCGCCATTTTTCATCATCAAGACTTCATAGCAAAGTCTTTCCACTTCGTTCATGTTATGTGAGGCTAGTAAAATAGTTGCACCTTTATTAGATGCATAGTCTTCAATAAAACCTCTAATATAATCACCGACATCAGGGTCAAGACTAGCTGTTGGTTCATCTAGAAAAAGTATTTCAGGATCGTTGATTAAAGCCTTAGCCAGGGAAACTCTGTTTTTTTGACCTGAAGAGAGTTCGCCAGTTTTCCTTGATTTAAAGTCTAATAAATTTAATTTTTCCATTAAATCAGAAATTTTATCTTTTAAATTTTTTACTCCATATAATCTTCCATAAACCTTAAGGTTTTCTTCAACTGTTAGTTTTTTTGGCAATTCAACATATGGAGAAATAAAATTCATTTTTTCCAGCAAGTCTGTTCGGTTCTGTTCAATATTTTGACCATTGATAATAACTGTTCCTGAACTAGGTTTTATCAAACCAAGCATCATACCTATGGTAGTTGACTTACCACATCCATTCGGTCCGAGGAGACCAATAATTTTACCTTTACCAATTTTAAAACTTATATTATTGACAGCTAATATGTTTTTAAATTGCTTAGTTAAACCATCAACTATAATTGTTTCTTTATTCATTTATTTGACGCTTTTATCAGTCTATCGTTGATTGCGCGACCTAGTTCAATATTAGGTATTTGAGTGACAGCTATTGATTTAAAATTTCTTTTTTTTATTTTTCTCATGATTTTATATAAATTATTTGCCGCTTCTTTTAAACTGCCATTTTTACTCAGATTAAAATTATTTTTTCCGTGTTTAAATTTTTTTCCAAAACTAATAAATGCCTGATTTTTTTCAGGATATTTCCTGTTCATTATAATTGGTATTCCGGGGGAGTAATGTAATTTTAATTGTCCGGGCCCTTTGATTTTTTTTGGCTTATTATTAATAGTAATTTTTTTTTTTAATATTTTCTGAATTTTTTCAGCAGATATACTTCCTGGTCTTAAAATAGTGGGTTTTACAGTTAAATCTATTATTGTCGATTCAAGTCCAATTTTACATTGACC